>Ga0114998_10001696_pt1 | contig 16960 bp, 2 predicted proteins | sample ArcticOcean_MG_C_5_FD_87044 | JGI IMG/M metagenome (GOLD analysis project Ga0114998, IMG submission 87044) | Marine microbial communities from western Arctic Ocean - ArcticOcean_MG_CB4_138 | ecosystem: Environmental > Aquatic > Marine > Oceanic | place: Arctic Ocean: Canada Basin | collected...
CGGCGGCAAACGCCGCCTGGTAGGCGGCGTACGCGGCGTCGAAGCGCTGGCGATGCCCGGCCGAATTGGTCGCGTCGGCGTCGGGCGCGAACCGCGCGATGGAGACCCACTGGTTTGAGCAGGTGCCATGGCACCCGCCACGCAGCGTGCCGTCGAGGCACGCGTCCGAGACGTAGACGGACACGTCCTTGCCGCCTTTCTTGACTGTGACATTGTGCCGCCGCTCGTCATTGGTGACGAAGATGGACGGCGCAGGCGCCGCCTCGGCAGCGGGCGCGCCGCTCGTCGACGGCGCGGAAGCGGCGGCGGCTGCGGCCGCGGCCACGGCCTCCGGCGGCGCGTTGAGAAAGTACTGATTGATCGTATTCGCGTGGTACACGGTCCCGGCTGCCGCCGCCGCCTCGGCGCGCGGCCGCTTGCGCGTCGCCGACGTTCCCGTCGCGCGCATTGCGTCGCCGCCGTGAGGTGATCCAGTGTCGTTGCCGGAATGTGTAGCTGTCTACAACGCGACAATCAACGTTCTCTAGCGCCACCCTTCCGCATTCACAGACTACTCCTGTTGCCCACCGCCGTCGTCGCCACCGTCGGTCCGCGCGCGCTTGCGCGTCGTCGCTCCATAGGAACCACAGCGTGGTCACGATTCCTGGCGTTTATTTGCGCCGTGTGTTAGCGTGTGGGCGCGACGTTCACGCGTGCCCATTGGGCATCATCGGCTCCGACGGCGGCAACGATGCCTTGCGCATCGCGCTGGCACCCTCGGCGACGCCGAGCAGGGTCGCGCGTCCGCCGTCGCGGAGCTCGGTGAGCTTGGCAATCGCCGCATCGACCTGCGGCAGCGTCGTCTCGCACAGCTGCGTGGCGCGCCGCCACGCCTCGCGCATCTCGGCCACGTCGTCGCGCGGCACCAGCACGCAACGGTCGGGGCGACGCTCCTCGAGGACGTCCTCCAGGCAGGACATGGTGAAGCTCAGGAGGCGGTTGTACGCCTCGGCGCGCGCGACGCCACCCGACGCCGCAGTCGCTTCGGATGCGGACTGCCGATCGGGGCGGTCGTGCCAGCCGGTCAGGACGCTGCATGCATCCTTGACACACTTGACGCGGAGCTCGGGAAAATTGTCGCCGTGCTTCGAGAACAGGTCGGCCAGACGCATGGCCACCCCGCGGTGGCAGGGCTCCTGCCAGGCCAGCGCCGCCTGCTGGGCCTGCGCGGGCGGCTGCTGTGCCGGCGCCGGCGCCGGGGCGCTTTGCGTGGCGCGCTGCTCGGGTCGCTCGTCCTCGCTCTCGTCCTCGCTCTCGTCCTCCTCCTCCTCGTCCGAGTCGTCGTCGTCCTCGTCCGAGTCGTCGTCGTCCTCCTCCTCGGACTCCTTGGTGACGGACGACGAGTCCGACTCGTCTTCCTCGGCATCCGAGTCGGACTCGTCGTCGTCGCTCGCCTTGTCCGTGGCACGCTGCTTGCCGGGCTTGGCACGCTTCGCGTCCTTTGCAACACTGCGGCGTTTGTCGCCATTGGTCGCGGCGCGCTTGCGATTCTGTGCCGTCAGCGCCGCGGGCGGCGCGAGGGCCACCCGCGCGAGTGCCACGTCCTCGTCCTCGTCCGAGGGTGCGAGATCGGCAGCCGGAGGCGGTGGTGGCTCTGGCGCCTTGGACGGTGCGGCCGCGCTGGCGCTCGCGCTCGCGCTCGCGGCTGGATTCTTGGTGCCCGACTTGTCCGTCGCCTTGCTGGGCGCCTTGGTCGCCGCGACGTCGGCCGAGAAGGGGTGCTGCTCGCAATAGCGTTGCAAGACCTGTCGCATCACCGTTTGACTCGCGCGAATGTCGCAGTCGGCACTGTTGAAGATGTGCTGGAGCGAGTCGTACGGCGAGGGATTCTTCTGCACGAGCGCCTTGATGTCGTTCAGCGCGTCGTTGAACATCTTGGCAATCGCACTGGACGACGCCGCCTCGGAGCGCGCGGTCCATGCGGCGTGGCTGCCGATGCGCTGCAGGATTGGCACGTCCGGCTCGGTGTCGCTCTCGCCGTCCAAGTCGTCAAAGTCGCGCGCGTACGTGCTCGGGTGCGTGAGCAGAGTGAAGCACTGCTCCACGGCGCTCGGCAACGGCGGCACGGCGACCAACGTCAGGCCAAGCGCAAGGGACAGTTTGTCGACCCCGTGGTCCGCGCCCAGTGACGCAAACGTTCCGTTTGTGTGGAGGCTTCGATTGGTTTGCGGGCAGAGGCGGTGCAGGCCGACGAGCATCGAGGCCAGGTGCGGGTGCAGGACGTCGTCGTCGAAACGGAGATCCACCGGCTCGAGAGAGTGAAGGAGCTCGCGCGTGTCCTTGAGGTCGAGGAGCCTGACAAAGACGCAGGGTTGATCGTTGGGGACCTTCTCGTGCAACTTCCAGGTGTCCCACGTCGAACGCGGCAATCGGAAGCGCAGCTGAGCCAACGGGACGGTCGATTCCATGTCACGCGCCACGGTGAGGACGGCCGGCGTGCACGAGCCGGTGTCAATGTTGACGACGCAGGATGCGCGTACCTCCGGCCCCAGCAACCGGGCGCAGTAGTAGTTGGCGCAGTAGTTGGACGAGCAACAGACCCATGAGCCCCTCTGCGTCTCGTATCCCACGTTTGGGCAGAGCTTGTCCAGCCGAACTCGATTGCTGTGCGCGACCTTGCGCGCGTGCCGCGGCACGGACGAGATGCCGAGCAACTTGGCGTTGTCCGGCACGGGTGCTGCAGCAGCAGCAGCAGCAGCAGCAGCAGCGGAACCGGACATGAACCCGCGAGCGCGCGTTGGTCCCTTTGCGAGAGCGACAAGCCGCAAGGCGCTGGGGCGCTAGCGTGGCTCGTCGGCCTGCGCGCGATTTATAACGTGGATCGTCCGCTTTGACAGGGAGGGAGGCCGCGCGCGACGACATGCGACGGCGTATCGAGTGGCGCGCGCTGCTCGTGTGGTCCGTGGCATGGCCGACGGGCGTCCGGGGCAATGCCGCATCAACGTCGATACCGCATGGCCAGGACGGCATCGACATGCTCGCCAACAATGTGTGCCAGGTCGAGGTCAACGGGCAACGCGTCGACCAGTACTCGCCCAACTTTTTCTCGCCGTCGTTTGGCACGGCCACGCTCACGACGCGCGCGTACACGGGCATGGCCGACGTGTCCGGCAACGCCGTGCCCATGACCAGCGGCGCCACGTTTGACGCGACGCGGTACTGGGACCTCACCGAGAAGACGAGCGGCGAGACGACCCGAGCGCAGGCCGCCGACGAGATGACGGAGATGTACCTCGCCAACGTTGGGCAGTACAAGGGGATGACCGTCGACGTGCGCGTGCGCAACCTCTCGCCAATCTCTCAGAAGAATGAGAACGAGCGCGTCAACGAGTTCGTCGAGATGAGCCTGTACCAACGGGAGAGCTCGGACCTCTTTTGGGAGGACACCGACTCCAAGTTTGCCTTTGCGCAGGACGAGACTGGCAGTCCCGTCGTCCGCAGGTATCAGGGAGCCGTGTGGCAGTGGGAGTTTCTCGACGGCCGAACGACCCACCTGGACGTGATCAGCGGCAGCTACGTTGCCAACCCCAACTACCAGAAGCCGCTCATCGATCCCGAGCGAGAAGACACGGGGCTCACCATGGAGGACGGAACGACGTCGCGCGGCAACATGGAGTTCATCGCGCTCTCCATTGCCGACCTCGACGCGGGCACGACCTTCATCGGTGGCACTCCCGAGTGGACGCAGTGGTACGAGGTGCCGACGTACAACTCGGGCGCCACAAACGACGCTGGTGAGACCCGCGTCCGGAGCGACGTCGTCCTCGGGCACGACACCGAATGCGTGCAGACCCTCTCGGGCGACTGGAAGCCCGCGGTCTTTTTCGTTGACAAGGACAACCTTCCCGAGACGGGACTTGCCGACAACGACCCGGCCAAGCAGCTCAAGATCCAGTACGCGCCCGAGATTGACATGCGCGGCAACGCGGCGGGCGGCGCCGGGAGCACGACGTACGACGAGACCGACTCGGTACGCTTCTGTTCCATGCGGCCCGGTCAGGGCGGCGACAACCCGTACGACGCGTTTGAGGCGCGAACGATGCGCATCCTCGACAGCGATCCGGCCTACGCCGAGTTTGACTGCGTCTTGCGCGGTGCCAGCTGGTACACGGGCGACGCGGATCTGCAGGGGGCCGGCTACGGCGACGGCTCTGGCGAAAACGGCAACGGCTACTACCATCGACGCAAGGACGGCAGCGCGACGTCGTGCCAGACGATGGGATGGAGCCAGAAGCGCAACTTCAATGCCCGCTGGCTGAACACCGACAACAACAACCAGATCTCGGTGTCCATGCAGTCGCCGTTTTACGGGTGCCCCTCGACGTCGGGAGCCTTCGAGGAGGCCGCGACGGGCCAGTACTATGGCAACAGCGGGCACTGCGCCGAGGTCGTGTCCAAGCGCTTCGTACAGTTTGTATTCACCGACACATCGGTGGTCCGCCTGCAGGTGGGCCTGAACATGCAGGGCGGCGGCACGAGCGCCGGACGCAACTTTGTCTTTGGCAGCAGCACGCTCGACGGTCGGTTCAACGTGGCCTGCCCGTCGCCGCCGCCGCTGCCGCCTCCGGCGCCGCGCAAGCCGCCGCCGCCGCCGCCGATCAACTACTGCCTCGGTCCCAATGGCGAGCTGCCGATCAACGTCCACATGTCGGCATCGGAGCTCATCCCGTGCCCGCTGCCGCCGCCGTCGCCGGGGCCCAGCGCGCCGCCGAGCGAGCCGCCGCCGCCGAGCCCGCCGCCGCCGTCGCCACCGCCGCCGCCGCCGCCGGCGAGCCCCGGCCCGTCGCCGCCGCCACCCACGCCGCCGCCGCCGCCGCCGTTTCCTCCGCCAATCCCCGGGGTGCCGCCGCCGTCGCCGCTCTCGCCCGCACCGAGCCCGCCGCCACCCTCGCCGCTCGTGCCGCCGCCGCCCTCGCCGCACCCGCCGCCCTCGGCCATTCTTCCGGGCAATATGCCCGGGTTCAAGTTCAACGTCAGCTTCCAGTACATTGTGCCGACCACCTACGTCGACATGGTCTCGACCACCGAGGGCGTCACGACGCGCGGGCGCTGCCTCTTTGGCTACGCGGCCGACACGTCGTGCGACGACACGCTGGGCCGCATCGTTGGGACGGGCGGCAACGGCGGCGCCGTCGTCTCGCTGCCCGACCCGCACAACCCGGGCAGCCACCAGCTCTTTTTGCCGGCTTCGGACACGGTGCTGCACCAGACCGCCACGGGCGATCGCGACGCGATGCGGTGGTGTCCCAACGAGGGCGTCGTCAACGTCGCCGAGCCGCCGCGCACCATCGTCTACGCCAAGGAGGGCGGATGCGGGCCGGTCCTCTTTGTGCGCGGCCTCGTCGACCCGCTCAACAAGGGCATCAACGCGGGCGAGTACGTGCTCTACGTGCACGAGACCATCGGCGCGACGACACACGAGGACTCGGGCACGCGCAAGCTGCGCGCGTACGCGGCCACCGAGCAGGTCATCGAGGCCTCGGCGATTGCCAACGGCGTGTCCATCTCGTACGTGACCAACGGCGACGGGCTCGGGCAGGGGCACATCAGCATCCGCGTCACGGCCGGCGGCGTCACGCGCTACGGCTACATTGACCCCGAGGCCAGGATTGACCCGGCGGCAGGGGTGCAGGCGCAGCTCAAGGACTTTGTCATTGCCGAGTACGTCGTGCCCCAGTCGGGCAGCACGGCGGACGCGCTCGACCTGCAGAACATGGGCATCGGCGGTTGCCCGTCGGGCTATGAGGAGCTCTCGAGCAAGGACGAGTGCACGCAGGCCGGCACGGAGCTCAACTACCTGCCCTACGCGTGCCCCGACTATGCGCCGCAGGATGCCAACTCGGACCTCGTCAACAACATGAACGACTACATCCACACCGAACCCTTTGATGCGACTGGCAACTCCGACTTTGACATCTACACGGACGGGTGCTTTGTGCAGATCCCGCTCTGGGGGAGCGAGAACATGCACACGCACACCTACGACGGCAGCGACGCCACCCGACGCCGCAGTCGCTTCCGTGCGCTCTCCGCGCTCAACGTGCCCGACGCCGAGGCCGAGGCCGAGGTTCGGTCCAACGTACTGGAAGCTGACGTTGAACTTGAACCCGGGCATATTGTCCGGAGGAATGGGCGAGGGCGGCGGGTGCTCGAGGTCGAGGCGGCGGCCCTCGCGCAGTCGCATCTGAACACGCAGGCGGGGGCGTCGCCCGAGCCGACGCCGAACGCGCTCGCCGCGGCCGCCGACGCCCGGCTGGCGCAGAGCGACGGGAAAGGTCCCCAGAGCGACGGGAAAGGTCCCCAGACCTCGACGTGGTCCGACCGTCGCGAGCTGCACGCGTCGTCCGTTGACCCGTACATGGGGCCTGGCTACGCCGTCTGTTCCAACTGGGACACGCAGGCCGTCGTGTGGCGCGACATTGGCTCGACCGAGCCGACGACGCGCAACCCGTGCATCTTCCCGGATGCCCTGCTCAACTGTGCCAACAGCGATGCCGACTCCTGCACGGCACAGTCGTGCCGCAAGATCTGCAAGCGCAGCACGCTCAACGACGCCGACTACGAGAACTGGAAGGTCGTCCTGACCGACGACAACAATGCGCTCAGCGACACGGGCTGCCCCACGCCGCCGCCCTCGCCGCCGCCGCCAATGGATCCGGCGACCGAGGTCATTCTGCACGACTCCAAGGGTTGCGGGGCGACGCTGTACGTCAAGAATGCCAAGCGCGTCTACGTTGGCCTGACCTCGACGTGGTCCGACGGCGCTGAAAGCGTCGTTGGCCCCAACAGCCCAGCGAATGTCGGCGAGCGGTTCTTCGTCGAAAAGTTTCAGACGCTCGAGTCGGCGCAGCCTGTGTATGCTGTGGAGCACAGCGAAGTCGACGGCGAGATCCCGTGGATTTTGACGCCGCAGCTTCGACATCTCTTTGCGCCCGTGTGCCTGCGCGAGGACGGCACCAGCACGCCGATTGCGCCGATCGTGCCGAGCAATGTCGTTGCAGGAACGATCAGCTACCAGACGGCCACCTGGACCGAGTGGGGCAGCACGCCGTGCCACCACATGACCTACACTGCGGCCGACGGCCGGGTCTACTACCTCTGGTTCCACTCCCACGACAGCCTGGAGGCGGCCGGGGCCTCCTACCGGAACGCCTACTACGAGCAGGTCGAGCAGCTCGTCTCGCCCTCGCCGCCGCCGTCGCCACCGTCGCCGCCGCCCGCCACGTCCAGCCCGCCCCCGCCGGGCATGACGGTGCACTCGGGCGGCTGCCGCAAGCTCGGCACCGACGACCAGGGCACGTTCACCGGCGTGCAGGACGACGGCACCAACGCGGGTGCCTACCACGAAGAGTACTCGCTCGCCGGCTGGCCCACCTGGAACGGCTACCCCGACGCGGCGGGCGACTACTTTTTCATTTTCGAAACCTGGCACCCGCGGGGCTCGAGCAACCAGGAGTGCCACCGGCTCTGCAACCAGGACGCGGCGTGCGCCGCCTACGAGATCCAGCTCGGCGCCGCTCCGGACGAGTGGAACGGCCTGCGCTGTGAGCTCTGGTACAACCCGCTCGTGCAGCCCGACGACGGCTCGTACACCGGATCCGTCAGCGCCGACTACGAGTGCCACATCAAGACCGACTTTGTGCCGCAGGGCAGCTACGCGGCGGCGACGGCCATCACGGCGCCCGTGGGCGGCCGTCGGCTCTCCGGCGTCTACATGTCGAGCACCTACAGCGACCAGTGCCGCTTCGTCGACGAGTGGACCGGCGTGAGCAAGTACAGCGCCAACTACTTTGCCTGGCTGGTGCCGCAGACGCGCGACGTCGTCTACACCAACCCGTCCAACCTCGGGTGTCTCAGTGCAGCCAACGACTGGGCCACGGTCGTCGCGAGTGAGGACGACGACTTTGCTCGAACGACGGGCAGCATCTACTCGTGCACGTCCGTGTCCGACGACGTCGACGGCACCGGGTTGGCAGCGACGGGCGCCTACGACGGCTACTTCTCGACCAACGAGCTCGCCAACAACCCCCGCGGCGGCGTCTACTACCGCAACGTGGGCGTCTACCAGGGCAAAGCCGTCCACCTCCGCGTCGAGGTGGTGAGCGACGTGTCGGGCTACGGCGACGGCACGCAGTGGACCGACACGTCCGAGGCCATCGGGCGCGACCCCGACGGCGTGCTCGGCCGCCTCAACCTCTTTCCGCAGCAGGGGCTGACGCCGGGCGTCGACGCCGACGGCGACGGCGCCACCGACTTTGATCAGGCCGAGGTGCGCCTCAAGTTTAGCTTCCTCGAGGAAGGCCCCGAGTTCCCGAAGGCGCAGGGCGAGCGGCTCGTCGATCCGCCCATTGAGGAGCTGCACATCACCTGGTACGACCTTGATCAGCAGGACAACAACGGCAGGGGGCGGGAGTGCGTCGTCTTCAACCCGGGCGGCGTGCAGGACGCCGTGCGGCCCGTCGGTTGCGAGGTTGGCACGGGCAACTGCGACCCCAACGACGCCGGCATCTGGCTCTTCAACGACGTCGACGCCGACGGCACGGACAGCGGCGCCACCACCACTGAGGTCGACTACCAGACCTACAATGACCTCGCCACCGGCAGCAGCAGCAGCGGCGAGACCGCCTACTGCGGCACCTCGTCCACCTCGGGGCTGACGACGCCCACGTACCAGTACCCGCTCGGCGGCGAGGGCGCGCACGCCGTGGGCAGCACCGAGCTGAACGACATCCGGCGGCGCACCCTCGCGGTGCGGTACAACGACACGAGCACGTTCGAGGTGACGCTCCGCGTCAACTGCCGGACCGACAACAACAACTGCCCGACCGCGGGCCGCTCGTTTCTCTTTGGCGGCCGCATGGTGCAGCCCTACAAGAACTGCCACTTTCCGCCGCCCCTGTCGACGCCGCCGCCGCCGCCGCCGAGCCCGACGATTGCCGACGATGCTCCCACGCACCATGGCTTCTTCAACATCCTCTGGGATCAGTACGACAGCGCCTACCGCTCGCCCAGCATCAACGTGGGCATTCCCAATGGTGCCGCAGGCGTCTTCTGGCTGACAAACAGAAACGACCGAAACAATGCTGGAGACGCGCACTACGCGTGGCGCGCGGCCGGCAACACGTTTCCCGACGGATCGCGCGTGTTTTCGTACGAGTACCTTGGCATCGCGAGCTCGAGCTCCACCTACATCTACGAGGCGTGCGCGCGGGGCGGCATCTCGCCGCCGCCGCCCCCGGCGCCGACGACCTACAACTGGATGTGCACCGGCCTGGGCTACGGCATTCAGGGGTACGCGATCGAGGAGTTTCGCAAGGTGTCGGACATTGCGCCCGACGAGGGCGTGACCTGGCCAGTGGCGGCCGACCTCGACGCGTGCAAAGCCATCTGCTCCGCGGGCGAGCGGTGGACGCGGTGCCGCGGCATCTCGTACGACGCCACGTCGCAGACGTGCTACCCCTACCAGTTTGTGTTCAACCTCTTCTCGGGCGGCGGCAAGGAGAACCCGAACACCATCGACGCGGGTGCCGATGCGAGCTGGGCGACCAACGTCGGCGAGAAGCCGGCGAATGTCGAGCAGCTCGTGTCGTGCACGCACCAGCACACCAACTACGAAAAGGAGTTTGGGTGGCGCTACTGGCAGTCGCACGTGGGCTACCTCGCCACGTCCAACCATCACCAGAGGTTCAGCGCGGCCGGGCACGACAACTTTGCAACGGGCGGCGGTCCGTTCAACCAGCAGAACACGTTTGATGCCCTGGAGCTGGCGCTGATCCAGCGCCAGCGCCAGCGTCGGCTCCAGACGACGAGCGAGGAGCTCACCGACCTGCTCGCGGACACGGTCTACAACTCCGACCCGGCGGGGCGCTTCTACGACCCGGCGACGGTGACGCGCAGCCGCACGGGCCCCATGGACGTCAACGGCGACGGGCACCCCGACGTCGTGGTCGCGACGACCGACGGCGTGTGGGTCTTTGTCTCGCACGCCGACGGCAGCTACCTCGACTACCCCCAGCTCGTGGAGCAGAGCCTCGGCACGTCGTTTGTCGACGCCGTGCTCTGCGACTTCAACGGCGACGGCAGCGGCGACGTGGCGGCCGTCACCGCGAGCGCCGGCTACCACGTCTACCAGAGCGGCGGCAACCAGCCCTCGATCGTGGGCAAGCTCGGCGGTACGCAGCTCGGCACGAGCACGACGGCCGCGCTCGTGCTGGCGGTCGGCGACTTTGAGGCCGACGGCGTGCTCAACGACCTGATCGTCGGCACCGCCTCCGGCGACTGCCTCGCGTTTCTCAACGGCGACGCGAGCACGACGATCACGGTCGCCGGCACGACGGGCGAGACGCGCGCGCTCGCCATCACGCCCGCGACGGATGCGGACATCGTCGATCGTCGCGTCTACGTTGGCTACGGCGACGCCACCGTGGACATCTCCTTCCCGGTGACGCGCGGCGATCCCAGCACCTTTCTGTCCGGGTCGGTCGCCGCCAACAGCCTCGTCTTCTCCTCGGCGTCCACCACGTTCACCGTGGATGCGGTCTACGCCGACACCGACGGCAGCGGCGTGCATCGCCTCTTTGTGGCGTACCGAGACGGCACCAGCCCCGGCGACTACTACGCCGGCTCCGCGACGGCGACGCCCTCGGCCATTGGACAGGGCTACGGCGCGACGACGATGGCGCGCGTCCGCCACGTCGTGGTCACGGACCTCGACGGCGACGGCAGCGTCGACGACGTCGCCTTTGCCACCGACGGCGGCGGCATCATCGGCATCCCCAACGGCGGCACGCCCGCGGCGCCCGACTACAGCAACCAGCTGGCCGGCATCGGCGAGGTCTTCCTCAACCCGGGCACGACGTGCGACGCGTCGCCGCACACCGAGTACGAGAGCGAGGCCTGTGCGGGGCTCCTGCTCACGGCCGACTTCAACGGCGACGGGCACATGGACGTGCTGTCCGGTCGTCACATCTCGCTCAACCCCGGCGACGGCGACTTTGCCAGCGGCCCCGTGGCGCCGCGGCAGTACTGGAAGCACGGCGGCCTGCCGCTCGACGTGGCCGTGGGCGACATGGACGGCGACGGCGACCTCGACATCGTCGCCCTCCCGCGCGACGAGAGCGAGGTCCAGATCCTGCTCAACCCGGGAGACGGCGACTTTTCGCACGCCACGCGCCAGACGCTCTGCTGCACCGACGGCGTGGGCCAGCCCGTGACGACCGTCTCCGCGTCGCGCATCGCGGTCGGCGTCTTTGGCAACACGGACACGGTGCCCGACATTGTCGTGGGCTACGGCGTCAGCTTCCAGCCCTACGTGGCCTTCTCGCAGGGCGTCGGCACCGACTGGGGTGCGCTGCCGGCCTCCGCCTTCACGCGCTTCGGCCCCGGCGCGGCCGTCACCGACATGGTCTTTGCCAACCTGCACGAGAGCACGCCCTCGCCCTCGTCGCTCGGCGGTGGCACCGTGTACCGCGAGCGGCTGATCCTGGCGCACGGCTCGTCCATCACCATCCTCGACGGCGTCACCCGCGGCGCCGTCGCCGGACAGCCGTGCACGAACAACCGCTGCATGTACGTGGCGGTGGGCAACGTCTTCGAGGACAACGAGGGCGACGGCGTGGGCAACGCGGGCACGCTGCTCGCCGAGAGCACCGCCGACACGCGCTCCCTCGACATTGTCGCCACCGGCACGGGCGGCACGCAGGTCTACCGCAACCTCGGGAGCGACACCTGGGCCACCTACGACGTCGACACCACCAGCCGCGTCCCGCACGACGTGGCGGTCGGCGACCTCGACCGTATGGGCTACGACGACATCATGGTCTCGTTCACGGGGTCTGGCGGTCCGAGCGACTACCGCCGCGTCTACATTGTCGACGGCTCCGCCATCGGCGTGCACGACACCACCAGCGCCGAGGCCGGGACCCTCCTCGCGGCCGCGGGCACGCTGCCGCTGGTCGTCGCCCGCGACATGACCGGCGCCGCCGACGAGTTTTCGGACGCCACCGCGGTGGCGCTGGCCGACCTCGACGGCAACGGCGCGCTCGAGCTGCTCTACTGCCACGACCTCGAGCCGTCGCGCATCGTCGCCAACATTGGCCTCGTCGACATCGAGGACGATGCCACCGCGCGCGACACGCTGCAGACCGAGTCGCTCGAGCTGATGACCAACGCGGTTGCGCAGGCCAACGCGGACACCTTCTCCGTGCCCGGCGTCGTCACGCAGGACGGCAGCGAGTTTGTGCCCTTTGAGGCGACGCTCAGCGCCGCGATGCCCTACTACGGCGACGTCACGTCGGTGCACGGCACGGAGAACTCCTGCGCGCTCAACCAGCAGGACGTCATCGAGGTCACCGTGCGCGCGCAGCTCGAGTTCACGGCCGATCCGTGCGACGGCTCGGGCGCGGCGCCCTTTCCCGACTGCGTCGTCGTCGACCCGCTCGAGTCGATTCGGCAGGTCGTCGCCATCGGCGACGACGTCACGCTGCCCATCTGCTCCTACGTGGCCGCGTACGTGCATCGGCTCGCCGAGCCCGTGCCGTCGCCCCCGCCGAGCCCGCCCCCACCCAGCCCGCCGCCGCCGAGTCAGCCGCCCATCGAGTACTCGCCCGTCGTGCCGCCGCCCCCGCCACAGAGCCCCGCGCCGAGCCCACCCCCGCCGCGACCCAAGCTGCCGCCGCCGCCGACGCCGCAGCCGCCCCCGCCGCCGCTCGAGCCGGGGGAGCGATGGCTCTTTGACCAGCGCTGCGGCGGCCGGTCGATGCCCGACGGCACCGACGAGCCCTGCGACGACGACGAGACAGCCACGGCCAAGGGCCGGCCGCAGACGAGCTTCAACGTCACCGTCGAGTTCATCCTGCCGGCCACGCTCGCCGACCTGCTGACGCCGCATGGGACCGTCAGCACCGACGGCGGGAGCACGACCGACACGACCTCCTCGGGCACGAGCGTGCTGCTGTCGACCACGTCGACCACGGTGGGAAGCGGCGTGCCGGGTGTGACGACCGACGACGAGCTGCTAATCGGCGGCGACGGTCGCGGCGGCGGGGTCGTGGTGCTGACCGACTCGGGCACCGGCACGACGCAGGTCTACAACCCGGGCACCGACACGCTCTTTGAGAGCACCGACTCGGGCACGACGTGGACCGGCCAGGAGGGGCTGGTCAACCTGCAGGGCACCGACCTCAAGACGCAGCTGAGCACCACGACGCCCGAGGACCGCAGCATCACCGCCATCGATCCCGAGTCGGTCAACAAGGTGCGGGCCGTGCCCGACATGAACGGCGACGGTTTCGACGAGGTGCTGGTGTGCACGACGGGCGGCGTCTTCCTGCTGCTCTCCAAGGACAACGACGGCACCTACGAGCCGCCGCACCTGATCTCGGACAGCAGCATCACCGACGCGGTCGACGCCATCGTCAACGTGCGCGATGCGACGACCGGCGACCTCAACCGCGACGGCGTGGCCGACATTGTCGTCGTCACCGACGACGACGGCCCCAACCGCGTCTACCATGGCCACCGCGCGCACGCCACCGCCGCGCTGATCGAGGACGAGTGGGACTACACCTACAGCCCCGCCAAGCCGCTGGGCGGCGAGTCCAACACCAAGGACAGCACGTCCGTCGTCGTGGTCGATCTCGACGGCAGCGGCTTCAAGGACGACGTGATCGTCGGCAACCGCGGCGCAGAGGACGAGGTCTACGTCGACGGGGACGACACGACCGCGCAGCTCTTTGGCACCAGCGCCGAGGACACCACGTCGCTGACCTACGTGCACAAGGGCGGCACCGTCACGGTCGAGACCAGCTTCGAAGCCTTCAACGGCGGCGACTACACCACCATGATCGTCTTTGGGCGCGATAACGGCATCGACGTGGCCGCCAACGCGCCGAGCGCCGCCGGATGGGCGAGCCACGCGAGCGCCGACCTCGACAATGCCGACGCGTCGCACGAGACGGTGGACGTCGAGTTTCATCTGACGCCCGACGGCGCCATGGACCTGTACGTGCTGCACCGCAACCGCGGCGGCACGACGCTCGGGCACTACTACGACGGCGACACCACTTGGAACCCCGGCTCGGGCACGGGCACGCCGCTCACGCCGCAGGACGTGGACGCGACGCTGCCCTCGGGCATGACGCAGTGGGACGAGGTCTTCCACCTGGAGGTCGACCAGACCGACGGCGACGCCAACGGGCTCGGCGACCTGTACGTTGGCACCGACGGCGGCCAGACCATCGTCGTCCTCAGCGGCACCACCACCAAGACGCCGCAGTACGACACCACCAACAGCGTGCGCTACCTCAACGGGGCGCTCGACGGCACGCCGACGACGCCCAGCAGCAGCACCGACGACTACTACGAGGCCGAGGCGTCGATGGGCGTCATGCAGGTGGCCGACTTCAACGGCGACGGGCTGATGGACGTGCTGACCGGACGCTCGGTCGTGCTCAACGACGGCGACGGCACCTTTGAGGACCACGTGCCGACCCAGTACTGGCTGCACGGCCCCGTCCCGGCCGACGTCAAGGTGGGCGACTTTGACGGCGACGGCGACGTCGACATCCTCGTCGCGCCGGGCAACCGCGTCGACCCGGTGCAGATTGTGCTCAATCCCGGAAGCGGCGACTTTACGCGCGCCGAGCGCGTGCCGCTCGACCTCACGTGGAACAGCCAGACGCTCGACACGAGCTACGTGACGATCCTCGGCGCGGGGCACCTCAACCCCGCGCCCGACGCCACGGGCGAGAGCGTGCTCGGCACGGCCATCGACCGCATCACCGACATCGTGCTGCTCGGCGTGCCCGACTCCACCACGGGGGCGACCACCACACCGAGCTCGTCGTTTGTCGTCTACTCGGACCGCACGCAGCCGGGCGTGTGGGGCAGCAACGTGATCACCGCCCGCATCCTCGACGGCATCGGCACGTACCGCGACGTGCGCGTCGGCACGCTGCAGGGCATCGGTCCGCACGCCGAGGACGCCGTCGGCTGGGCGCCGCTGCAGGCGGACATTCTCATCCTCGCCGACGACAGCCTCTACGGCACGGCCGGTCTCACGGCCGCCATCAGTGCCAACGCGCGCACGGCCAACACCGCCGTCTTCTCGATTGGCTACCAGGGCCGCATCCTCGACGACGGCGGCTGGGGAAGCCACATGACCAACCCGACGCAGTTTGCCGCGGGCAACCTGCTCGGCTATCCAAACGGCGAGGGCATCAACAACCGCGGCACCGTCCGCGACCCCGGCGCCAACCCGTCGAGCACGCACATCGATCCCGGCGGCGTGAGCACTGGCACGGGTGCGGCGCTCGGGAGCCACCATCCGCGCCACGACGCGCGTTGGTTTCTGCACGCCGTCACAATGTACAGCCGCGACGACAGCTTCATGCCCTTTGCCACCTTTGGCGACCGGTCGGCGAGCGCCTTTCTCGGCTGGAATGCCTACCCGCACCACGCCGGAGAGGCCGAGGGGCTCAAGACCATCACCGACTGCACCACCAACGGCGGCTGCGGCAACGCCTTTGCCTCGACCGCGCGCGGCGAGCTGACGCGGCTGGTCAACGAGGACATGGACGGCAACGGCTACGCCGACCTCGTGATGAGCTGGTCGGGCGGCAACCCGTCGCGCAGCATCATCTACGTGTCGAGCGAGATGATCGACGGACCCAGCATCGGCACCGACCCGCGCGACGTCAACGAGGACGCCAACGCCAACGGCGTCGTCGACCTGGCCGAGGAGACGACCTACCCCAACACCGGCGCGGGCGAGGCCTGCTGCTTTGCCTACCACACCAACCTGATGCGGTACGCGCACGAGGAAAAGTCGCTCGACCCGACCGACGGCAGCGCCGGCGCCGACGGCGCCGAGGGCACGGAGGACTTTGCCGTCGACGACATGGACAATGACGGCAACCGCGACATGACCTACGCCATCAAGTACCGGCCGGTGCGCGTCCAGCTCGCCGGCAGCACGAGCAACGTCCTGGTCAACGATCCCAACGAGAACGTGCCCGCCGACGTGGCCGCGCAGCTGGACAGCATCAAGGCCAACATGCTGGCCTTTCTCGACCAGACCCTGGCCACTGCCGACGTTGCGGGCGCCTTCAACGACCAACACCTCAACCCCGAGCTTGCGTCGGCACCGCCGCACGGCGTGATCAACAAGGGCGACGGCGCCGATCCGCACGGCGAGTTTGCCGCGCTCGGAAGCAACGGCGGCGTCGACGCCACACTCGACGGCATCGCCATCGCGGAGCCGCGCGTGCCCGACCAGCAGGTGGTGCCCAAAGTGTTCTCGCCCGGCGCCATTGGCCCAGGCGACGGCGCCGCCTGGGACGAGATCCAGGCGCGGCACGGACCCCTCGACACCTGCCGCGCGCCGTCGGAGCCCGTGGTGCCGGTGACGGCCAACATCCAGATCGACTTCCCCGTTGTGCCGTGCGGTGCGCAACCCGCCCCGCAACCCGCCCCGCCCCCCGGCGCGTTCGCTCAGATCGCACGGCTCACAGTTCTGCTGTTTGTTTGCACAGTCGAGCCTGACTACCCCGATTGCATTCTTTTGGACGTACGCTACAAACGCGACTCGAACCTTGCACACACACGCACAGATCAGCAGCCATCGTTTGCCCGGGCTACCGTTCCATTGTACACAAGTCGCAACCCCACAGCTGACCATCTCGCGTGTGTCGTGCGCAGCCCATCCTCATGTCGCGCACGCTGATCCCGACCGGCGCGGGCGACACGCTCCCGGCGTGCTCGTACGCCATCACGCAGGTCGACGTGCTCAAGCTGCTGCAGCAGCCGAGCCCGCCGCCCCCGAGCCCGCCGCCGCCGTCGCCGCCGCCGCCGAGCCCTCCGCCGTGCCCACCGCCGAGCCCACCGCCGCCCACGCCGCCGCCGCCCGACGTGCCCCCGTCGC
>Ga0114998_10001702_pt1 | contig 16929 bp, 8 predicted proteins | sample ArcticOcean_MG_C_5_FD_87044 | JGI IMG/M metagenome (GOLD analysis project Ga0114998, IMG submission 87044) | Marine microbial communities from western Arctic Ocean - ArcticOcean_MG_CB4_138 | ecosystem: Environmental > Aquatic > Marine > Oceanic | place: Arctic Ocean: Canada Basin | collected...
CTCTTAATCTCTTAACCTCTTAATCTCTTAGTCTCTTAATCTCTTAGTCTCTTAATCTCTTAATCTCTTATAATCTCTCTCTTAATCTCTTAACCTCTTATTCTCTTATTCTCTTAATCTCTTAATATCTTAATCTCTTAATCTCTTACTCTCTTATAATCTCTCTCTCAATCTCTTAAACTCTTACTCTCTTACTCTCTTATAATCTCTTTCGTTCTCGTTCTTCTTAAACGTATTTTAATTAAGTACGTCGTTAATAGTACGCGTACAATAAAAGTGATGAACGTTTTGGAAAATGTCCAGTCACGATTTTTCATCCATCAACACATCTTCAAAGCAATGTTCTTCAAGCAGTTTCACTCTTAAGAGCGAAGGTTTTGATCATTAAAAGAGAGGAGTTATGCGCGAGCAAACGAGCGCACACGCGCGAGCGTTGCAGTACTTAGCTCGCTATTACGTATTCGGTTCATGCAGTGCTAACGCGATCGATTACGATTACGACACGGATTTTATCACTTTGACCACGAACAATACGTTCAGTACGAGCACGAACTCTTCCACTGCTCAACCGGGAAGCATACATGAAATTCTACTTTTTCTGCTTAAACCCGTGAGGGCGATGAAAGCGATGAAGGAGAGCGTGGAGAAGGCGAGAGAGGACGTGAGAAGACGCGCGATTGATGTTCAATTTAAGCGTATGCAGTTTTTCAGTGATTTTAGGGCGAATTATAGGAAGCGCATTGGACCAATTGCGAAGAGAGTGACGAGAATCGCGTGCGCGCGCGGATTCGCGGAAGAACGAATATTGAATTTTTTAATGGACCCGTTTAGTTTCTATAGAGAGCTATTCGTTTGTGCAGTTTTGGTCTATTTAGCGAGACAAACGGCGACGGCGAAGATTAGGAGGGCGAAGAGAAGGAAAGAGCGTATTAAGAAATCGATTTTGAAGAGAATGAGGAAATGCGAGACGTATCAGATGTACGAGAAGTTAGTAGAGGAGCTAGAGAAGTTCGAGGAAGATGAGGAAACTGAGATTGTGAGGTATTGCTCGAGCGATAAGCGTGGATTGAAACGGTTCAGGTTGTTCAATGGGAAGAACGGGATAACGAGCGAGAAAGGAACAGAACAGTACGAAGACGACGTTTGTAGGATAAAGAGAGAGAAATATGATGGAATTACGCCGAGAGAGTACGATCGCGCGTTGATTGCAGAACAATTAAGGGTTTTAAGGGCGCAGAGGAATTCCGGGGATGTCGAGGAGATAATGTTCGGTCTAAGAGCAGAGCTTTTAAGGAATTTAGGAAACATGTCAAATTTAGGAAGGAGGTTACACGCCCCAGTCGGAGGGGTTCCAAAACTCGTTCGCGAATACATTAACGAAGTTAAAACGTGCTTGAAACTTTTATCGAAAGATTCGGAAATTCCAATCACTGAAAAACTTTCGTTTTTGCAAGAGACGAGACACGTATTTGGACGAACTGGGTTACTTCTTTCCGGCGGCGGTTCTTTAGGAACGTTTCATATCGGTGTCTGTCGCGCTCTTAACCGTAAAAACTTATTACCAAGAGTATTAGCAGGTTCATCAGTTGGAAGTGTTATAGCGGCTGTTATTTGTACGAGAACGAGCGAAGAATTACACGACTTCTTTAGCGACGAAAACTTTGAATCCGCGTTGCCAGATTTAACATTCTTCTCTGGAACAGATTTCCTAACATCGATGTTTCACTATTTGAAAACAGGGGCAATTCATGATATTGATTTCTTTCAAACGTGCTTGCGTGATTTATACGGAGATTTGACGTTTCAAGAGGCTTATGACCGCTCTGGAGGGAGAATTCTCTCCATTTGCGTTTCTCCAGCAGACGCTCGACCTGGACAAAAACCTCGTTTGTTAAATTACTTGACGGCGCCACATTTGGTTATTTGGTCAGCCGTCGCAGCTTCGTGTGCTTTTCCCTCTTTATTTCCACCCCAGCCTTTATTGGCGAAAGCTCGAAACGGTGCGTTTGTGCCGTGGCAATCGAGTGCGAATGAAGGTAAAAATCATAAATCGCAGCGCTGGAGAGACGGTTCGTTACAAGCTGACTTACCGATGGAAGCGCTATCACAGCTTTTCAACGTGAACTATTTCATCGTCAGTCAAACGAATCCACACATTGTGCCTATTTTAAGAACAAAGCGTTGGTTCGCATCTTTACATCCAACGATTTCTTGGATAGCCGATTTCATAGAATCTGAGTGGAAACATCGATGTCGCCAATTTTTGGACTTTGTTCCAAGAGCGGATATTTTAGACATTGCGAAATTATTTGGTCAACCATGGGAAGGTGATGTGACTGTTGTCATGTCATACACGTTACGGCATTTACGAGTGATTCAATCGAATCCAACGCGTGAATATTTGTTCGAAACGGCAACTTTGGGAGAACGCGAAACTTGGCCAAAACTTGGCGCGATTGAAAACGCGTGCTCGATTGAAAATACTTTAGACGAGTGCGTTCGAGAATTGCGCGATAGAAAGATGGATAGGAAGAATATCGCAACGAGAGGACGCGTCCCTTCCTGGAATACGTTGAACTATTGCAGCCGCGGCAGTTTAGAGCACATGCTTTTATCGAAACAAAACTCAAGCGGTGGTCGCGGTCGCTCGCGATCGCGAGGCGACGATCAAAATCGATCATTTTCAAACGGCGAGGGCAGCCCAACACCCGAGACAAACGCTACATCGGCGCGCCGAAGCACCATTTTTGCGCGGCGGCGGCGTTCGCATGAAGAAGAAGGAGGATATTATTCGCCCGAATCCGAAGACAACGACAACGACAACAACACAACAACAAAAAAAAAGAACGTAATAACCCGAAACAGTTCATTAATCTTCGACAATTGCGACTACGACGAAATCACCCCACAAGATATCATCAAAAGCGCTTTAACTCTCGAATCGCTCGACTTCATAGACCGCGAAAAAGTCATAAAACTCGAAGCCGAAAAAGCTTTACAGGACTTCAAAAACGATAAGAAACGTCACAAAGAAGGCACGCCGCGCGCACACAGCAGATCCGCGTTCTCTTCGTAAACACATAAATATATATATATACACATACACACGACGTAAGCGCTACGCTAGAGAGTGAGTGAGAGCACACGTGTCTCCATGTTTACTACGATCTCTTCCACCGCGCTCTTTTTCTATGCTCTGCTGCACTAAAGATTTCCCTATCCCCTTTCTCTCAAAAACAGAAAAAAGGTCAAAAACTTCCCCAAAGTACAATTTCCATCATCATCTTCACAAAACGAGTTTGATAACAAAAGAGTAAAAGTAATCGCAACAGATCAAGAACACGATAAGAAGAAGAAGAAGAAGATGTCGCAGGCGTGGGGTCAAAAACCGAAAGCTAAATCTTGGGCCGATAACGACGACGAAAAAGACGGTTTACCTTCGTTCCCTGGCCTGCACGAATCAGTAGCCGCCACGACTACTGCGAAGAAGCCAAGCGACAACGACCAGTTATTCCCGTCGTTAGTCGAAGCGGCAAAGATAGCACCGAAGAAGAAGAAAGGGCAGACGATATCGTTAGCAGAGTTCACGAAAGCAGGATTGAACGATAGTAATAATAACGATGGCGTGTATAGACCGAGTTTTAATAAACACAGGCAAAACAGGGACGAGGTTGACGTGTTCGACCTACCGAAAGGGCCGAGTAGGGAGAGGAGAGACGAGGATTTTGATCAAGGGCAGAGAAGAGATGGGCAACTTGGGGGCGCGTTTAAGGAGTACGGTGGAGATCGTGGAGGAGGCGAGCGCGGTGGGAGACGCGATGAGAGAGATGGAGACGATCGCAGAGGCGGAGATAGGTACGACGACCGAAGAGGCGGCGGAGACAGATACGGAGGCGATAGGTACGATGACCGAAGAGGTGGTGGAGACAGGCATGGAGGCGATAGAGACGATCGCAGAGGTGGTGGAGACAGGTATGGAGGCGATAGAGACGATAACCGAAGAGGAGGTGGAGACAGGTATGGAGGCGATAGAGACGATCGCAGAGGTGGTGGAGACAGGTATGGAGGCGATAGAGACGATCGCAGAGGAGGCGGCGATCGCTATGAAAGAAGAGGTGGCAGAGATGATCGCGACGAAGATCGTGAATTCGATGAAGATGGAAGAGAGAGAAGACGCAGTCCAGGTCCGAGCAGAGCGGATACTGGGGATTGGTCCAAGCGCGAGGTCGTACCTGAAAGAGAAGAGCGCCGAGGTGGTGGTGGGTTTTCAGATCGCAGAGGAGGTGGTTTTGAAGACAGAGAGCCAAGAGCTGAAAGAGAACCACTCGGACCGAGTCGTGCGGATACTGGAGATTGGTCTACACGAGCGAGTTTGGAAAAAGGAAACAGAGGCGGGTATGAATTAGTGAAAGAGCGCCCGAAATTGAACTTACAGAAACGATCCGATGACGCGGAGAAGACAAAAATCGCTGCAGGAGCCTCATCGAGTTTGTTTGGCGGCGCGAAACCAGTTGATGTTAAGTATGTTGAGGACAAGCCAAGAGAGAAGGTTCCCGAAAAAGATTCTTCCGAAAGAAGAGAACGAAGAGAACCGAGAGAACCCAGAGGAGGACCACGAAAAGATGAAGAACTTCGAGAGGCGACTGCGGAGGAACTCGCTGCGAGACCAAAGTTACAATTGAAGAAACGCGAAACTCCAGTTGGCGAATCGACGGCGACGAAAACGAGTTCCTTATTCGGCGGCGCAAGACCTCGCGAAGAAGCTTTAAAGGCGAGCGGTAAGGACTGGAAAGCCGAAGAAGACCGTTTGGAAAACGCAAGGAAAGCCGAATTGAAACGATTCCCCGACGACGGTTCAAACGAAAAAAGACGCGGTTTTAATTTCAACGATAAGAAACCATCCTCTAAAGGTGCACCGCCCACTAAAGAAGAGATCGAGTTAAAAAACATGATTATAGCTCTTCACGAAGAAAACGATAAAGAAGCATCTGAAGAGCGCTCTACCAAGATCGATAAACTCAAAGCCGAGCTTAAAGATCTTCGAGTTTCTCTCAGAAAAGAAAAACAATCCGAGAACACCGCTGGCGCCAGGAAAACATCATCATCATCCGCTGCTTCTAACGCTGACAACAAACAAACGAAAAAGCAGCCGCAAGTCGCCGACGCCGATGGATGGTTCGCCGCCACAAAAAAGCGATGAAAGACCGGCTTCGAAATCATCACACAACAACGACGCTTCCACGAACGCTCCTTCTGAGAATTCTAAATCGTCGACCGCCAAAGCGAACGTGTTCGATCTACTAGGCGACGAGTAATATCTTACTGCTCCTCGCTATCATTGAAAAGACTTTCTCGTGTTGTTATTTACTATTAAAATATATACTTTTACCGTCGTCGCGGCCAACTCGCCGTCTCTGCGTCGTCCTCGATTCTCGCCGACCGAAATTTACCGATCGCAACGTCCTTCGCAACAGTGCAACGTTTTCCTTTTCTTACGCTCTCTCAATCTCTCGCGCCCTTTTTTTTGCTCGCGTAATAGCACGGACGACTTCACAGAACGTTCGCAACGGTACGAGTTGTCTTTTCATTCAGTACTGATTTGTGCTCCCAAACTTTAGCAGAAGAAAATGGACAGAACAAAAAGGCACGTTCTGCACAAAGAGTAATAAATACCGGGTCGCTTTTGATAGGAACATGTTCAAGCGCTTATTCGGCGCTCCATCGCAGTCCACATCATCATCACAATCGAGACTAAAGAACGCGCAAGTTGAGACCGGGTCATCGGCCAGTGGTAGGGCCGCGTTCGATGCAGTCGATAAGTTAAAAGATGTGCGTCTTAAGTTCTTTTCGTTCTTCAAAACCGTTCTCATTCATTACGTTTTTATGCTCGAATCCAATATATTTTGATGTTTCGTTCGATCGCTTTCTCGATGCGATCGTTGGATTCGATTAATAGTGGAGCGATAGAGTGTTTCTTTTTTCTTGTTCTTCGCATAGCACGCACTCACGCTCACACACGCACTCTTTAATGATTACGATAATAATAAATAATTAAATCAGACACTGGAAATGCTCGATAAGCGAGAGGCACTGTTGATGAAAAAAATAGACAACGAGCTCCAAAAAGCGAGAGAATTGAACAGACAAGGAAACAAACGAGCAGCGTTGCAATGCTTAAAACGGAAGAAGCTATACGAATCACAACAAGAAGTCGTCGCGAATCAACAGCTGAAATTACAGGAGCAAATGATCGTTCTAGAAGGATCGAAGGCTACGGCCGAGACGTTTAACGCGTTGAAGAGCGGAGCCGGGGCTATGAAACAGTTGGCTAAGGAGACAGACGTGGATAAGGTTGATAAAGTTATGGATGAAATAAGTGAACAGACGGAGAAGATGAGGCAAGTGAACGAGGCGCTAGGACAGCAGGTTGGATACGCCGCCGAATTGGACGAAGACGAATTAGAGGCCGAGCTCGCCGAATTAGACGCGTTGGACGTCGAAGACGCCCTATTAACGAAAGAAATCGAAGAACTCGAGCCTGGATTTAGCGAAATGGCCATGCCTGATGTTCCCAAACCGCAACGTATAAACCCGAAAATACCATCGATGCCATCATCATCTACGTCAGCCAATGCAAAGGTGAAGAAAATCGCGAGCACCGAGGAAGAAGAACTCGAAGCGTTGCGCTTGGAAATGGAATTGTTAGGTTGATTTTCGTCAAGAAAGTTTACTTTTTCTTCCATTTGTTCGCATATATATATATATATTTGTAATATCACTCGTTCTCTGCTTTTTGCATTCGTTCAGTCGTTATTGTCAAATTGTATCCTCGTCTCACTCTCCATTTCAGGACTTCAGAAGTTTTGATTTTTTATATCTTTTTCATCCGTTGCGGATCTTCCTCACATTTTTGTGCCCTCTCTCGCGCTCTTAAACGCGCTAAGCACGATTTAATCGATTAAATATACTCCAATGGATCCAACGTAAGCTCTTTCTTCCATCGTCTTCATCGTTCTCATCGTTATCGTCATCTTTCACTGATCATCATCGTCAGCACGTCTTCGTTTAAAAACTAATCAACTTCTCCTTATTTTTTTCCCCAACGAACAAAAAAACGAACAAAACAGGTTCGAATTCGCGGCGCCGCGATATTACGATTTCGTGAAACAAAAGGGAAACCAAAAAGAACGAAACGAAGCCGAGGCATATTTCGTATCCGAGAAACCTAAAGGTTCGTCCGCGAGAGAGCGTTTAAACGATGTCTCGTCTCTATGATTTCGCTTCGTTTTCCGAGACAGCGAGGAAGGGAGGGAGTGTTTTGGAGCGTGTTTTTTTGAGTTTGGGTGCACACAATCAAAATCAACTTTTTGTCGCGTTTCGAGAAATTTCATGCGTCGATCGAATTAATTAATGATTGTTTTTTATGATGAACATGTTAAATATAGGATTAAGATCGCCGACTGGGGTGAAAATGGACTCAACGAACGCGTTCATGTTGCCGCCGCGTTTGCCGTGGGAGAACGAGTACGAAGATCGAGACGAGAATCAGGCGCATCCCGAATCGCCGCCGTGGTCGCACGCAAACGGTGAAGATTTGCTGAGCGATGATGTCGATGTTGGTGATGGTGTTGATGATGGTGAGGAGATTAAGAGCGGCGCGAGAAAAGTAGGAGTAGCAGTGAAAAGGCTACCACAACAAAGACGGCTTCAACGTGTTCTTAATGATAGAGAGAAGAAGAACGACGACGATGATGATTATAGCAAAGTTAATAAAGATGTATTGCGCGTGATTACTGGCACGCAACCCGTACGAAGGCGATCTCCGAGAAATGTCGAGAGGAAGACGTATGATTATAATCGAAATGTTGATTCAAAAAGACTTCAAACAGACTCGCGCGAACGCATCGAGGCTTGTGCGATGAACGCAGAAGTACGAACGAGGAAAACGCGCCTTTTCCAAAGTAATAATAATATTAGTGTCTCAAGAATAGCAAATACGACGAATGAAAATGATTACGGTCCTATCATCACCACAGAAGACGGGTCTTTCAAACGTCGAAGACAGGAAGACGAGACGAGATGGACGCTCGCTGAAAATAAGCAGTACAAAATCACCGGGACGCAACCTTCAAAACCATCTAGAGAGTTTTTAGAAAAGAGTCGAGCGACTGTTTCGGCAAAAAGAAACTCAAAGCAAGTTACGTCGACAAGAAAATATTACGGGTTCGGATCAACTTTCACGTTACCGCCTGCGCAGACAAAGAGAACGAGGAGAAACGTGGACGGTGATGATATAGAAGAAGAAGAAGATTATGATGATGATGAATTTCAACGTTGGCCGCCAAAGACAACTGTTACAAACGCGCCAGTCTTGCATACGCTCTCGCGCGCAAAAGGACGAGCGGCCATGGAAGCGGCAAAAAACGAAGCAAATATGCGAAGAAAAAACAACACATCCATCAGAATCTTCAACAAACCGGTTTCAGGTTTTGCGCGAAAGCCCGCCGCTGCTCTTGTTATTCATCCATCAGCCGATGGTAACGATTCGAGCTGGGAGCAAGAGCAAGAGAATATTTTTGAAGACGTCTATGAATTCACTCCTCCTCCTCCTCTCGTATCAGGTGCAGGTGCGTATCGTAAAGCAGCAAAGACGCCTAAATCAAACGCACAAAAGCTCGGTGCGATGACACAACCCGAGCCGTTCCTGCTCGCCACAGAGAAGCGAGCGATCATAAACCGACGTCAATTTTTGAAAGATCAAAAAGCTGAAGTTGAACGCGAGACATATGTTCTGAGCAACAAGAAAGCCACCTCAACGAGAAAGCGCGTTGTCGCAAAAACGCCAAGCAAAAAAACTTCACAAACTTTGGCGCTTACACATGATTCGTCCGATGCCGCAAAGACGCCAAGAATTCAAAAATCCACGGGTTTGAATAAAGTAATGAAAAAGGGCCCGATAAGAGGTTCGAGAGCGGAAGACCGAGCGGTTTTCAGCGAGCTCGACGAGAACGCAGTAATGCTCGCGACGACGTCAAAAAAAAATCTGTTAAAATCGGCATTGAAGGGAACTAATGGAGGAAGAAAGGGAAGAGCACAGGGCGTTACATTCAACAAAAATTAATCTTAAAGGCGAGCATGAAATGTAGAAATAAATAGAGAAAATAGCAACAACTTTAAATGTATGTGTGCTTAATTATTAAATGTGCAAAATGTGCAAATCGTTTCTTTTTGACTACGTTAATGACCCGTTATAAAGAAAATCCGACTAAATTAATCGACTTCTTCAATCTTCGGGCCCGAAGAAGCACCACCGGCACCTTCACCCCCTTCTGACGCACCGCCAAAGTCAGCACCTGGCGGCGGCGCACCACCCGACTGGCCGTACATCTTGGAGATGATCGGGTTGCAGATGCCTTCGACTTCCTTCAACTTGTCCTCGAATTCATCAACTTCAGCGGTTTGGTTACCGTCTAACCAAGCGATAACTTCATCAATCTTCGAGTTGATAGTCTTTTTGTCGTCTGCATCCAACTTGCCGCCAACGTTTTCGTCGTTCATAGAGTTACGCATGTTGTACGCGTAGTTCTCGAGAGCGTTCTTAGCATCAATCTTCTTCTTGTGCTCTTCATCTTCCGCCTTGTACTTCTCGGCTTCTTGCACCATTCTCTCAATGTCTTCCTTCGACAAGCGCCCCTTATCGTTCGTGATGGTGATTTTGTTCTTTTGGCCAGTGGACTTGTCTTCCGCAGAGACGTTCAAGATACCGTTCGCGTCGATATCGAAGCAGACGTTGATTTGCGGGACCCCTCTCGGCGCTGGCGGAATACCTTGCAATTCAAACTTACCGAGCAAGTTGTTGTCGCGAGTTCTCGAACGTTCGCCTTCAAAGACTTGAATCAACACACCAGGCTGGTTGTCGGAGTACGTCGAAAAGACTTGTTCCTTCTTGGTCGGGATCGTGGTGTTTCTCGGAATCAACACGGTCATGACACCACCGACGGTTTCGAGACCCATGGATAACGGCGTGACGTCCAACAATAACAAGTCTTGGACCTTTTCGTTACCTTCGCCGGACAAAATGGCGGCTTGGACGGCGGCACCGTACGCGACAGCTTCATCTGGGTTGATGGACTTGTTAAGTTCCTTGCCGTTGAAGAAGTCAGAGAGCAATTGCTGAACCTTCGGGATTCTGGTAGAACCACCGACCAAGACGACTTCGTGCACTTGCCCTTTGTCGAATTTAGCATCTCTCAAGCACTTTTCAACCGGTTCCATACACTTGCGGAACAAGTCCATGTTTAATTCTTCGAATCTTGCTCTCGTGATTGACGTGTAAAAGTCAATACCTTCAAAGAGCGAATCGATTTCGATCGACGTTTGCGCAGTGGAAGACAACGTTCTCTTGGCACGTTCGCACGCAGTACGAAGACGTCTCAACGCTCTCGGGTTACCGGAGAGGTCCTTCTTGTGCTTGCGCTTGAATTCAGCCGCAAAGTGGTTGGACAAACGAGTATCGAAATCTTCGCCCCCCAAGTGAGTATCACCGGCAGTGGCCTTGACTTCAAAGATACCTTCTTCGATGGTCAACAAGGAAACATCGAATGTACCGCCTCCCAAATCAAAGATCAAGACGTTCTTCTCCGCTGTGGAGGAATTCTTCTTGTCCAAACCGTACGCGATCGCCGCGGCAGTCGGCTCGTTGATAATTCTCAAGCAGTTCAAACCGGCAATAACGGCTGCATCTTTCGTTGCTTGACGCTGAGAATCGTTAAAGTACGCCGGGACAGTTACGACTGCGTTCTTCACTTCCTTGCCCAAAAACGCTTCCGCGACTTCTCTCATCTTGATCAAAACCATCGACGAAATTTCCTCCGCCGCGAATAACTTCTTCTCGCCTTGGTATTCAACTTGAATCATCGGCTTCCCGGCTTCACCGTTAACGATCGTGTACGAAAACTCCTTCATATCGTGTTGAACTTGCGGGTCCGAGAACTTTCTGCCGATCAAACGTTTGGCATCAAAAACGGTGTTCGTCGGGTTCATCGCGACTTGGTTCTTCGCCGCGTCGCCGATGAGACGTTCGGTATCCGTAAACGCGACAAACGACGGAGTCGTTCTGTTCCCTTGATCATTCGCGATGATCTCTACTCTGTCGTGTTGCCTGTAATTATATACATATACATAAGAATCATATATTATATATATACACATATAGAGAGAGAGAGAGGTATGTTTTGTTAGTGCTATTGTCAGAAATAAAATTTCCTCTTCTCGATTCGCCCCTTTTTTGTGTGGCCCATAAAAAAAAGGAAGGACGAAGAAAACGCCTTCTCTTCTCTTTTTTCGAAAGCCGCCGCAATGCAGCGCTTTGGACCGAACAAAACGATTTACGATGAAATCGTAAACCATGAGCGAGCGCGAAAAAAAACAACTCGATCGATCGATAGTTTTCGTTCCGGTCCAGACTCGAATCGAGATCAAAGCGCTTGGTCTTTTTCGATGATCTTTCCATCAACATCCACCCGGATCGAAAGGATTTCCAAAAAAAAAAGAGAAGATGGAAGATCGGACTTTTGAAGCGACGCAGACATCCAAAACGAACGTCAAAGAAATGAAAACGAATAGCGTACCATACGCCGACACAACTGTACGTAGTGCCTAAATCGATACCGATCGCCGGTCCTTCTGCTTTAGACATTTTTATTTATATATATATTTCTTTCTTTCTTTCTTTATGAGTGAAGATTGCGTGAATTTTGTGTCCAACAGGGGAAGCAATTTTGTTTCCAGAACCTTCTTTTTCTTCTTTTTTTGCTTCTTTTTTGCCCGTTTAGGGTTTCAAAAAATGGCGGGAAAAATCGGCGGGGAAAATCCGTGAACACAAACCAAGCATATATTGAGTAGTGTTAAACGCGCGCGCGTGCTTAGTAACGTTCGTTGTCGTGGTCGTTGTGGTCGTTGTTGTTGTTGTTGTTGTTGTTGTTGTGCGTTTTGGTATTGCCCGTGCCCAGTGCGCGCCTCACCTCTCGCCGATGAAACCGAAACAGTTAGAGTCAGAGCTGCAACGAATAGAGGACTTCAGGAAGCCGAAACAGAACTTGGAACAATATGCGACGACGCCTTTATTAGCGTCTAGACTGTTACATTGCGCGAGCGTAGAGTTCGATGATATAAGGAATAAGACCGTGATTGATTTAGGGTGCGGTACGGGAGTACTCTCGATCGGGGCGCAGTTGATGGGCGCGAAAGTAGTCATCGGGTTCGATTGTGATCGAGACGCGATCGAGCAGTGTAAGGAGAATATGGATTTGTATGATGGGTTTGGGAGTGGGTGTGGTAGTGAGCTTGTGATGATCGATGTCGTTGAGTTGATTAAGAGATATGATTGTGACGACGACGACGACGACGACGACGACGACGAAAATAATAACGATAGTTTTGAATACGTAGATTATAAGTGGCCTAAATGCGACACGGTGTTAACGAATCCACCATTCGGCACGAGAAGGAAAGGCGCAGATGTAGCTTTTTTAGCCGCTGCGTGTAAGATGGCGAAATGTGCTGTGTATTCGTTTCATAAGACTTCGACGAGAGAGTATGTGAGGAAAGTCGCCTTGAAGAAGCTACGAGCGAAGAGCGCGAACGTAGTTGCAGAGTTGAAATATACTCTGAAGAATCAATACGCGCATCATAGGAAAGATGAGGTTGATGTTTTAGTAGATGTTTGGCGAATAGAACCTTTGGACGATTCAGATATAACTAGTAATAACGTAGAAGAAAGCGAGAAACTGTTGAAAGAATTAGCGAAAAATATTGACGAATTACAACTTAGCAATAGGGAACGAAAAGATAGAGCAAAATTGAGAGAGAAAAATAGTACATCATAATAGTTATACTAGTGAGAGATAGCTTGTGTTGTTTTATTGCGTGCTTGCTTGCGTATATTCCTAAAAATTCCTATATTCTAGACAAAACGAAACTTCCTCCTCCTCCTCCTTCTTCTTCTTCTTCTAATTGTTCGATGTTCATGTTATCTTCAGCCATCATTCGCTCGCTCGTTGCCATCGCTTTAACTAACGCCTCGACGATTTGACTGTCTTCGCCGACAACTTTTGAAACCTCTGCCGCAATTGCTTTCGCGTCTTCTTTAATCTTTTCCAACTTCTCGACAAACGCGCTCGAATCAAACTTATTTCGATCGTTCATGAGAATCTCTAACTTTAACTTAATCACCGTTGTCGCGTGCAAGGCAAACTGCGGATGTCGATACGAATGCGGATAATGCTCTCTATACCACGGCGTTAGCGCGTTCGCTAGTTCTAAAGCCAAAGACCAATTTTCAAAAACTACAGCCGAGTTCATGAACTTTTCCAATGCTTTGATACGTAAATGATTTCCTTTTGCAATACCAACACTTGCTCCGAATAACGATGACGAGTTATCGGTTAAACTGTTGAAGCGATCCCATGCACGAGATAAACTAGCAACGTTTTCTTCGGAAGATGCAAATTTTTCAACCAACTCAAAGGCTTGGCAAAAGCGTTCCGCGATTTCAGCCGTGACGACGTTATTGCAATTTCCCCATGTCTCGACAATTAATCTCGTCTTCTTCTTTTTCTTATTATTGTTGTTGTTGTTGTTCAATGATGTTTTATTTTTTTGACCATACGTCTTTTGAGCGGCAAACTCTGGGTCGTTTGATAATCCCATATCGTCGTCTTCATCTGCGTCGTCGTTTTCTTCCGTATCGTCGTCGGCGTCGTTGTTTTCTTCGTCGTCATCGAAGCTCTCTTCAAGATTAAAACTAGCAAACGCGTTGTATTCTCCATTACTGTTTAGCTCGCTTGAAAGACGAAAAATATGGCACCCGCCATCGACGACGTCGTCATTTTTTATATTTGATCGCGATATTTCGTACCAATGTTTCTGGTCTGCCGATATTGTATACTTTGGAGCGCTCGGGAACGATCTTAACTTGTGCCCACCTATTAATGGAATCTCTTTAATTGGATCTGGATCTGCATTAAGTGAATCATCAAACTCTACGTCTTCTACGTCGAATCCGTAACTCGCTTTTAATAATCTCGCGCGTTCGCGCCTCGGTTTTAAGAGTTCGTCATAAGTTATGCATAACTCTTCCCCTGGGCCAATATCTCTTAAACTTCTCACGATTAATTCTTTTCCTCTGAACGTGATGAAACAATTCGGATTCTCGGAATGGTTCATCATCGCCGCGAATGGATATATCCCGATCCCGTACGGCTTCAACTCGTCGTCGCATAACGTATGACTATTCAACCTAATTTTCCCAATCAATTTCGCGATATCCGAAACGGACGGTATATCCTCATACTCTCTCTCGTACCTCTCCGCCCTCTCTTCGTCCGAAACGATCGTTTCGTCTACGTTCAACGAATGCGTTACGTACGCTCGAGTCATCGCAGCAAACGTAAAATCGCTCTCGTTACTCAACCCAAACGTCCTATTTTCTTCCCCGTGATATAAACTATCGAACACGGTCTCATAGCCAACCCCTAATCCTACTTCCTTCGTCTTCAAATCGTCGCTATACCAATCTTTCGCATCTTCCTGTTTCCTTTCTTTCTGGAATCTCCAAATGATCTTCGCGGCTAATCTCACGGTCCCTACCGGTACTTTCATTCGCGAACTCTTCAGAGCTTTTGTCTCTAAATCATACCCTTCCTCCCAGTCTTTCAATTGGTTCTCGCGTGAGTAATATCGCGCATACTTCGTCGCCGAACAGCGCTGTAGTTGTTTTTCCGAGTCCTCCAGGAAACTGTGATGGTCCCTGACGAACACTTTTTCGTCCACGAGCAAGGCTTGATAGGGCGCAGATTTGAACACGATGGAGCCTGATGCGAACGATGAGTCGCAAGTCGTTCGTAAAGCGCGTAACTTTGGCGCCCGTTCGAAAGTAATCTCGAATTTATTATTATTTGACATTTCTTTTTTAAGGCGTCAAACGAACGAGTAGGAAGTTTTCCTATTTACTTTAAAATAAAGTAGGTGCCTACTTAGTTTATAGAGACAATTATTTTTTTCGAGCGAGCGTAAGTAAGTGCGCGTGAATTTAATTCTGAAGCGTTTTTGTTTTCATTATTTCAAATTTTATTAATGATGCAGTCTGTTTCTTTGTTCGTTGTCTGTTTGTTGATCGTAAGCGTGAGAGTTTTAAGCCGATGACGATGACGATGTTTTCGGTTCAATTCTCATGCGTTCGAGTTGTTTTTCGGTCGGTAATTTTACTTTCGTAGCCAATCCGAGTTTTTTCATGGCCCAAATCAAATACCAAGTCACGTCGACTTGGTACCATTCCAAACCGTGCTTCGCGCTAAACTCGAAAGCGTGGTGGTTGTTATGCCACCCCTCTCCAAATGCTAAAATCCCAACCGATAAATTGTTTCGGCTCAAGTCGCCGGTGTTGTATGATTGTTTACCCCAACAATGCGCGACTGAATTCACGGCCCAAGTGATGTGGTAGACCCAAACAGTTCGTACGCAAAATCCCCATACCAAAAACGGTAAGCCGCCGAGTAAGTACAAACCTAACGCAGAGGCGGCGATGTGCCACATGTACGTCTTCTCCAACCATCTGTAGAATGGTTGCGCGGCCATTTCTGCCGCATTTGATCGATCGCCGACGCGCTCAATCGTCGCCTCGTTGTCCAATAACCAACCCATGTGCGACCACCAAAAACCTTCGTACGGCGTATGCGGATCTTTCGGAGTGTCGCAGTGTTGGTGGTGATACCTGTGCGAAGACGCCCACTCGATCGGGTCGCCTTGGACGGCCAACGCACCGCAATACGCCAAAGCGTATTCTAACCACTTCGGAGTTTGAAACGATTTATGCGAAAGCTGTCTGTGATAACTCAAAGTAATTCCCAAGCAACCGGTTATGAAATACATGACCATGAAGCAATTGAACGCTTGCCAAGTGAAGTAGAACGGGGCCAACAAAGCCCCGGCGTGCATCGCGCCAATGAACGAGACGTACGTAATATCCGTCGATATCCACTTACGAATGAACGCATTTTTCTTCGGCGACGCGATGATATCGGACAAGAACACTTTATGTGAAGGCTTCACGCCCTCCCAAGCTCCTTTCGCGGCTGCGGCGGCTTCAGAGTTCACGGCTGACCAAATCTCCGACGCCTTCTGCACGCCGCCGTCGGCAATTCTTTGCCACGAAGTCTTCAATTGATCCGGGTTCTCTGGCATCGTAATCGCTCGTCCAATTTGTTGGTCGCCTCTTCTTCTTTGTTGTACTAATGTAGCTCGCGATTGTTGATGTTCTCGAACTCGCGTTTGCGCCTGCGCCGGTAAGCGCATCGTCTTCATCGTTTTTGTATTACCTGTACATACACATCAACATAATAAAGAAAAGAAAGAAAGAAGTCAGTAACCACATGAACGAACACACACACACACACACTCTCTCTCTCTCTCTCTCTCTCGCGTGTGTGTGTGTGTGCATTAAATTACTAAAGACGAAACGAGCGTTTGAAGATCTTAATCCGTTTCACGCGCGCGCGCTCTCGAACTCTTGCACTGAAATAGGAACATAAATTCGTTTTGGCCTTGGCCCGTGCCTGCGTGATTTTGGCCATACGATTTCGTTTTCAGAAGCCGTTTTTTTAAACCTCGTTTATCGTCGTCTGCGTCTCTGCTCGTAAACGTGTAACACGCAGGCTCTCGAGATCACCGATCGAACGAACGCACTCGTGCTCGACACGAAGATCGCGCGGTAACTCGCACACACCGCGCATAAAAAACACGCGTCGCGCTAGCCTTGGTCATCCTTAAGCGCGATACGAAATTCCGGATATAAATAAATACGTTTTCGCACTATCTTGTTGAAATCAAAAAAGGTCTTCTCTTCTTCTTCTTCGTTTAAGACACGCGCGC
>Ga0114998_10001704_pt1 | contig 16926 bp, 9 predicted proteins | sample ArcticOcean_MG_C_5_FD_87044 | JGI IMG/M metagenome (GOLD analysis project Ga0114998, IMG submission 87044) | Marine microbial communities from western Arctic Ocean - ArcticOcean_MG_CB4_138 | ecosystem: Environmental > Aquatic > Marine > Oceanic | place: Arctic Ocean: Canada Basin | collected...
CCCGCCCGACTATTCGGCGGCGGATGAACGGACGTTCACGTTCCGGGAAATTTTCTTCGGCCATATCTTTAACAATAAATTTCTGTGGGCCATTGCGGTGGCCAACGCCTTCGTCTATTTCGTGCGTTACGGGGTGGTTGACTGGATTCCGACCTATTTGCAGACAGCGAAGGGTTTTTCCTTCAAAGACTCTAGTCTGGCGTGGTCGCTCTTTGAATTCGCCGCCATTCCTGGCACAATTCTGTGTGGCTGGATGTCGGACAAGGTGTTCAATGGCCGACGCGCCTCGGCCACTATCCTCTTTATGGGATTCACCCTGATCGGTCTCGTGATCTATGGGTTGAACCGCCAAGGGCCTTTATGGATCGACTACACTGCACTCGTCATCATCGGGTTCTTTGTCTATGGCCCGATCATGATTATCGGCCTGCACGCACTCGAGCTTGTGCCGAAGAAGGCGGCGGGCACAGCGGCGGGATTCACGGGGTTCTTTGGGTATGTGTTCGGCTCGGCCATCGCCGGTAGCGGGGTGGGCTGGATTGCCGATCACTGGGGCTGGGGCGGGGTGTTCGGCACGATGATCGGGTGTTGCTTGCTGACAATTGTCTTTAGTGCGCTCACCCTGGGTCACAAGCCGACCAGAAACTCGATTCCGGAATGAAACATATTCTTCTCTATTTTGCCCTCTTCCTGCCGCTTTTGGGCAGGGAGTCCCCGCCCATTGTCATCGCCCATCGCGGGGCCAGCGGCTACCTGCCGGAACACACGCTGGCGGCGAAGGCGATGGCGCACGCGCAGGGAGCGGAATTCCTCGAACAGGATATCGTGCTGACGAAAGACGATGTTCCGGTGGTGCTGCACGACATTCACCTGGATACGACCACGGACGTTGCGACGTGCTTTCCGGAGCGCAAACGCGCAGATGGGCGTTACTATACGCTGGATTTCACGGTTGCCGAGCTCAAACAGCTTCGAGTGACCGAGCGATTCAACGCGAAAACCAACCAGGCGGTCTATCCGAATCGCTTTCCGGTAGGTGGAGCGCCATTCCAAATTTCCACTTTGGAGGAGGAGCTGAAATTCATCCAGGGACTCAACAAATCCAGCGGTCGAGTCGCCGGTATTTACCCGGAGATCAAGCAACCCGCATGGCATCGTAAACAAGGCCACGACATCAGCAGTATCGTGATCTCGATCCTTCGGCGCTGCGGTTACGTCACGAGAGAAGATCCGTGCTGGTTGCAATGTTTTGAATTCGAGGAGGTGAAACGGCTGCGCACCGAACTTGATTGGGAGGGGCGCCTTCTGCTCCTCGGCGACGAATTTCTGCTTCCCAAAGGATTGACCAAAGTAGCGAAATTCGCCGACGGCATTGGCCCGCCCATCAGCAGCGTGATCTCCGGCAAGAACCCGGCCGACCGACGGGTGACCGATCTTGTTAAAAACGCCCATGCCATCGACCTGGTGGTTCATCCGTATACCTTGCGGGTGGATGAGCTGCCCGGAGTTGCCAGGTCTGTTGATGATTTATTGAGCCTGCTTTTCACTGAAGCCGGGGTGGACGGTTTGTTCACTGACTTTCCCGATGTGGTGGTGAAGTGGTTGGAGCAGTCGGACGAATGATTCCGTTCCAAATCTTGAAGCCATCCGTGGGGTCTGGGTGGCTGCACTTGTTACCGTTTAATTTTGATATCATCAATGTGGTTCGGCCGTCTCTCTTTTTAATCTCTAGCTTTTAGCTTCTCCCACGCAGTGCCATGAAGCGCTGCATTCGTTGGTTTCTCAATGGTTCAGTTCCTGAAGCAGGCTAAATTAAGTGTCCTTCATGCCACGGTTTGTTTCCGAAGTTACGAAGGTAGATCGATTGATCCAGCAAGCGATCGTGGGAGTGATCGACCCGATCTTTTGTTGGATTAACCGAAGCGGGCGGGGTCGAGCGCGCTGAGGTCGAGAGAGGTCGACTTATTGTTTACCAGCTGAGTGACGAGGTGGCCGGTGACGGGAGCGAGCGAGAGGCCCATCATGGCGTGGCCGGTGGCGATGATGATTTTTTCGTGGCCGGGTGCTTTTCCGAGGTAGGGGAGTCCATCCGGTGAGCAGGGGCGGAGGCCGACCCAGGGGGTGAGGTTATCGAAATCAGCGGGTCGAAATTCAGGATAAAAGGAGCAGAAAGATTCGATGATTCCTTGCAGCCGGGGTTTGCTGATGGAGGTGTCTTTTCCGCAGATTTCCATCGTGCCAGCGACGCGCAGTTGATCGCCCATGGGGGTGACGGCGACGCGGCCTTCTTTTAAAAGGGAGCAGAGTTCGGGGTTTCGGAGGGGTTTGGGAAGAGTGAGCGAGTAGCCCTTTCCTCCCTGCATGGGAAGCTTGAGGCCAAGATCGCGGGCGAGATTGAGCGTGGCGATTCCGCCGGCGAGAACGATGGTGTCGGCGGTGTGCTTTTCACCTGTCTTGGTGACGATGGTGGAGTCGTCGAGGTTCTCTGCCTCGGCGTCGATGAACTCACCACCTGCTTTTTTAATTCCCCGGCGGAGGGCTTGGATGAAGTCGGAGGGATCGAGGTGGCAATCTTGTGGGAACCAGACGCCACCCTTGGCGTTGATTTTAGCGTTCGGTTCGAGCTCATACAGTCGGGTGAGGTTGATGACTTCGGCTTCGAGTCCGAGACGATGGGCGGACTCCGCGACCTCCGCTTCTTCGTCGAGTCCTTTCTGAGACTGGCAAAGCATGAGGAGGCCTTTGTCGACGAGTGGGAAATTTTCCTGCTCAGCGAGTTCGAGGTGGAGACGTCGGCTGAGTAGGCTGAGGTCGCGCAGAAGTTCTGCGCTGTTTTGGACGTGTTGCTGATTGGAGTGGCGCATGAAGAGCCAGATCCACCGGGCGAGGGCGGGGTCGAGGCGGGGTCGCAAAAAGAAAGGGCTCTTGGGATTGAGCATCCACTTGAGTCCTTGGGAAATGACCCCGGGAGCGGCGAGGGGGATGAAATGGCTGGGCACAATCATGCCGGCGTTACCGCTGGAGCATGAATCGGTGAGCGAGGGATCGCGCTCCATAATGCGGACGTGATGGCCGGACTTGGAGAGAGAGTATGCAATACTGAGCCCGATGACCCCTCCGCCGACGACGAGGATATTTTTCCCGGAGTCGCTCATGGTGAAATGCCGAATTTGAAGGGGTCTTCGGGATCGAGAACGAAGGTCGATTTCCCAGTAATATGGGCTTTTCCGCTAATGATGGGGGTGATCATTCCTTCTTCAGGAAGATTCAAAAACTGGCATTCGAAGACAGTGCCAATGATGCTGGCTTGTTTCCAAAGTTCTCCTTCTGCGAGCTTTCCCGAGGCGGCGAGACAGGCGAGCTTGGCGCTCGTTCCGGTGCCGCAGGGTGAGCGATCGTAGGCTCTACCGGGGCAGAGGACGAAGTTTTGGCTATCGGCATCTACTCCTTCATTCGGTGAGCCGAAGGTTTCGATGTGGTCGATGAGTTCGCCGTCGGCACCTGTGATTCCCTGTTCGGTAAGCGCTTGTCCTACTGCAGAAGTGAAATGGGTGAGTGCTTCGATTTCGGAAAAGCAGACTTCGGGCCCTTGGTCTTGAATGAGGAAGAACCAGTTTCCGCCCCATGCGATGTCGCCGGTGACGAGGCCATGGCCGGGGACCTCGACCTCCTGGCTTTCGCGGAAGCGATAGGAGGGCACATTGTTAACGGTGACCGATCCATCCGCGGCTAGGGTTGCGGTGACCACTCCGGAAGGAGTTTCGATACGGTGAACTCCGACGGAAATTTCTCCGGTGTGGGCGAGTATGGCGACCACTCCGATGGTTCCGTGGAGGCAGCCGTTGAGATAGGAAACGTTGTTAAAAAAGACGACGCCGGTGACGCAGGTTTGATCGGTTGGTTTGCAAAGATAAGCGCCGACGATCGCTTCGAAGCCGCGGGGTTCGAGGATGAGGGCGCGTCGTAGCCAGTCGTGCTCACGGCTTAAAAAATCTCTTGCGGCGAGGGCCCCGGGTTCCGGTGGGGTGAGCTCGCTATCGATGACGGCACGGGTCGGTTCGCCTCCAGTGTGGGAATCGATGACGGAAATGGTCATGGCTGGGAACGTTGAAGGCTTGGTTGGGGGGCTTCCTCCTTTGTGGAGTTGAGGGGTAACCACGGAGGGATGGGATAAATGGAATTAGGGGTCATCCTTCGCACTGCGAGCCACGGCGGACTTTGGAGGGGGCTTGGTCGTTTTTTATTTGCCGTCCCAATTGGCCCACCAGTTGCGGAAGAGACGCCACTGGGTGTGGAGGAACTGCTTTTGGCTGGGGCTGAGCTGGTCGTTTCCGTAGATTTGATGCAAGTAGGCGCCGTGACCCTCGAGGACCATGAGTTCCTTGTAAAAGAGGACAAGGTCAGGGCCTTCGTCGAAGGTTGAAAGGACGGTGAGTGCTTCGGTGAGTTCGAGGGCCCAGCGTCGGTCTTGTTGATTTCCAGTTGCGGCTGATTGGCAGAGTGCGACGAAGCGGAGAATCTCTTTTGGGAGTGCATTGCCCACTCCGGTGATGGCTCCGGTGGCTCCGCAATTGACGAAGCCGTGGAAGACCTGGGTGTCGACTCCGGCCATGAGGATGACTGATTCGTCGAGTGAGGTGATGTTTTCGGCCGCGTAGCTCAGGGAGGATGCTCCTCCGAATTCCTTGAAGCCTACGAGGGATGAGAACTGCTCACGGAGAGAGAAAAAGAGATCCGCTTTTGTTTCGAAGCCGTAGTAGGGGCTGTTGTAAATAACGGCGGGAAGATCTCCTCCCGCTTCTAAAATGGCGCTGAAATGATTGCGCTGGGCGGCAGGTGCGGAGCCGCGGGAGAGGACCCGGGGAATGACCATGAGGCCGTGAGCTCCAACCTCACGGGCATGAGCGGCGTGCTCAGCTGCGATTTTGGTATTCTGGGCTCCAGTGCCGACGACGACCGGGACACCGGCTTCGACAAGACGGCGGACTCCTTCCTGGCGTTGGGCATCGGTAAGGAGGGGCCAGTCGCCCATGGAACCGCAATAGACGACGGCTCGCATTCCTTGGGAGATGAGCTCTTGTGCGGTGGCGACGAGAGCCTCGTAGTTGATCTCTCCCTGCGCATCGCAAGGAGTCATGAGAGCGGGGATGCAGCCTTGAAAGATGGGCGCAGAGGAGTTGGGCATGGCGGAGAGAATGCACAAAATGCGTTCATTCGTCTTGTCTGTAATGCGAGTGTTTCCTTTTTATTTTGTCTAAAATGGCGTGTGCTGGTGCCAGCTATGCCGCGTGAATTGAATGAGTCGCTGAATCGTTCCCTGGGTGGGGACGAACTATTCGATGAGGTTCCTGACACGACCTACTTTGTCAAAGACGCCGGGGCACGTTACCATTTCGTGAATACGACCTTGGTAGGGCGCTGTGGCAAGACGCTCAAAAGTGACCTTTTGGGCAAGACAGCAGCAGAAGTTTTTCCGAGCCCACTGGGCGATGAATTTGAGGGGCAGGACCGGAGAATTCTTCAAGGGGGTGCGGCAATCCGTAGTCAGTTGGAGCTCCACATTTATCCTGATGGCCGGCAAGGATGGTGCCTGACCTGGAAGCGTGCGTTGCGAGATGAAGAAGGCGAGATTGTCGGACTCTCCGGAATTTCGAGAGACGTCGATGGCGCGAAATCGAGTCCTCTGGATTTGGAGGCGCTGGCGAAGGTCCTCAATTATATTCGGGCGCATCTTGATGGGCCTTTGCGCCTTGGTGAACTCGCTGAAGCGACCGGATTATCGACTTACCAGATCAGTCAGCGCATCGAGGGGCTGTTTGGTATTTCAACCAAGCAATACATTACGCGCTGTCGGATTGAGGCTGCTTGTCACTTGCTTGAATCAAGCGACAAGAGTCTCAGTGAGATCGCCCTTTCCTGCGGGTATAGCGATCAAAGTTCCTTCACCCGCCAGTTTGGGAAAGTCGCGGGGATGACTCCTAAAAGTTATCGCGGCCAGGCGATGAAAAGTTAAGCGCGACCCATCCTCGGATGGGCCCTTCCCTGGCTAGGGGAGGGTCACAATTAAACGATAGAAGGTCTCAAGCTCTACTTCGGGATCAATATTGCTTAGGAGGTTCACGGTGAAGGTGCCATCTGAGTTTGGCTGAATATTTCCCTGAGGAGTGAGATCGCCGGCCGCTTCCCATGTGATGAGGTCGGTTGATTTCTCGACGCTATAGGTCAGCTCGCTGACGGGTAGACGCTGTCGGTGACTGAAGGTGAGTGCTCCTCCATTGTAGTTCACGTTTGGAGTCACATCGATGCTGAGATCAGCTCCCAAGGCGTAGGCCAGAAGGTTGCTCAATCCAGTACTGCCGAACTCGGCGTCTGGATCGGCGAAGCCATTTTCGAGCATCCAGGCGGCGAAGTCGACGCTGGGTTCGATGAGCATGGCGTAGTCAAAGCTGGCTTCGAGGGACTGTTCGGTTTCGGTTGAGGCAAAGACTCCTCCGGTGGTGAAGGTGGTTCCTGGGGGCAGGGTTATTTGCTGAATCTGAGTGAGGGTTCCGTTGTCGACCGAGTAGAAGGTGAGGAGATTTTCTTTCTTCACGAGACGAAGGGTTGCGATGCCTTTCAGGAGGTCGGGGCCGCTGACCATCGTTTCTGAGACTCCGGAAGGATTCACTTTGAAGGTCGCGAGCTTGGTGCCATCTTCGATTCCCACTCCGTAGCGGTAGGAAGTTCCATTTTGGTCGGCTTCGACGAGGAGTCCGGCGTAGAAATCGCCGAACTGGGCTTTTTCCAACTTCACTTCGGTTTGGAGGGTCCAATCGCCGGAGGGAAGAGCTCGTCGGACCCAAGGATGGAGAGAGTCATCGAGATCGATCTCATTATTTCCGACGGGATTGGCTGCGATCTTAACGCGGGCGCCGAAGACAAGGTCGGAGCTTCCGTCGCTTTCGTTATGGACCTCGGCTGCGAAGACATTGGTGCCTTGTAAGAGGGAGCTTGAAACGTCGAGGGTAAGGACTCCCTCTTCCACGATATCTTCAAGCGGAAGCTTGTCGCCTTCGGTGTTTGAATCGATGACGCCATCTGGAAGGCGGATGCTTCCGATTACCTGGCCGTTGAGATAATAGCGGACGCCGTCATCGACAAGGTGATCGATCATGAGTTGGGCTCCGATGGGATCGCCTGTGAATTCGAATTCGGTGCGGAAGTAGTAGGTCACGAGACCGGCATTCCGATCTCTCCGCAAGTTATTGGTTTGCAGGCCTGGAATTTTTGGATCTATTATGGGAATAATCTCACCGAAGCCAAGGAAGCCGGGGCCGGACTGCCATAGGGAGTCATCATAAGCGGGTTGCGCGAAGATGCCCGTCAGCTCGTCGTTGGAGTCGTCATATTTCCATACGTCGCCGAAGTCGATATACTGAACGGCGGGCGGAAGAGTGAGTGAGGGGAGTCCGAGGGGAGTTGTGCTCACCGGAATATGGATGGTGAGTCGACCTTCGTTATCCTGCAACGAGTAGTAAGGGTCATTCGGAGAATTGCCGTGCTTGTCCGTCTTGAAGGGACTCCAAATAGATTCGAGTTCGGGATTTCCAAAGGTGGAAAATTGGTCAGCGCGATAAGCGGAAACGCCGAGGGTTTTGGTGCTCGTGTTTGCGTTGTTATCGGTTGTGCTGGCAGTCACGAGATAGAAGCCCGGGGTGTTGAAGGCGATGCTGGCGCTATTTACTCCAGCGGTCACTTGCGCGCCTGTGTCGGGAGTCACCTTCCAAGTCACGGTGAGCAAATCACCTTCGGGGTCAAAGCTGTTTGAGGCATCGAGATCGAGCGTTTCAGCAAGGCTCACATTGAGAGACTTTGGGGTGGCGTTGATCACGAGAACTGGTGCGGCGTTGTTGCTCTTGGTGATGGTGAAGGCGAGTTGCTTTACGATATTTCCATCGTGATCGAGTCCCTCGACGGCGAGGGAGTTGGATCCTTGCACAAGCGGGATATTGGTCAGCTCCCAGGTGGTGGTGTCGGTCCACGTGAAGGAAGTGCCCGCAGCATCTACCACGCGCACCTTGAAGACGGTGGGTGGGGCGGTTCCAGCGAGGGTGAAGAGATCATCCGTGGTGGCGGCATTGCTGGTGGTGACGGCGAAGGAGGTGTTCGCGGTGGTGTTACCGATGAAACTGCGAGCAATGTTTTCCCGGTTGTTGAACCAGTTCGTGTAGTGGGAAATGGGCATGATGACCCCGGTGCCCGAAACGGAATCGGATTCAGCCTGCATCCAAGCCTGGGTCCGGGCGGAGCCCTTGGTGTGCTCGTTGAGAAGCTTGGTCATGTAGTAATTCATGAACCGCTTGACGTGGGGTTCCCTAAAGTAGGTGCTGACTCCTGTTCTGCCTCCGATGATGGCTTGGCCAGTGTTTTCGAAAACACGGTCACCGTCCCAATGGATAAGCATCCAGCCTTTACCCTCTTTCGGACGGAACATGTAGGCGTTCTTTCCACGATTCACGGTGATGGTGTCCCAGTCAGCATCGTATCCACGAACAACGGCATTGAGGGCCATCATGTTGGCGTCGGCCATGCGGTCTAGCGTCTCTGCGTCGTAATCTTTGCTGGCGATCACGCGGGTGAATTCGATGAAGTTGCTGAAGTTGTGATCTGACTCACGGGAGCGCATGATCCACTCGCTTTGATAAGCGGTGGGATTGTCGGTGCCCTTGTAGGACCAGTCGGCATTGCGGCTTTGGCGAGAATCTCCATTGTCGCTGGTGAAGCGCCATTCGTCGTCGATTCGTAGGAGAGTGCCATCGCTCCCTCCGGGGAAGTTACGATTCATGAAGTCGTTGGAAATGGGCTCGTGATTTTCGCGGAGCTTGAAGGCATCGTCATTGACGACCGAGTGAACGAATTCCATTTCGTTGATGGGATGACCCAGCTGGTAGAGGAAGTAGCGAGCGATGCGATCATCGTAGTAGCGTGGCGTTCCACTCCCTTGTGATGTTCCCGAGGCGTCGATGACACTTCGGCGGCGATTGCGGAAAAGACGATCACCCGGGAGCTTCCACTTACCGTGGTCGATCGCGGAGTTGGTGGCGCGGGTGAAGGGGCTTCCGCTTTTGCGGATCTCTGCGTTGTAGAAAATTTCGCTCTCGTTTGCGATGAAGGTGGCATTGAAGAAGTGGTTCGACATGCGCGGGAATTTGTAATCAAAGGCAGCGCCTCCGCCGGTGCCGGTGTTGAGAGCACGTCGGTCGTAGTTCGAGACAATGAAGCGCTCACGAAGGAGTTTGTCGGGCATGTCGCGTCCGTCGACAATCCACATTGCAGGTCGGTCCGGACCGTAGCGGGGCTGGAAGGTGGTGGTCGATCCAGACTTCGCTTCCACGTAGAATTGGATGATATCTCCTTGGTTGGTGAAGTTGTTGACGGCGGTGCTGAAGAGGCCTGATCCGTCGTTTGACAGGGTGCGGCGGACCCAAGTGCCATTGCCATTGTCGTTGGAGATGCGGTAGACAAGCTCCGCGGAAGAAAGAGCATCGGCGGAATCAATACGCGCACTCACGGTGACCGGAGTAGCGGTGCCCGGAACGGCGGGGCTGTGGATGACGCCGGTGACAGTGGGAGCGGCGCTAGCCAAGGAGACCGAGTTGGCTGCTCCCGGGGTTCCCAGATTCGCTGGGATAGGGATCAGGAAGTTGGTGCCAAAGCCATGATCAAGTGTTTGGAAAATGATACGCGATTTGCCGCTGACCCAGCGGGCATCGAAGGACAGGGTGTAGCTATTGCCCACGATGGGAGCGGTCATATCGACCTCGGCGCGGTTGGCCTTATTGTCTCCGTGGCCATCGGCGACGAGGTTCAGTTGGCCATTGTTGAAGAAGCTAGCCCAGTGGGTGCCTTGGCAGACCCAACCACCGCTGCTATTTTGATTAGAGGACATATTTCCTCCATTTAAAACAAGATTTGAGCCGACGCCGTCTTTTTTCACGGAGACATTTTCAAGGATGATGTGAGAGTCACCGACCAAGTGGCTCTGAAGTTCCTGACCCGAGCTGAGGGGGAGCCATTTTGAGCGGAGGAATTCAGCGGTGTAGCTGAAGGACTGCATCGTGGATTTTTGACTTTCTTCACTATCGCCCCAGGCGGTGGAGATATTGTTGTCCATATCAGGGTGGCGGAGCTCCATGCTGCTGCCGTCTCCATCGGCGAAATTGGGCCAGTCGCCCTCGGGCATGTAATCCACCTCGTCGACGAGGTTGCCATTCGCATCCACGATACGGAGGAGCTCGCCGCGGTCGCGGAGAGAACCACTCCAGTTACCAATCACGGGAAGAGTGCCGTGACCATCGACGAGATATTGAGCATCGGCGGCGATGACGAGATAGGCACCTGCGACCAAAGAAGTCCCAGCGGGGAAGTCAAATTTGACTCCTTTTGAGATTTTCCAGCCGCTCATATCGACGGTTTCGCTGCCTCTGTTGTAGAGTTCGATATACTCGCCGGTTCCTTGATCGGAGGGGGCGTCATACATGATTTCATTGATGACGATATTGGTTTGTCGTGAGGCCGGATCGTTGGGAGCGTCGCGGGTGTGTCCCGTTCCGCCAAACCATTCCTGACCCACCGGATAAGACTGGAATCCTTCCTCGCCGCGGTCGCGGTCCAAGCGAGTGGCATCGATGACAGTGTTGCCTTGAATGAGGAAGAGGTCGACGTCTCCATTTTCATCAATGGGCAAAGTGACAGGGAAACTGAGGTAGCCTCCGGCGGGAATGTTTCCGGTAAGATCAACCGTGTCAGTGAGGGTGCGGTTGGGTGAGAGTTTTAAGCCTGCTGCAGAGATGGGAGAATTTCCGGGAGCATGGAGTTCGATCCAATCGATATTTCCGTCTATTCCGAAGTGGACTTCACTGATGATGAGATTTGGCAAGGCGCCGGAGGGTGGCGCGGCCGCGGTGATGCTGATATTCGCACCGAAAGCGATGTCCGAGCTGCCGGCGGCCGCGTTGTGGACCCCGACGGCGAGGACATTCATCCCTGTCTGGAGGGCGGCACTGATGTCGATGCCGGAGGCGATTTCGGCCAGGTCGTCCCATTCGCGGCCGCTGCTCGCCGTGGTATCGTAGGCGATCTCACCGTTTGGCATGTTGAAGCGGGTGATCTCCTGGCCGTTGAGGTAGACGACGAGGCCGTCGTCCAAGTGGGAATCAATGTTGATGGTAGCGCTGGAAAAGGCATTGTTGAATTGGAAATCCTGGCGCAAGTAGTAGGTGGTCCGTCCACCGGTAGTCCATGGCGTAGCAAATGGGTCAGCAGAATTTCTACCGAAAGGACCTGGGCCTTCAAGCCAGCCACTATCATCAAAATCAGGCTCCCGCCAAGTGGTGCCGCGGTCGATGTTGGTCACGTTCTGATCGTATTTCCATACCGATGTGGTCTGGAAGATCTGCGTGGTGGTGGTCGGCAGGTCGTCTTCGCTGGCAGAAGGTCTCCCCGGTGTGCCCCCAGGCGCTGCGCTGCTCATCCAGTTGCGCCATTCAGCGTTCGAGAGGTTTGGATTGATGCGGGTCAGCGTGTGGCCGGTGCCGTCTGGTGCAGCGGGCCACTTTCCGCCATCGTTGTAGTCGACGGTCGTCATCACGATTCCATTCTTGTCGCTCAAGGAGAGGGTTTCTCCGGAATTGCTGAGCGAGTTGGTGTAAGGGCCATAAACCCGCACTGCCGCCGGAATATTGGGGTAGGCCGTGCGGAGAGTGGTTTCATCAACTTCCGAGACCAAAATGCGCTCAAAAGGCTGCAAAATGTGGGCGTCCGTGTCCCCAGCGTCGAAGTCAGGGAATGTGAAGGTGATTCCATCGGAGAAATACCAGTTTCCGAAATCGAAAGGAGTGCCGGTATTGTTGGTGATTTCGATGAAATCAGGCTGTCCAACCGGGGCGTTGTATTGGATTTCAGTGAAGATGACCTGCTCGGCCAGAGAGGACGTCGCGAGGAACAGGGATCCGAGCCAGCTGAGGAGAGCGGTCGGGGATTTTGATAGAAATGAGGTCTTCATTGCGTGTGTGTGAAAAACAGAGCCAGTAGGGGACAGCTTCCTGAGTATGGACTCTACCACGAAAAAGGAGGACCCCAAAAGGGCAAATTCTCAAACAGACTCGAATACCTCATCATTCCGAGAGGGTAAGGATCCAAAATCACCCTTTAAGCAATTCGTCAGCGACTCAGTTCACTTTATTGATTTCCCGGTAGGATGGCCCATCCGGAGACTTTACTTTTCTTAAGTCGTCACGATTTCATCGATTTTCACCTTCATCAGGCTGGTGAAGCGGCCCTCGAAAAAGGGGCGTCGGATTATGGATGAGATGGAAGGCTTCCGCGAGTATCTCAAGGTGGCCGAGGAGGAGCGGCTGAATCTCGAAAATCCTCCTGAGAAAACGCCGGAGCTTTTTTGAGAAATTTCTGCCTTATGCGCTCGCGTTGGATGTTGAGTAGGAATGGAGTGAAAAGTTTGATGAGAACCCTCAAGGCGGCTGGGAAATCGGGGGGTGACTTAAGCGTCTGACCGTTTCCAGAAGCCAGAGATTTCTAAGATCTTGTTGGGAGGAGACCTACTCACTAAGAGTTGGAATGTTCAAAATTGGAAGTGTCCCCAAACAACTTAATTCCTACGCGCAAGGTGCCATTGGAATGAGGGAAGTGCAGGGAGGGATTCGCTCATCTACGGGGGGATTGCCTCCCGAGGGATTGAAATTTGAGTGGCCTCAGTTCGATGGCGATTCTTTGAGTCTTCTCGCTACCATTTATTTGGAGGAGTTACCGGCTCTTCACAATTGGCTCCCACGCGATGGTGTTCTCCTTTTCTTTTACGATTTCAAAAACGGACCGTGGGGGACTGATCTCGCCGAGGCGGCAGGCTGGAAGGTCTTATGGGTCGCCGATACCCCGGCGGGCGACACAGCTGTTTCCGAGATACCTAAGAATTTGAATGATGGCTTTGTCTTTAAGGCCCGACCTCTCAGTTTTAAGGAAGGAGAGACCCTCCCTTTTGCGGATCATCCCTTGTTTGAAGAGCTGGAATTATCGGATGATTTGATGGAGGAGTTGGAATCGGGACCCGAAGATGACGAGGGAGGGGCTTCGTGCGGGCACATTGGGGGGTATTCCGGGGCTGCTGGTGGAGCGTTGTATGCCTTCAGATGTCGTGAGCAGATCATGGGAGAGGATCCTGACCGGGCAGACGAGGCGAACTTCGAAGAAATTCAGGCCGCAGAGAGCGAGATGTTTTTACTCTTTGAATACGAGATGGATGAAAGGGAAACTGAAGAAGCGCCGGAGATTTTTGGCAGCCGGAACTTCTCTTTTTGGGCGTATAAGGCCGATGTGCGGCAGCAGGATTTTTCCAAGGTATGGCTGCGGGTGGAGGTGGACTAAGAAACGCTGCCATTTAGAGAAAGCGCCCGGCTCTTGATTCCAGCGCGCAGCGCTATTTCCTAACTATTTCAAAACAACATTCCCCTCTTTTGAAATGCGGAGTGCTATGAGAGGCATGCGACGTGGTGAGATGGGTAAGCGTATCGAAAGATCTTGGATACATCCTTTAAAGTTATCGAATCAATCTCCCGATTTCAGGACCTTGATGAAAGCGTCTTGGGGGATGTTAACTTTACCGAATTGCTTCATTTTTGCCTTACCCTTTTTCTGCTTTTCTAGGAGTTTGCGCTTTCGGGAGATGTCGCCGCCGTAGCATTTGGCGGTGACGTTTTTACGCATCGCGGAGATGGTTTCTCTTGCGATGATGTTTCCTCCGATGGCGGCCTGGATGGCGACGACGAACATCTGGGTGGGGATGACTTCCTTGAGCTTGGCGGCGAGATCGCGGCCTCGGCCGATTGCTTTGTCGCGGTGGACGATGGTGGAAAAGGCTTCGACGGGTTCGCCGGCGATGAGCATGTCCATTTTGACCATGTTGGCGGCGCGGTATCCGGCGTGCTCATAATCCATAGAGCCGTAGCCTTTGGTCATAGATTTGAGGCGGTCGTTGAAGTCGACGAGGATGTCGGCGAGAGGGACTTTGGCCGTGAGCATGACGCGGAATTCGTCGATGGTCTCGGTGTTTTCGAGTTCGCCTCGCTTTTCCATGATGAGTTTCATGACGTCTCCGATGTAGTCTCCGGGAACCATGATGAAGATGCGGACGATAGGTTCGCAGATTTTTTCGATGGTCTGGGCTTCGGGGAGGTAGGAGGGGTTGTCGATGATGAGTTCTTCGCCGTCGGTCTTGGTGACCTCGTAAATGACAGAGGGGTAGGTGGAGATGACGTCCATGTCGAACTCGCGGCGGAGTCGTTCCTGGATGATTTCCATGTGGAGGAGGCCGAGGAAGCCGCAGCGGAAGCCGAAGCCGAGCGCGGTGGAAGATTCGGTCTGGAAGGTGAAGGCGGCGTCGTTGATCTGAAGTTTGCCCATGGCGACTTTGAGGGCCTCGTAGTCGGAGGTGTCGATGGGGTAGATGCCGGAGAAGACCATGGGGCGAATTTCTTTGAATCCGGGAAGGGGCTCGAGGCAGGGTTTTTCCTTGTGGGTGATGGTGTCGCCGATTTTGACTTCGGCGGAAGACTTCATGTTGGCGATGATGTAGCCGACGTCTCCGGTTTTGAGGCCTTCGGTTTTTTGCATCTTAGGGGTGAAGATGCCGGTCTCCTTGATCTCGTAGTTCGTGGGAGTGTGGAAGAGCTTGATCTTATCGCCTTTTTTCACCTCACCGGAGACGATGCGGACGTAGGAAATAACGCCGCGAAATTGATCGTAAAGGGAATCGAAGACGGAGGCGCGGAGGAGACCGTCGGGGTTTTCGACGGGTGGGGGGACGAGTTCGACGACGGCTTCGAGGATCTCTTGGATGCCGATGCCCATCTTGGCGGAGGCGGGGATGGCGTGTTCTCCGGGGATCGCGAGGATGTCCTCGAGCTGCTTACGGCAGCGTGGGATATCGGCGGCGGGGAGGTCTATTTTATTGAGGACGGGGACGATGGCGAGTTCCTGCTCCATGGCGAGGTTCACGTTGGCCATGGTCTGGGCTTCGACGCCTTGGGCGGCATCGATGATGAGGATGGCGCCTTCGCACGCGGCGAGGGAGCGGGAGACCTCGTAGGAAAAGTCGACGTGCCCGGGCGTGTCGAGGAGGTTGAGCTTGTAGGTCTTTCCGTCCTTGGACTTGAAGGCAAGGGTGACGGGGTGGGATTTGATGGTAATTCCTTTTTCGCGCTCGAGGTCCATGGAGTCGAGGTGCTGGGCCTGGGACTCGCGCTGGGTGATCGTCTGGGTTTCTTCCATGAGGCGATCGGACAGGGTCGTTTTGCCATGATCGATGTGGGCGATGATGGAGAAGTTACGGGTGAGTTCGAAGGACATGGTAGGTGGCTGGCGGGAGGTTAACCGCAAAGACGCAAAGACGCGAAGAGTTTTGAGGATCCTTGGTTTATCCGTTGAGATTCGGGATAGATAACTGTTAATGAGTTAGTTATGTCAAACTAGGGATTTTGAAAACTCCCATTTGTACCCCCATTTGTACACCTTTGTTGTAAAGAACTGCAAGAAATGCACTCTTTGGGCATGTCAAAAGAGTGGGAGAGGGTTTCAGAAAATTTAGTTCGCTACGTGCCATCGGGGATCTTGTATCTCCGAGCTAAGCTCGCTGGCAAGGTGATAAAGAAATCTCTCGGGATCAAATCCGTGAGGGCGGGAAAGATTAAAAGGGACGTTATGCTGGCCGACTTAAGAGCGCAGGCTGGCGGGGAACTATTTGGAATGACAACGAGCCTGGAAACGGCACTTAGTCTCCTAAGGTCTCACTATGAGGCAATTCCCTCCCATGAAATGAAGGATAGCACTAAGCACCTTAAAACGCAGCTTCTTAAAGTGTTGGCCAGAACCCTTCCTAATAAAGCGGTCGGAATGTGGAGCGAGGACGATATCTTCGAGTGGTGGAATTCCCCAGGAGTCGCTAGGTATTCTGCGACTCGAAGGAACTCTTTGTTGGATGCTCTCAGACTACTGTGCAAACTTTTGAGAAAGGCTGGAGCGCTTTCGAATCCGCTAGGACTCGACCTAAAGCGCGTTCCGGTGATCACGAAGGAAATCATTATACCATCGAGGAAGCAGTTCAAGAGACTCCTGAAGGAGATGAAACGTGAGGGGTTTAATAGTGCGGAGAACGCAGCGAACTTCGTGGAATTCCTGGCGTATTCCGGTCTTCGAATCGGAGACGCCCGCTCCGTGAGGTGGGAGGACGTGGGGAAGGAATCAATAAGAGTAAAGATCCAGAAGACCAGGGCTCTTAAAGGTGAGCAGTGGCGCTCGATCCCGATCATCAAGTCGATGAAGAATTTCCTGAAGACGCTTGATCACTCTGGAGAATTTGTGATGAAAATAAAATGTCCGCGTATGCAGATCAAACGAGCATGTGCGCGTCTGGGTTATCCGAACTACACACCACACACGTTCCGCCATTTATTTGCTACGGCGGTCATTGAGGCCAAGGTGGATATTCCGACGCTCTCCCGATGGCTTGGACATTCAGACGGAGGGAAGCTCGCGATGAATACATATGGCCATTTGAGAGACGAGCACAGTCTTGAACAGGCGAAGAAGGTGAGGTTTTAAACCTCATCATGTCTGCCATTCATCAAAGCAAGCGTCCCACGCACAAGGACCAGTGATCGACCGACACGAAAGAAGCGATCCGCGTGAACTCGATTATACAGCATTACGATCTGCCTGTGACGCTTTGGGTGATCGACCCTGAAAGCTCAGATTCCGTCATCCCGCTTCAGGCCTAGAACGTCATCATTTGTAATCATTTCGATTCAAGATCTACCCCTCCAACAAACGCCTCAAAATGAATTCAGGAATACACCTCGAAACCATATACTCGGTTGC
>Ga0114998_10001711_pt1 | contig 16910 bp, 17 predicted proteins | sample ArcticOcean_MG_C_5_FD_87044 | JGI IMG/M metagenome (GOLD analysis project Ga0114998, IMG submission 87044) | Marine microbial communities from western Arctic Ocean - ArcticOcean_MG_CB4_138 | ecosystem: Environmental > Aquatic > Marine > Oceanic | place: Arctic Ocean: Canada Basin | collected...
ATGAAAAAAAAATAAACCTTCTAGATTATGAATTAATTCCTCTTTTAAACCTATTGATAAATAACGGATATTACAAAAAAAATAAACTTATAAGAAATATGATAATTAACTTTATTGAGTTATTTTTTCTAAAAAAATATAGATTAAGCAATACAAAGAATTCTTTATTAACTTTCTATTATGATTTTCTTGATAAAGTTTATAATGTTGAAAAATTTAACTTAGATGATGAAAGTTTATTCTTAGAGTTTAAATCTAAATTATTAAATGGATAAAAATTTTTACATAACTACCCCAATATACTATCCGTCAGCAAGACCACATATGGGTCATGCTTACTCAAGTATCGTAGCTGATTTTTTTGCAAGATTTAAACGTATAGATGGTTATAGTGTACATTTTCTCACAGGTACTGATGAACATGGATTAAAAATCCAAAGAGCTGCAGAAAGAAAAAAAATCGATACACTTGAATTTTGTAATGATATTAGTCAAACATTTAGAGATTTATCTAAAACTTTAAATTTATCCAATACAGATTTTATAAGAACTACAGAAGAAAGACATAAAAAAACTGTTCAATATCTTTGGTTAGAATTAGAAAAAAATGATGATATTTACCTATCAAAGTATTCTGGTTGGTATTCTATTTCTGATGAGGCATTTTATGATCAAGATGAAATTATTGAAAAAGATGGAAATAAAATTGCAACTGTTTCTGGATCAACTGTTGAATGGATTGAGGAAGAGTCTTTTTTTTTTAGATTATCAAAGTGGCAAAATAAAGTATTAGATTATTATGAAAATAATCCTGAATTTATTTCTCCCAAAACTAGAAAAAATGAAGTCATTAGTTTTGTAAAAAATGGACTTAAAGATTTGTCTATTAGTAGAAAAGCTTTTTCATGGGGAATTAAAGTTCCCAACAATTCAGACCATGTTATATATGTTTGGCTTGATGCATTAACTAATTATATTAGTGCTCTCAATTATCCAAATACAAATCATGAATTATTTAAAAAATTCTGGCCAGCGTCTGTTCATTTAATAGGTAAGGATATTTTGAGATTTCATGCAGTTTATTGGCCAGCTTTTCTAATGGCTGCAAAAATTCCTTTACCTAAAAAAGTTTATGGTCATGGCTGGATCTTGTCTGGTGAAGAGAAAATGTCAAAATCCAAAGGCAATATTTTAGACCCCTTAGATATAATTAATATATATGGATTAGATCCTTTGAGATATTACTTAATTAAAGAAGTTTCATTTGGTAATGATGGCAACATATCTCAAGACAAGTTAGAAGATTGTATTAATAGTGATTTAGCAAATAATTATGGCAATTTATGTCAGAGAGTTACTGCATTTGCTGAAAAAAATTGCTCTTCTAAAGTACCATCAATAAAAAAACTAAACCACGAAGATCTTGACATGTTAAATAAATTTACTGAAAACTTACCCACATTACGAAAGGAAATTGATAAACAAAATATTAACTTTTATATAAATTTTATTGTTACATCATTATTTGAAGCTAATAAATATTTTAATGATCAAGAACCTTGGAAGAAAAAGGATGACAAGGAAAGACTTGATACAATTGTTTTTACTGCTCTCGAAGTAATTAGAAAGATCTCATTTATGTTATACCCCATAATTCCAGACTCAATAGAAAGAGCTCTTAAAATTTTTAATCTTAAACCTAAAGACATCATTTTTGAATCAATCGGTGTTCATGACTATTTAAAATCTGGTGCTGATATAAATAAAATTGATATATTGTTTAAAAAGATTGAAAAAAAAAATGATTGATTCACATTGCCATTTAGACCATGAACCATTATTTGAGAATCTAGATGATGTTATCAAAAGATCTAAAGATATTGGTCTACAAAAATTACTAACTATTAGCACTACTTTAAATAGTTTTGATAAAATTAAAGAGCTAGTTAATAAAGATCCAATGATTTTTGGAACATTTGGTATCCACCCACATGAAACTGAAGCTGATTATGTTAATAAGGCAACTTTAGTTAAAACCGTATCTACAGTAAAAAAAATAATTGGTATAGGAGAAACTGGTTTAGATTTTTTTTATAATCATAGTAATAAAAGAAGACAAATTGAAAGCTTTAAAGAACATATAGAAGCTTCAATTGAGCTTAATATACCAATTATTATCCATTCTAGAAATGCAGAAGAAGAAACTTTTAATATCCTTAACTCGTATAATAACAAAGAATTAAAAATACTAATGCATTGTTTTACTGGCTCTTTTAATTTTTCTGAAAAATTGTTATCAATAGGTGCTTTTTTTTCTGCTAGCGGCATAATTACCTTTAAGAATAGTATTGATCTTCAAAATACATTTAAAACAATTCCATTAAATAAGCTGCTTATCGAAACTGATAGTCCTTTTTTGGCACCAATACCGATGCGTGGTAAAAAAAACGAGCCAAGTTTTATCAAATATACTTTAGAAAAATTATCTACAATTAAAGAAAAATCTTTAGATGAGATGAGAGTTATAACTACTAACAACTTTAATAAATTATTTAACTTATAGTTTTTATCCATGTCTATTAAATTTATTATTTTAGGTAGTGGCAGCTCTATGGGCGTTCCAAGAGCTGACGGATATTCAGGAAATTGTGATTTAAATAATAAAAAAAACTACAGAACTAGATGTTCGGCAATTATAAAATTTGATAATGAAAATATTTTAATTGATACATCACCCGATCTAAGGCAACAGTTATTAAGCAATAAAATTAAATCTATTAGTAAAGTTTTTTATACCCATCATCACGCAGATCAAACACACGGTATTAATGACTTAAGACCATTTTTTTTAATTAATAAAAAACAAATACCAGTTTTTGCAGATAAAATAACAACTAAATATCTTTATAAAACCTTTAAATATTGTTTTCAATCATCCAACGACTACCCATCTATATTGAAATTAAATAAACTGAAAAAAAAACATATTTTTAAGAATAATAATAAAAAAATTTCGATTGAGTCAATGATTGTTGAGCATGGTAAAATTAATAGTCTATGTTACATAATTAATAATAAATTAGCATATGCTAGTGATATAAGTTTATTTCACAAAAAGGATTTTAAGAAATTAATGGGTTTAAATTTTTTAATTATCGATTGTCTTTGGTATAAAAATCATTCTTCTCATTTTAATTTAAATCAGGTTTTGGATCTTGTTAAAATTTTAAAACCACAAAAAACTATTATAACCAATATGCATACTGATCTAGATTATAATATACTTAAAAAAAGTTTACCTAAAAATATTATTCCTGGATATGATGGTATGACAGTAGATTTATAAAATCGATTCAATCTCTTTAATAATTTTTTTTGAAAGAGGCTCAGTAAACGAACTAAAAGTATCTTGAATTTTTCCTTCTTTATTTATTAATATCTTATGAAAATTCCACTTAGGTATTGTAGACCTTCCATGGTTTTTTTTGGCCCATAAATATAAATCATGCGCTTTTTCTCCTTTGACATTAACTTTATTTGTCATGGGGAAGGTAATGTTAAAATTTGTTTCACAGAATTCCTTGATTTCTTTATTTGTTCCAGGTTCTTGTCCACCGAATTGATTTGTGGGCACACCAATAACAACTAGGCCTTTTTCTTTATACATGTCGTATAGCGCTTGAAGTTCTGTATATTGTTTTGTAAACCCACATTTACTTGCTACATTAACTAGAAGAACTACCTTTCCCTTAAATTGATTTAAATTTAATTCTTCACTGTTTATATTTTTGATGTTTATATCAAAAAATAATTTTTCGTATTTAGCCTCTGCTTTTTGAAAAAATGAAAACATAATTATAAATATAAGTATTAAAAAATAGTTTTTATTAATCATAAACTACTTCTTTAAAGTAATTGATAATAAAAAATATCCAAACAAAGTTGAAAGTAAGGATCCAGCCAAAACACCAATTTTAACACCATCAATATATTCAGTATTATCAACAAAGGCTAAATTTCCTACAAATAAGCTCATTGTAAAACCAATGCCTGTTAGAATTGACACACCATATAAGCTTAACCAATTTGAATTATCTGGCATTTGAGCGAGGCCTAATTTGACTGCAAAAAATGAGAAAAACATAACACCTAATTGCTTACCAAAAAATAATCCCAAAAGTATTCCAAGAGGTACGGGGAGCATTAAAGAGGTTAATGAAAGTCCTTCCAAAGAAACCCCGGCGTTGGCAAAAGCAAATAATGGCATAATCATAAAAGCAACATAAGGACTAATTGCATGCTCAATTTTTATTAATAAAGAAAAATCTTTACCTTTAATTCTGTGGGGAATTGTTGATGCGAGTAGTACACCAGCTATTGTTGCATGAATTCCTGATTTATATGTAAAATACCACATAAAAATACCAATTAATAAATAAGGTAAAAATTTTTTAATGCCAAATTTGTTTAATATAAGTAGCAATATATATGAAACCAAAATTAAACTTAAATAACTAATACTAAGTTCACCAGAATAGAAAAATGCAATAATTAAGATCGCACCAAGATCATCAATAATTGCTAATGCTGTTAAAAAAATCTTTAAAGAAATAGGCACTCTTGACCCAAGTAATGATAAGATTCCTAAAGAAAATGCTATATCTGTTGCTGAAGGAATTGCCCAGCCATTTAATGTTTCAGAGTTACTATAGTTTATGGCAACATAAAAAAGAGCAGGGACTAACATTCCACCAACTGCAGCTATTATAGGCAACATAGCTTTTTTTACATTTGAAAGCTCACCTTGAATGAATTCTCTTTTAATTTCCAAGGTAACAAAGAAAAAAAATATTGCCATTAACAAATCATTTATCCAATGATGAACTGAGAGTTTTAACCCAAAATCATTAATTCCAATAAAAACATAGTGTTTTAACGTATCAAAATACAGTGTACTAAAATTTGAATTACTAGCTATAAGTGCAAATACTCCTGCTATTAATAAAATAAGGCCACTAGCAGCCTCTAATTGAAAAAACCATTTAAAAGGTTTAGATAGATTTTTAATCATAAAGTTAAATCAAATCTTTAGTGAATAATATAATGTCTTTTATACTTTCGTTTAGATTAAAAAGGAAAAATTCAATATTAGGAAAAATTACACTTAGTGGAAGCTCAAATGTATCAATCAAAATAATTAAAGCTATAAAAGAAATTATAAAAACGATAGTTAAATTAAGGATATTAGTTTTTTTTTTATTTTTGGTATCTTTAATTGACTTATTGTTTTTTGTCTCTTCCTTAATAACACTTGTTTTATCTGAATTATTTAGATCAATAAAACCATCTGTATTTTTGCTTTCTTTAATATTTATTGGATCAAAAATTTCAAAATTTTCGTTTTTAATTGGTTGTATAAATTCAGGAATAGCCTCATTTTTAAAAAACCATTTGTGGTTACAGCTACCACACTGAAGTAATCTTCCTTTGTCAGGTATCAAATCTTCATTAATATTAAATTTTTTATTACAATTTTGACACGTAATCCTCATATATATTCTGTATAACAGATTCTTTATAAAATACCTTATTTTAGATATTATTTATCCTTTGAAATTATTAATATCTGCTGTATTAGTACTTTATTCGGGGAGTGGCGCAGCCTGGTAGCGCATCTGGTTTGGGACCAGAGGGTCGAAGGTTCAAATCCTTTCTCCCCGACCATTTTATGAATAAAGCTAAAATTTATATACCTACAAAAACTTCAATGCAATCAGGGCTGGGCAAGTCTGATAAATGGATTATTGAATTTGAAACAGAAAATGCTGGCATTAACCCTTTAATGGGTTGGGAAACTAGCTCTAATACTCTTTCAGAATTAAATTTAGAATTTACAACTAAAGAATTAGCCATGGAGTATGCAAAAAAAAATAAAATAGACCTTGAAATAATTGAACCACAAAAGAGAAAAACTGTTAAAAAATCATACGCTGATAACTTTCTTAAATAATCTAAATGTTTAAATTCTTTACACAAAAAAAATGGCAATTATGGTCTTGGTTAGGTTCATCTGTAATTTTATTATCATTATGGGTTCAAGTAAAAATTGACGTAAAAATAAATGAATGGTTTGGTGTGTTCTACGACATGATTCAAAAAGCACTTGCTAAACCTAATGCAATTACAATTGAAGAGTACTGGGCAAATTTAGCATCATTTATTACACTGGCTGGAATATATATAGCTCTATATGTTGTAATAAGTTTTTTTACAGCCCACTTCTTGTTTAGATGGAGAACTGCAATGGTGGAATGGTATCATTCTGTTTATGATAGTGCTCGTAAAATAGAAGGAGCATCACAAAGAGTTCAAGAAGATACAATTAAGTTTACACGTATTATGGAAAATCTAGGTACAAGCTTTATTGAATCAGTTATGGTATTAATACAATTTACTCCGATACTGTTAGGATTGTCAGTTGGAATACCAATTTTCTTTTTTGGAGACTGGCAATATGGATTGATAACTGGTGCATTGCTTTGGACACTAGGTGGTACAGCGTTCCTGATAGGATTAGGCTGGATATTACGTCTAGTTGGTGTTGAGTATGACCTACAAAAGAAAGAGGCCGCATACAGAAAAATATTAGTAGTGGCTGAAGATGACGGTAACGTTAGACCAAAGACAATAAATGAATTATTTGATGGTGTTCGTTCAATTCACTTTTTAAGTTATATACGTTATTTATATTTTAATGTTGGTCGCATGGCTTACTTACAGGCAAATGTACTATCAGCTTATGTTTTTTTAGCTCCAGCTATTGTAGCAGGAGTTGTAACATTGGGTGTAATGCAACAAATAATAAGAGCCTTTGGAAGAGTAGAGGGCTCTATGCAATACCTATTAAAAGCTTGGCCTACTATTATAGAACTTGCGAGTGTTTATAAACGCCTAAGGGAATTTGAAAATGTAATTAATTCTAGCGATACTTTAGAAGAAAGATATTAATGACTATAGATAAAAAATTTATTGATAATTTCATTAATGTTTCTTCAAAAGCAGCTTTAGCATCCTCATATTTAATTGGAAAAAAAGATAAGATTGCAGCTGATCAAGCTGCAGTAGATTCAATGAGATCTGAATTAAATAAAATCAATATGAATGGGAAAGTAGTAATTGGTGAGGGCTCACTAGATGAAGCACCAATGCTATACACTGGAGAATTTTTAGGTAATAAGAAGGGTCCAGATTTTGATATAGCTGTTGATCCTTTAGAGGGTACTAATTTTGCAGCAAATAATTTACCTGGTGCCATTTCGGTAATAGCTATCGCAGAAAAAGGGAATCTTTTTAATGCTCCCGAAACATATATGGATAAAATTGCTACTGGAAAAATTGAAAAAGGTCTAATAGATCTGGATTATTCAATTAAAAAAAATATTTCTAATTTAGCTGATTTTAAAAATGTAAAGATATCCTCAATAACGGCTTGTGTAATGGATAGACCTAGACATAAAAAAATTATTAATGAGCTAAAAGAATTAAAGGTTAATTTAAAATTAATTACAGATGGAGATGTCTTAGGTGCACTTTATGTTTCGGATCCAAAATATAATATAGACATTTTTTTAGGTATTGGGGGAGGGCCCGAAGGTGTTTTGGCTGCTTCAGCTCTAGATGCTTACAATTGTTTTTTTCAAGGAAGATTTATATTTGATAATGATAATGATGTTAATGATGCAAAAAAAATGGGTATTATTGATTTAAATAAAAAATATGAACTAAAAGAAATTGTAAAAGGAGATTCTATATTTTGTGCTACGGGTATAACTTCAAGTGATGTATTAACAGGTATTAAAATTGAAAATAACAAATACACCTCAGAGACTCTAGTTACACATAAAAGCTCTGGCTTTAAAAAGATTGTAAAAAAAACAATTTTTATTAACGAATGATTTCTGTCACCAATAAAGAGTGGAAACAAAAAAAAATAAATAAGAATTCAATCGAAAAATTAAAACAAGATCATAATTTTTCTGAAACTTTATCTAAATTAATAATATCAAGAGATTTTGATATAGAAGAAATACATACCGTAGAAAACGATTTGGCTTTAAATAATGTTTTTAAAAATAATGATGACTTTAATAAATCAATTAAACTCTTAGAAAACTCTATAAATAATAAAGAATATATATGTATTTTAGGTGATTACGATGTTGATGGATCTGCTGCAACATCTTTGTTTATTAGGTATTTAGAGAGCATTAATCACTCTTTTTTCTTTTACATACCGGACAGAGAAATTGATGGTTATGGAGCTAGCAAAAAATTATTTGAAAAATTAATTTTAAAAAAACCTAATCTGATAATCATGGTTGATTGTGGCTCAACATCAAATGAGGCAATAGATTTTTTAAATGAAAATAAAATTAAATCTCTAATAATAGATCACCATGAAATTAATGAACCATATCCTCAGGCTAATGTAATTATTAATCCAAAAAAAAATAATGGTTACATTGAATATAATTATTTTTGTGCAACGACACTTGTTTATTTTTTTTTAGAATTATTGATAAAAAAAATGAATAATAAAATTAATATACGGGACTATTTAATTTATGTTTTGTTAGCAACCGTGTGTGATGTGATGCCATTAAGAAAGTTAAATAGATTAATTGCATTAACTTCTCTTAAAGAATTCAAAATTACTGACAATTGTGCATTCAGTGAACTGTTTAGTTTAAATAAAAAAAATAATAAACTTACTATAAGTGATTTAGGTTATTTAATTGGTCCAATTTTAAATGCAGGTGGTAGACTTGGTAAATCAAATTACGCTACTGAATTATTATCTACTGATGACCCAATTATTATAAATAAAAGATCTATAGAATTAAATCAGTTAAACGAAAAAAGAAAGGTTATCGAAACTTCAATTTTAAATGATATAGATTTTGAAAAAATTGAAAAAGAAGGAAAAAATACTATCATTTATTATAATCCAAATATTAATGAAGGACTAATCGGTATTATAGCTGCAAGGTTAAAAGATCACTTCAACAAACCATCAATAGTAATTACCTCATCAGGAAATATACTTAAAGGCTCTGCTAGATCTGTTTATAATTACAACATTGGCCGTGCTATCAAAAATTCATTAGATAAAAAAATAATTTTAGGTGGAGGTGGTCATGAAATGGCAGCTGGATTTATATTAAGAAAAATTAACCTGAATATTTTTGAGAATTTTATATCAAAAGATTTTTTGTCAACCATTTCATATAATAAAAATATTTATGGTTATGATGCTGAAATTTCATCAATTGCTTTTAATAAAGATTTTTATAATGATATAGAAAAAATAGCACCCTTTGGTACAGGAAATCCTCTACCAACGTTTCTTTTTAAAGATTTAAAGGTAATTAAAACTAAAGTTTTGAACAAGAAACATATTTCATTAATATTAAAGTCAAAAATTGGTTTTACAATAAACTCAATATCTTTCAATACGGTAAATAGCAAAATTGGCGAGTATTTATTAAACTATAAAAAGAATTTAAATGTTCTTGGTCAAATCAATGAAAACTTTTGGAATAACAAAAAAACTCTACAATTAACTATAAGAGATCTAATCCTATAGATTAATTAAACTTGATAAATACTGACTTTTAAAATAAAAGATCTCAACATGGTCCCTTCGTCTATCGGTTAGGACAGCTGGTTTTCATCCTGCAAAGGGGGGTTCGATTCCCCCAGGGACCGCCATTAAAATATGTTTTATTACACCTATATGCTTAAATCTGTCTCTTTAGGGACTAAAAAGACATATGTGGGCTACAGTAATAATATTAAAAAAAGATTAGAAAAACACAATTCTAATAAGGGGGCCAAATCTACAAAAGGATATAAATGGTTGTTAATTTATAGCAAAAAATTTAAAAGTAAAAAAGAGGCTATGTCTTTTGAATATAAATTAAAAAAAAACAGAACTAAAAGAAAAGAAATTTTAGAGAAATCTTTATTATGAAAATAGCTATTTTATTACCTTATAAGGAAAATTTTGCTCCTAATTACGCAGGTGCAGTTTCGTTATTTGTTAATGATACTACAAAGGAAAGTATTTATAAAGATACTACGTTTATTTTTGGTAACACCAAATCTAAAAAAAAGTTATCTAAAAAAAATTATATCAACCTTGATTTAAATAAAAAACTATTCCAAAGCACAAGTAAACAATATGTTCAAATTTTTCTTACGTATGAAAAAAAAATCCAGACAGATATAATTGAAGTTCATAATAGACCTAATTATATTAAACAGATTAAAGATACTTATAGAAATAAGATAATTTTATTTTTTCATAATGACCCGCTGTCTATGAATGGCTCTAAAAGTAAAAATGATCGTATCTATTTATTAAACAATGTGGATAAAATTATTTTTAATAGTAGTTGGTCAAAAAAAAGATTTTTTCTAGACTTACCTAACAAAGAATTATTATCTCAAAAAACCTCTGTTTGCTATCAATCATCTTCAAAAGTAAAAATTGATTTTTCAAAAAAAAAAAAAATCATATCTTTTATAGGAAAATTAAATACAGCTAAGGGTTATGATATATTTGGATCTACTATAACAAAAATTTTAGATAAACATAAAGATTGGAAAGCACAAGTTATTGGTGATGAACCAAGAGAAAAATTAATTTTTAAACACAAAAATCTAAGCGTATTAGGTTTTAAGAATAACAAATACATCTTAAATTTTTTAGAAAAAGTTAGTATATCAGTCGTTTGTTCTAGATGGGAAGAGCCTTTTGGCAGAACAAGCTTGGAGGCAGCTAGCAGAGGCTGTGCGGTAATTATTAGTAATAAAGGCGGTTTACCAGAAACTTGTAGTGATGCTGTTATTTTAAAATCACTAACACAAGCTGAACTTTTTAAATCTATTGAAAAACTAATTATAGATAAAAATAAATTATTAACATTGCAGAAATTAAATCACAAAAATTTTATTTTTAATCATGTATACATTGCAAAGATTATAGATGAGATAAGAAATCAATTTTCAGTAAATTATAACTTAAAAATTTTCAATATCAAAAAAAATATAATATTAAAAATACTTCATATAACTAATTTTAATGATCGTTTTAGTGGTAGGCTGCATTATAATACAGGCAGAAGATTAAATAATGGGTTAATACGTCTGGGTCATAATGTTCTATCTATTAGTGATAGAGATATCGTTAATAAAAATAAATCAATTACTGACCCAAAGGGTGTAAGAACTCTACAAAGTATAATTATTGAATCATTTAACAATTTTAACCCTGACCATATAATTTTGGGTCATGCTGATGCCGTATCAATAAAAACTTTGGATTATCTAAAAAGTAAAAAAAATCATCTAAAAATTTCACAATGGTTTTTAGATCCCTTGGGTAAAAAAGGTCCTGACTATGAAAAAAATACTAGAAGAATTAAAGATAAAATAGAATTTATGGATTCAACTTTTTTAACAACTGATCCAGACTCTTTATCTTTGGGTATTCCAAATAGTTATTTTATTCCAAATCCATGTGATCATTCTTTTGAAACGTTAAAAAACTACGAAAAAAACTGTCAAAATGATATATTTTTTGCTATGAGCCACGGCGTACATAGAGGTGGCCTAAAAGATGGAAAATCTGATAATCGAGAAAGTTTTATTAATAAACTCATAAAAAAAAATAGGAATATTAATTTTGATATTTATGGGATGAATAATGTGCAGCCAATATGGGGTGATAACTTTATAAATAAAATATCTAATTGTTCAATGGGTCTTAACTTAAGTAGAGGGGAACCAATAAAATATTATAGCAGTGATAGAATAAGTCAACTAGTAGGAAATGGTCTTTTAACATTTATTGATGATAAAACTTTTTATAGAGATTTTTTTAGTAATAATGAAATGATATTCTATAAAAACCATAATGATTTAAGTTATAAAATTAACAAATTTAAAAAAGACATTAAAAAAAGAAAACAAATAGCAAAAAATGGTAAAAATAGATATTTTAAATATTTTAACTCAACAATAGTAAGTGATTATATTATTACTAAAACTTTTGGTCTAAAGGCTAAAAATATTTTTTTATGGGACAAATCTTAACAATATGAATTTAGATGAAAAAATTAAGAATAAATTTTTATATTCTAAAAATTTAAACTTTTTTAAAATTATTTATTTTTTGTCACAGCTTGCAAAAAGTAAAATTAAATTAAAAAGATCATATTCTAATTGGGGTATAGATATGTTATCTGATTTTTTTTTTAGAAATCAAGAAAATGGAATATATATTGATGTGGGCTGTCATCATCCTTTTTTAAATAACAATACTTATCCGTTACATAAAAGAGGGTGGGCAGGTATAAATATTGACTTAGATTATAGTTCTGTAGATTGTTTTAATTTTTTTAGAAAAAAAGATACAAATATTCAAATTGCAGTATCTGACATTAAAGGAGAAGCAGATCTTTATTTTTTTCATAATAGAGCGGCTAAAAACACTTTATCAAAAGATTCTAGTTCTAGTTCTACTAAAGTTTTAAAAATACAAACCGATACCTTAAATAATATTATTAATAATAGTAAATTTAAAAATAAAACAATTGATTTTTTGTCTATTGATGTTGAGGGTTTTGAATTAAATGTTTTGAAGGGTTTTGATTTTAAAAAGTATAGACCCAATTTAGTTATTTTGGAATTTATTGAGCCAGGTATTATAGAATTTTTTCATCAAAAAATTGAAAATATTTTAGAATCTAAAATTTATAACCATATGATCGAACAAGATTATAAATTAATTAATTGGATTCATGACGACCTTGTTTTTGTACCTAATGATATTAATATATAATACATTGTGATTTCTATTATAATTCCTACATATAATAATCTAAAGTATTTAATTTTATGTATTGACAGTATTAAAAAAAATTCTTTTTATAAAAATGAAATTTTGGTTCACATTAATGAGGGTAGTGATGGAACACTAGAATATGTAAAAAAAAATAATCTTAAATACACGCACTCAAAAATAAATACTGGTCTATGTGTGGGGTCTAATGATGTTGCAAAAAAAAGTTCCTATGATTTACTTCTTTATTCACATGATGACATGTATTTTTGTCCTGATTGGGATAAAATTTTGATGAATGAAGTTAATAATATTGGAACAAATTATTTTTATTTATCAAGCATTATGATTAATGGAGATCCAAAATTAAATGGACATCTTAATTTTGAGGCTGGAGAAAACGCTGAAAATTTTGACGAAAATAAACTTTTAAACAATTATAAATCTCTCACACACGATGATTTTCAAGGATCTACATGGGCTCCACACTTAATACATAGGGATATATGGAATAAGGTAGGAGGGTTCAGTGAGGAATTTAGTCCAGGTATTGGTTCGGATCCAGACCTTAACATGAAGTTGTGGAGGGAGGGAGTTAGAATTTTCAAAGCACTGGGGAAATCTAAAGTTTATCATTTTGGATCTATTACAGTGAGGAAAAAAAATGATTTGAAATTAAAAGATAAACTCGGTTCTAGGGCTAATAAAATTTTTTTATTAAAATGGGGCATTACAATAAAATTTTTTAAAAAATATTATTTAAGATCAAATACAAAATATGAATCTGCACTAAAAGATCCAAAAAAAGATATGTTTTATTATTATGATCTAATAAAAGTTAAGATTAGCTATTTTTATTACTATATAGTATTTAAATATTAATATTTAGGTATAGGGGAGTTATTAAGTTTTAATATCAATTTTTTACCATAAATTTTAGGATTCCATCTCCATTTTTTTAATAACTGTGTTGCATTTGATACAGAGCTAACAAGTTTTTTCTTTTCATTTTTTCTATATAACTTTTTATCTATAACAACAAAATTCTCATAACTGAGCTTATTAATATAAAAGAAATACTTCACCATATCTTTAATTAAGAAGGTTTTCCCACTGCTAAAAATAATATCTTGTGTCGTTAGTTTTGATGCATAATAAACTCCCATCATAATTTCAGGAGCCCAGCTAAAGTCTCTATATGCATTAATATCACCTAGTTTTAAAAACTTAGTTTTTTTAAATTTAATAAAATTTCTGATTTTATTTAATAAAAAACTACTTGATTTTAAGGGAGACTCAATATTAAAAAATATTAAACTTGAGCAGCTTACACCCATTTTTCTATATTTTATAACAGACTTAAAAGCTTCAATTTGTGATTTAAAAAAGGGGTTATTTTTTTTTAAATATTTAATTTTTTTTTTTTTTTTATATTTGAGAATATCAAAAATATACCCACTACTAGCTTTATAGAATTTTGTTTTTAACTTTTCTTTTTTTAAAATTTTGAGAAAATTTAATGCTCCATAATAATTAGAATTTACTGTTTCTAACTTTTTTTTATAACTTATAAATATCGAACTCTGGCCAGCAAAGTAATATATAAAATTTGGGTTAATTTGTTTTATTTTACGGGATATTTCGTTTTTATTAAGAACATTTAATTTTATAAATTTTACTTTTTTTTCAATTTTATTGTAATTGTAATTTTTATAAATTACTTTTTTGTATCTGGTTGTTACATATACATTATGTCCATTATTTAAAAAATGTTTAGAAAGATAGGACCCTAAAACACCAGTACCTATTATCAGGATAGTTTTTTTGAACATCTGCCATACTAGCACACAGTTATAAAATTATAATAAGATTTTATATTTATGCGATTATCTGTTATCTAAATATTATGATTAAAGTATTGATTAATTGTCCTTCTGATTTTAACCTAAGCTCGCAATCATTAAAAAAAATAGGTGGTATAGAAACTTTAAATGTTAATTTAGCAAAGATCTTGTCTAAAAAAAAAATTAATGTAATTTTGTCCTCTTATTGTAAAAAAAGTATTAAAAAAAATAATGTTTTGAATTTACCAGTTGATGTAATTAAAAAACATCCAAATAAATATGTTTTTGATTCAATAATTAGTTCAAACGATTCAAGTATTTTTAATTATTTTCCAAACTCAAAAAAAATCTTATGGTTACATAATCCTCTACAAATTGAAAAATCACTTAGAAAAAAACAATTTTTTCATATCATAAGAAATAAACCTACTGTTGTATTTGTAAGTAATTATCTAAAAAGTATAACCTCTAGAATATATCCATTTAAAAAAAGGGTAGTAATAAAAAATTTTCTATCATCAGCATTTACCACTAAACTCAAATCTATTAGAAGAAAACCTATTTTTGTATGGTCTGTACAACGTGATAAAGGTTTGTCTAATACTATTGATATGTGGATAAATAAAATTTATCCTATATCAAAAAATGCTGAATTTTATATTTTAGGTATAAATAAATTACCCAGTAAATATAAATTAGAATTATTAAAATCAAAAAATATAATTTTTTTGGGAAGGGTTTCTAAGAAAAAATTAAAAGAAATTTATACAAAATCTACTGCCATGATATGCCTTGGGTATGATGAAACCTTTTGTTTAAATGCTTTAGAAGCTAACTCCTGTGGTTTACCCGTGCTTACCTTTGGTAAAACTGCACTTAGTGAACTTATTAAAAATAATTTTAATGGTTATGTGGTTAACAATTTCAATCAATTATCAACTAAGATTTTATTTCTATTAAAACTAAATTTATTTAAAAGAAAAATACTTACTAATAATTCAATATTAAATTCGAAGAAATATAATCCAAAAATTATTGCTTACAGTTGGTTAAAATTATTAAAATAGTTTTTAATTCTGAATTTTATATATTCAAATTTTGCAATTTTTCTTCTATTTATAAATTTTTTTGGACTGTGTATTTTGTCACTTAAAGCATCCACATTAGAATGAACTTCATATACTAATTTTTTATTTGTTTCTTCTCTAAAAATATTTATTAAATTTTTAATTTTTGCATCTTTAATTATCTGCAGGTATATCGATATCCACAAATCATCATCTAAAAACATATTCTTATTTTGTTTTACATATAGGTCATAAAATTTTCTTATATCATTTAGATATTTACTGTTTATTAAAAAACCATCAGCACATTGTGCCATATTTATGTCGAATATCTTTTGGATATAATAACTATAATTCATTTTTTCTTTTTCAAATTCACTAATAAAGATTTGACACATTTTTTCATTATATACATGATCGTCATCCACAATTATTGCACAATCAAAATCTTTTACTTTGTTTAGTGATCCCATAATTTTTGTAGCTGGTCCAAAATCTTCGCATCTATTAATTTCAACCAGATCACTTTCTAGATTTATTAATTCTTCATTTGAAATCGTTATTCCTGGAAACCTATAATATTCATATGGAATATTTAAAAAAATCTTATTTGGTTTTAAAGTTTGACGCTGTATAGACTCAATAGTTTTGTGTATTGTGTTAAGCCTACTTGGTATTGTTGTAAGTGTTATGCAAAAATTAGTACTCATCTCTTTAAATTTTAATCTTATTTAGTGCGTTGTTTTTAAATAAATTTGCTTCCTTGATATACCTTCTAACCATTTCTGTCGATTTATGACCTGTCATTGCCATAATACTTCTTTCTTCTGCTCCAGCCTCCGCAGCTGATGTTGCAAATCCGGATCTTAAGCTATGTCCAGAATAATTCCTGCTGTCTATTCCTGTTAATTGTAAGTACTCTTTAATAAGTAAAGCTACTGTTTGGTCGGTTAATCTCTTTTCCGATAGTTTAGAACCCTTTAAAAACCTTCTAAATAAAGACCCCGAGTTAATCTCCGATACACTTATCCATTTTTTTAGAGATACTACTGGGCAATACTTAGAGTTATCAAAGTAGGGTAGTGCTTTAAC
>Ga0114998_10001713_pt1 | contig 16906 bp, 10 predicted proteins | sample ArcticOcean_MG_C_5_FD_87044 | JGI IMG/M metagenome (GOLD analysis project Ga0114998, IMG submission 87044) | Marine microbial communities from western Arctic Ocean - ArcticOcean_MG_CB4_138 | ecosystem: Environmental > Aquatic > Marine > Oceanic | place: Arctic Ocean: Canada Basin | collected...
ACAGAGAGATGATACAAGCTACTAAGAAAAACGTCTCGTTCTTCTTCCTCCTGCTCTTCTGCTTCTTTTGCTTCCCCGATCGCTCGAACTCCGGCTTTGCAAGAGGCGAAGATAGATCGAAGACGAGCGCTTACGAGCGCACGCGAGTTCGATCGGACAACGTTCCAATCGAACCGAGAACGAACAAAAAGTTTGCCTCGAACGAAAGAGTGTTACTGCAGAACAGCAATAACGAAGAAGAGGAAGAAGAAGAGGCAGCGAGGAGATCGGTAGCACTCGCGAGATTAAGGCCGAAACAGATCCATTTAAGCATCACTGGAGACGAGGAAGTTTCCGTGATTTGGACGACTGAAATACCTTTGAACAGTAATAAGTATACTACTACTGATAATAATAATAATGAATCGATGGAAGAAAACGTGGTAGAATACTCGTGCAGTAGTAACGAGTACGACGAAATGAATAGGGAACAGTCAAATAAAGTGAAAACATGGAATAAGGGCATAGTTTACGCGTCAGAGTCGTATACACAACAAGTTTGTTTAGCGGCGGCACAGAGTTTGTTAGCGCCGGCGATGGGCGAGCCGAGATTGCCGGTAGAGAAGGAAATCTTAGTTCAATTAGCGAATACGAGTTCTTGGGCTGATACAGACGCGTCGAATTACAGAGTCGTTAAAGAGTTTAAAGACGTCATTCCTGACGAATGGTTTACGATGACGAATCCGTGGGAGAAGACTGTATGTTTAGGGTACTCAAACGCAAACGGAGGTTGGTATAGGTCCCCGTTCATACATAAAGCAAAGTTATACGTCACGGAATCATCGCGTAAAAGTAGTAGTGGTGATTTTTGCGTCTATAATCTTCCCAACGATGAAGATGCAGATGGAAAGAAAGTGTATAGGACGTTCAAGAAACGCAGCGGCGGCAGTAGTAGTAGTAGTAGCAGTAAAACTAATAATAATAATAATAATAATAATAATAGTGACGAAGAAGAAGAAAAAACGACGACGACGATCATAGCAGTCGTGGGAGATACGGGGCAAACCGATGTCACAAAGAAAGTTTTTCGACACATAAAGGATATCGTGAAACCAAACGTTCTGATTCATACTGGGGATGTTTCCTATGCAGATGGATTCCCGGCTCGATGGGACTCGTTTGGAGAACTTTCGGAGGAGTTATTTAGTTCCGTTCCAGTAGTTATCGCGAGCGGAAATCACGACGTGGTCAATAATGGTGCAGAATATACAGCGTTTGAAAAGAGATATGAAACACCATGGAAGCGAAGCGGATCGTATTCGAAGAATTTTTGGTCGTTCAACGTCGATAAAGCGCACGTATTGCATATCGATTCTTATTCCTCAGTCTCGACGCAAATGTTCGACGGTGCCGTCGCGGATACTTTTCAAACATGGCTCGAAGATGATTTAGCCAGAGTGAACAGAAAGAAAACACCTTGGATTATTGCCGTTTTTCACGCCCCTTGGTACAACTCTAACGAAGCGCATTATAAAGAGAACGAACTTCAAAGACTGAAATACGAACAGATTTTATATAAGTTTGGAGTAGATGTCGCATTGAACGGACACGTACATAGTTACGAACGTTCACATCCAGTGTACAATAATCAACGTAATGCGTGCGGCATAACACATATCGTTATTGGAGACGGTGGAAATTATGAAGGACCGTACGGATCAGGATGGATGATACATCCGCAACCGTCTTGGTCGGCATTTCGAGAAGGTTCTTTTGGCTCGGGATCGTTGATTCTGCATAACGACACGCATATGACTTGGAAATGGGAACGAAACGCGTGCGTACATCCAGATGGTAAGACAGATATGAATCACACGTATTGGAAAATGACCGACGGCGAGTCTGCTTTGGATTGTAGGACAGATCCAGACACAAGCGAAAACGCGATGGTCGCTGTCGATACGTTCGTTTTTGTCAAAGACGACATTAATTGCGAGAATAGAAAAATGGGAACAGGCGTTGGTGGAGAAAAAGTGACTTTTGTGGATGAAATATCAGCGACGACGATAACGACGACGAACGTGAATGAGAAGTATCGAATTCAATCGCTCACAGTAGCACTCATTTTATCGCTCTTTTGTTTAACAGGCCTTAGCGTTGCACTTTGGAAAATGACAAAAGCGTTGAAGCGTGCAAAGTTCGCAGTCAGCGTTCACTCTGCGCATATGATGAATAGAGGAGAACTTGGAGAGGGTATGGAAATTTTAAATTCTTCTTCTAGGTTGTCTGACGATGACGATGATGACGATATTGATAGTCGTGGAGACGAAATGTTACTATTCGCGAAAGAAGAGCAAAGAAGTTAAATTGAAATAAATCAGTTTATGATTATCTACCAGTATGATATTGGATTGGAACTTGAACTAAAAAAAATAGGATATCTCTCCTCCCCGCTTGTTTAGCTCTGTTCAATAACAACTCTGCGGCTTCGAAATCATCATCACCATCATCATCACATTACCATCATTGAACATTATTCGTAGTCGTCCCCCCATTCTTCGACGACATCTCTTTCTTTAATTCCTCGATTATTATTGCTTTTTTGGGTGCCATACCCACCGCCGCTCTCTTTTCTACCTTTTCCTTCTTTTCGGCTGAAATCTCTCGCTCCTCTATTGCTATTATTGTTTGAAAACTCTCCCCTACCACCAGCGCCGCCTCCTCCTCTTTCAAACTCTCTACTTCTCGCACTTCTATGTCTTTCGCTCCTAGCGCCTTCTCTTCTCTCCTTGAACCAATTGACGATCTTACTCGCTGGCAGTTTCGTCGCATCTCTTATTGATTCTACGACTAAATCATCCGGATAATGATTCCAAGTTTCCCATATTTTCTCCATCGTCGCTACATTTGATGCGCCAAGCCTTGTCTTTTTAAACCCTTTATAGACTGGCATTCCACCCGGTCCTTTATTCAAAGGCGCTTTCACGTCGTGTAACTTATCTCTCCTCACCGCTTCTTTAGCTCTGTTCGATAACAACTCTGCGGCTTTGAAATCATCATCACCATCATCATCATTATCATCATTGAACATCATATCTTTCCCCCTCGAAAGTTCTTGTGGATACTTCTCCGCCAACTCCTTTTGTCTGTGTTGATTTTCCTTCATCCACGAAGTCACGTCTTTCCTCTCCAATCCTAAATCGTTCGCCAACGTATTCAATTGAAACGTTCTTCTGCCTCCAGCTAAAGCTCTTTCTAGTGTTGAGATTTTATGTGGTGGTATTTTCACTTTAATCTGTTCCGCTCGTTTCGCAATCGCATCTTTATCGAATTGTTCCAATAACTCGCTCCATTTCTCATCATCATCATCATCATCATCATCAACAACAACAACAGAGGCCGAAGAAGCTCTAGTACTGAACAGTCTCGTTAAACTACTACTACTACTAAAACTACTACTACTATTACGATGCCTCGCATTCACGTTGCTATTATTATTAAATAAACAACATCTCATTTCAGTCGTAGTTGTACTGATAGTAGTAGCGCATCGTAGTTTCCCTAAACGAACGGGATCAGTGCTGGACACTAAAGTTCTCATAGCTCTAACAGTAGTAGTAGTAGTAGTACGACTGGATAGAGATGACGAGGTACGAGCACAGAGCGCGTACGTACAACACCGTCTCGCGAGTGCCATTGGTTATTATTATTACTTATTATAATACGAACGCGTCTTTTTGTTACGAAGGGCGGCTCATCCCTCTTCCCTCAATAGCATCAGTCGTTATTTAATGCAACGATGAAACTTTTTCCAAAAACTCGTCGCAGTAATTGAAGAAGAAGAAGAAGAAGAATGTGTCATCTCACTCCTCGTCCAAGTATGCGACGATGACCGCACGCGCTACTGCTAGTACTACTGCTGCCACTAAAAGGTGTAGCCCTGCCTTTGATGTACTCTTTTTCCCTTTAGCTTCGCTTTTCACGTTTCTTACGTTGTTCGTTGGAAACTGGTTCGATTCGATCAAAGCGACTGGTGAGTTAGGTGGTTTATATCCGAATCAGAAAGCGTGCGAAGGCTACAGAGCGCGCGTGTGGGCGAACGAGAACGTTGGAGAACCTAGGCAAATCATAGGCATTAGTAGAGGGCAAGTCATAGTTTTAGATCGATTGAATGCGAGGGTGTTGTTGTTGAGGGACGTTAACGATGACGGGCATATATCTAATGAAAATGAAGCAGGTGAAATGGTCGTGTTGGTTACGAAAGAGGGTATTAATCATGGTGTAGCGATTGATTTTGAAGGGAAGTTCTTGTTCGCGAGTGATCCAAGGAATGTCTATCGATGGCCCATTGAAATCGATGATGAACTAAAGATGATTGCAGAACGACCGATTACGAGCGAGTATACGATTGTTATCGAGTCAATGAGCGAGGACTCTGTCGACGCGGTTTCGGGGAGTACTGCGTATGGACATTCAACGAGAACGATCGTTATCTCAACAAAGCTGGATGAAATGTATATTCAAGTCGGATCGATTGGAAACGTCGACTCTAATCCGTATCGCGCTGGTATTAGAAGAGTCGATATGTCTCGCTTAAGAACTACTATTTCTGAACCGATTGATTATCGCACGTTGACGTACTTAGCAAATGGAGTTCGAAACACCGTTGGTTTAGCAATCGATCCATTGAACGAGATGCAAATGTTTGGTGTGGACAACGGACCAGATCGTATGGAAAGAAACGGATTAGATGTTCATAGCAATAACCCTGGTGAAGAAGTGAACGTCTTCGATCTTTCAAAGTCGAATGTTTTCTATGGCTATCCATATTGCGCTTCGGAATACGATTTAGGCACTGATGAGGCGATTGGGAAGAAGGCACAATTTATGTGGACAGGACCGAACAGAGATTTCTCTGCAACGCATTCAGATGAATGGTGTCGGAATACGACGAATAATAAGCCTCCAGAAGTCGTCGATTTTGGACATTCGGCGTATTTAGGAATAACGTTCTTCAATTGCTCATCCGCTTTGCCATTTAGTGGCAACGGGACGTTTGATTGTGAAGATCATCACGGTGACGCTTTCGTGGCATACCATGGGAGTTGGAATAGAATACCTGCGACTGGCTACAAGGTTACGAAGATGAAAATGGAAGGCGTAGGTACTACTAGAAAATTAACGGGTGAAATCATGAACGTTTTATGGAACGAAGGTACTTACGCACCAAAGTGGCCAACCGGTTTTAGGCCCGTCTCAACAGCGTTTGAGTCAATACATGGAAAACTATTAATTTCCAGCGATTCTAGTGGAGAGATTGTTATCCTAGAAAAAGTTAACAGCGAAGAAGCAAACTCAACATCTTCTGGCGGCACTTCATCGCAACCAATTGTAACTATAGTTATTTCTGTCATAATGTCATCAGTGTTTTTTACTTAGAAAAAAAAGTTGTTGTATTATTATATACTGTATAAAGTAATCGCGATTGACAACTTCTACTGATAGGGCTAAAGTAAGGCTAGAAAAACTAATTATTTTTTCACGAACACGAACATATTAACGGTACGACTTTTGGAATCTCGCTCTCGCACCACGTCCACCAGCTTTCTTCGGTTCCATTCTTCTGGGATCGGCGACCAAAAGCGTACGATCAAACTGCAAAAACGCATCTTTCAATTCCTTCTTCGTTGCTTCATCGACGTATTTTTGAGTATATGCCACTAACCCTTTCGCAATCGCTTGTCTCACGGCGTACATTTGCGAAACATGACCACCACCCTTCACACGAATGCGAATGTCAACGTTTGCGAACTTTTCTTTGCCCAACAAAAGCACTGGCTCTAAAGCTTTAGTTTTTAATAATTCAGTCTTCTCGACTTCGATTGGGGAGCCATTTAGGCGCAATAAGCCTTTCCCGGCTTTGACGTGCGCGACGGCAACGGCAGTTTTTCTGTTTGATTATAAACACCAAGATGAAAGAAATAAATGGTTAGTATATATTAGTGAGTATTTTAATTCGTTTATATATTCGCGCTTTATATAATAATATTAATATCAAATTAGACAAATGAACGCGCAAGGAGCGTAAAACGCGTTTTGGGACGACGCGAAATCACGCGTCGCGATAACGCAACGAATGCGAATTTCAAACGCTCTCTCGTGAGCTCTTAAAGCATTAGAAACAACGATCTAACTCTCTATATAAAACGTACTTGCGACCGAACGTTTGCACGGATTGAGTACTCATACTGCTCTTAGTAGTGTCAATTAGTGTCGCGTTTTTCCTCACGTTTTTTTTTTGTTTTTTCACGTTTTAGGTTCTTCCCTATTCTTCCCTCCTCCCTCTTCAGCACGCTCCTTCTTTTCTCGCCTCAAAATACTCCCTCGATGCTCACTCAGCAACTTTAAGACATTAAAGGGACGAGATAGTGTTCAACGAAGAGAGAGATTTTAGACGCGAGCGATGGAGAAGGCGAATGATCTGAATCGTTATCTCGTCTCTCGCTCCTCTCCTCGCTCTTCTTCTTTTGATCATCGCAATCGTCCTCGCGGTCGTCCTCGCGCGCTCTATTAGTACTACTGCTTCGCGCGTGCTGGGCGGTGAATAGAGCAGCTCCTCCTGCTACTGCTGAATATACGGCTGAAGAAGAAGAAGAAGGGATGAGGTCTATGAACACGCTCGCGTCGTGAAAACTTTCAGCTAAGCGTCCAATGAGTTCATCGAACTCCTCTCTATCGATTTCTCCAGCATCTTCGCCTAAGACTTCTTTTTGGGACAACCCGAAAATTTGTTGGACAACGAGAAACTTAATACCGACCGACGCTTCTCGTTGTTGCTGGCGATGGTGAGGCTTTATTTTTTTCACTATGTGTTTGACCAAATCGACGAGTTCGCCTAAATCTATAGTCCTTAAACCAGCCGCACCTACACTATTTTCGCTGTATGCATATTTCTCGAATATTTGCGTGATTAAATTTTTGTTTCGTTGGAAAATTTTGCAAACGCGCTTTGCGCGCAATCGAGAGCGGAAAGGTTCAACGTCCACAAACTTTGCAAATGGAATTATTCGATCATTCATGAACTTTGCTAACGTTTCAGATAACATCTCGTTTTTGTCCTTTTTCGAACGCAAAGCTTTCGAAAGTCTCAATAAACCGACACAAAACTCTGTTATAACGAGTGAACGGTCAGAGTTTGTTTGCGTATCGGCGTTTTTGACTTTTCTTCCCGACGCGTCAGTGATCCAGTTTAAGCGTACAAACATGAGTTCCGCGCTGCTTTTGAGCATTTTTTTCTGACTACTATCATCGACTGAGCTCGTTCCAATTAAATCGCAATCTTTCAAAAACGCGAACCAGTCATTTAAATTCATCGAACCCAACTCCGCCGCATCGAACGCTTTCGTGAACAAAGAATAATATTTAAAGATAGATCTCGCGGAAATATACGTATTTCTTAATTCTCTCTCTAAACTCTTTTTCGCTAAATCGCTTTGCGTTTCTTTATTCATTAAATCTTTCGATTCGTGCGCGATATCTTTCCAAACCGTCCTAAACTCGAGCTTTAGTTCTTTCTCGAATATTTTCCTCCTCGTCTCTTCGTCTTCTTCGCCTTCGTCTTCTGACGTATCTACATCTTCTTCTTTGACTTCATTATCATCACTTACTTCTTCTTCTTTTCGATTATGATTGTTTTCTTCTTTTTTCTTTCGTCTTTGTTCTCGTCTACTTTTCTTGCGTTCGTACACGTCTCTGGCCGCTCGTTTCCTCCGTTCTCTTAATAGTTCGATGCAGTCGTAATATTTTTCTACTTTTTCTCGCGGTGAAATCGGGTTAAACTCTAACGTTCGCACGGCCTCTGTAGCTCTTCTCGCGATCATGCATCGATCATCATCATCATCGTCATCATTTTCTTCCTCCTCCTCCTCCTCCTCTTCTTCTTCTTCTTCTTCGTGTGTTCGATTTTGATCGTTTTCATTTCCATTTCTTTCTTCGTCGTCGTCGGCACATTTTTTTTTATTTTCTCCCTCTTCTTCCTCTTCTTCTTCGAATACATTTTTACTATTTTTTCTTCTCCTTCGCACGCGTTCGCCTCGTTCACACGCGACGCCGCCTGCGCTTATTAAGGACTGCGCAGAACTCGTTCTTCTAAACGAATTCACTTTCGCTTTCGCAAATCGTCCGTACTTATTATTACTATTATTCACATCGTGAGTTAAAACAGTTAAGGTCAGAGTTTTCTTCTGTTTTCGCACTGTTTCGCGAAGTTCTCTCAAAAAATCGTTCGTTCGATTTTTTCTATCGTAAAGAACGCGCAACTGCCTCGCACGCGCGGAAGTATTATCATCATCGTTGTTATTATCATTCATTGCAAGTAATAGAACGCAGTTGTTACGCGCAGCGCAGTCGTTGAGCGTATGCAATTGATTGTTATGTAATCAGTCTGCGTGGAGTCTTTACGTTAGTATACAGTCGTATTAATAAGCAGAGAGTGCAAAGAAGTTTTTTGATATCAAAAATACACACATTATTATCAGCAGCAGAGTATCAGCAGACTGACCTATATACGTGTGTTCAGTGTTAAGGGCATAAACTGTGTTCGAAAAGTCTAAAAATATCTAATCATGATGTCTAAAAAAAGAATGAACAAATCATAAGAATTTCCTTCGTTCGTGAAGAGTAGCGGATCGAACGACTTCACCGACGATTAAGATGCAAGGACTTAACGAATCGCCTTTAGTTTTCTCGACTATATCACCTAAAGTACCTAACCAGCGCTTCTCTTTCTCACCATCGACGTCTCGCACGACGGCGCATGGCGTATTTTTAGAACGCTTCGCGTTAATAGTAGTCGCATTCGCCGTCATTGAGGCTTTAGCGTTATCACTAAACGTCTGCTTCAGAAGAAGAGCATCGACGACGTCGGCTATATTTTTCCCGCCCATGAATACTACGACGGTATCGACGTTTGCTAAATCTCGAAACGATTCTGGATTAGTCTTCGCGTCGTGCCCAGATATACACGCGAAATGTCTCCCGCCTCGCATCGTTTCGGTCAATGGGACACCAACCGCTGCGGCGCTCGCTTGCAAACTAGATACTCCTGGAACGATTTCATACTTCACTTTCGCTCTTTTCAAAGCTTCTATTTCGTTCCCTAATCTCCCAAATATCGCAGGGTCTCCACCCTTCAATCTCACTACGTGTTTATACTTCCCCGACGAACATACTTCGACTAACATGGCGTTTATTTCCGATTGTTTCTTACTCTTTAAATCGCCCCCTCGTTTACCGACGTACGTTTTCGTACATCGTTCGCCACAGAAATCTAATATAGTCTCACTAGATGCTCCTAAATCGTCATAGAACACGTAATCGGCTGATTTTAATATATTAGCGGCTCTTAAAGTTAAATTATCTATCGAAGATCCAACTCCAGCGCCTACTATAAAACATTTCGTATCGCATAACTTAAATCCATCATAAGCGTTCATCATCGCGTTCAAGGGAATATACTGTTGTTGTTGAGATTGTTGAGATTGACTATTATTATTATTATTACTATCATTTTTTAGTTGCCGTTGCGGTGCTCTACTCTGTCTCATCTGTTGTTGTCTTTGTCTTCGTTGTTCTTTCAGTTTCTCGTTATACTCCTCCTTGTTTCTGTTATCGTTAGATGATGATGATGATGATGATGATGATGATGATGATTTTGAGTTAGATTTATTTAATGATGAAGATGATGATGATGATGAAAACGTATTCGTACTACTTATACTACTATCGATATCGTTATCGTTATCATCAAAATTTGCTTTAGAAGTATGAGAACTACTTCGTCTCGTTCTTCTCGTTAAAATCGTAGTACTCTTTTTAGTCGTAACATAGTCATAGCAAACATAATAATTACATGCCGAGCACGTCGTCGTCGTCGTCATTCTTTTGTGGCAATTTTCACATCATTTGATTTGCATATTATTTATCTCATAAAAAGAGAACACCTTATTAGACCGACTGATTATCAACGGCGGACGACGAAAAAAATGTCTACAGGCGAGGAAAATGTCGTTTGTTATGCCATGAATATGAATTAAAGTATTAAACGCGGACAATATATTGACTAGGAGGAGAAGAAGAAGAAGAAGAAAAATGTCACACATCATGAGAGCGAGTGCGAATTATAGTTCTAATAACGATAATAATAATACCATTAACATTAATTCGAAACGAGGAACGACGACGAAGAGGAATAAGACTAATAAGAATAAGAAGATTAATGAAAAAAGAAATCTGACCGAGAAAGACAGAGAGAAAATCAGAGAACGGAAGAGAGAAGAACGTGATTACTTTTGGAACGAAGTTTTAATGATTAAGAAGTTCGGTAAGAGCAATGCACAAAAAAATGGAAGGTGTTTAGAGGACGACGAAGATGAGTTGTTTAAGAAATATAGAAACATAGAAGAAGAAGAAGAAGGAGAAGAAGAAGAAGAGAATTCGGATTTATTGTCGTCGTCGTCGTTTTCGACGTATGATGATGTAGTAGTGAAAGTGGATTTAGTATCGTTATTTGTAGGAGAAACAACAAAGAGAGAATATGTTGATGATGAAGATGGTACTGGTATTGACTTCAATAGCGGCGATGTTGCAGAAGACACTCGTACTAGTAATAATGATATGATTAAACACTTACGCGAAGTTTCTTCTTTCGCTGCCGATGTGTTATCGTTGGATGAAAAAGTTATAACAAACGTAGAAAAGAGAATGATGCTCAAAGAATTAACACCAATACAGCGACATGCAATACCGTTGGCGATGATGAAGAAGTTAGATTTAGTATGTTCAGCGCATACGGGGAGCGGGAAAACGCTCGCATTTGCCGTACCGGCTGTTTCAATGGCCATTAAGTGCAAAACAGAAAAGAGTTTAGAAGAAGACAACAACAACAACACAGAAGATAAAACGACAACGAATGATACTATATGTAAAACTCCATGCCGACCATCGGTGGTTATATTAGCACCAACGCGTGAACTCGCTCGACAAATATATATGGATGTTAAAAGAGTATGTTTTGATACAGGGTTACGCGTCGCGTGCGCACATGGAGGCGAAAATTGTAAGCCGCAACTAGAACACATTGCGTTTGGGCCAGAGATTTTAGTATGCACACCAGGACGTTTGCTCGATTTTTGCGACGATGAGTACGTTGATCTGCGTGAGGTGAAGATGTTAGTTTTAGACGAAGCCGATCGAATGCTCGATCTTGGATTTGAGCCACAATTGCGAGATTTATTAGGCAAACGAGGTATGATTCCTCCGGCGACTAATGATGATGATGGTGGAAGACAAACGCTATTGTTTTCAGCAACATTTTCTCAAAAAGTGCTCACTTTAGCATCTAAATATACGAGACCATCTCCATATCGTGCGAGAATATCTGTGGGACGCGTCGGCGCTTTAGCTCGCGGCGTGACTCAAAAATTAATAGAAGTTCAAACACACGCGAGAGAAGAAAAATTTACTTTACTACTCGAGGCTATACATAATAGTAACAAAATGGACGAGAAAACGATGGTCTTTTGTAAACAAGTTAAAACGGCTATTTGGCTAAAAGAGCGATTATCGACAATAACATTCGAAGGCGACCATTCTTTGGACAAAAACAACAACATTATTAATAAATCGAAAATTTCGGTTGAAACGATCCATGGCGAATTGACGCAAGGCGCTCGCGTTCGCGCGTTAGAAGCATTTCGTGATGGAAATGTCTCCATATTAGTTGCCACGGACGTTGCTTCTAGAGGTTTAGATATCGCATCAGTCGAGCACGTGATTAATTTTGATTTGCCCACTGATAAACGAGATTTCGAAGAATACGTGCATAGACTCGGACGAACGGCGAGAGCTGGGAAAAAAGGTACGTCGACGAGTTTTTACGTTTCCGGATTTGAAGAAGAGATTGGTAATGGGCCAATATATAAGCAATTAAGAAATGCGTTTGCAGAGTCTGGCGATGTATTGCCCGAATGGTTTCTTAACCACGCGGATGCTGTTAATAACAATATCAGTAGTAGTAGTAGTATCAGAAAGACATCGTCATCGAAGCCGACTGGTCGAAATAATAACAGTAACAGATCAGATTTGCACGATGGAGGAAGAAGAATAAAAAATGATAGTAGTAGTACAAATAGTAATAGTAGTAGTAGTAGAAGAAGATATGATAGGGGTAGCGCTGATTAGAAATACGTGGAATGATGGAAAGCACACGAATCGCAAAAGGCGAAACGAAAATACTCGCGTACATTTTTCTCGGATGATGTTTCCTCACAAAAGACGGAAAAAGTTTCCATGAGGAGAACGACGAGGTCCGCAAGGAGTACGCAAAACTGATTCGAAGAAGTAGAGAAACAACTTTAAGAGTATCTTAACTGTCTTAACATAATATTAGCTTTTTTAGTACGTACGTTTTTTATCACACCACTACACTTGTCAGCTTGTGATACAAACATCAGTTAAAAACTTCAATAAAAGAAATAGACGATAGAACAAAACGCGACTCTTCGCACTTTCGCGTAATAATATCTGGAAAATAATGTCCTTCTTCGGTGGCTTAGGTGGCTTAAATCCATCACCTAACGGAGTAACGATCGGTGTTATACAACTCCAATTACCGTCAGACATAAATACGAGAGCGAGCGTACTGGCGCAAACGGAGAAGATCTGCAAAATGGTCACAAAAGCGCGTTCGAATCTTTCTTCGATGGATTTAATAGTGTTCCCAGAATATTCTTTACACGGTCTATCGATGGAGACATCGGACGATGTGACTTGCAAAATGGACGGTGAAGAAGTCTCGATGATGCGAAGAGCTTGCGAACGAGAGAAGATTTGGGCATGTTTTTCAATCATGGAATATAATCCAATAGGAAATCCGTATAACACTGGCTTCATCGTGGACGACAAGGGAGTAATCGTCCTTTACTATCGAAAAATGCATCCATGGATTCCCGTCGAACCGTGGGAACCAGGAAATATTGGAATTCCAGTATGCGATGGACCGAAAGGATGTAAGTTAGCATTGATTATTTGCCATGATGGTATGTTCCCGGAAATGGCTAGAGAGTGCGCTTATAAAGGCGCGGAGATAATGATTCGAACAGCCGGGTATACAGCTCCAATAAGAGAAGCTTGGCGATTTACGAATCAAGCAAATTCGTTTCAAAATTTGATGATTACAGCGAATGTTTGCATGTGCGGCAGCGATGGACAATTTGATTCCATGGGAGAAGGAATGATTGTGAATTTTGATGGTGGAATAATTGCGCACGGTACTACTTCGAGGCAAGATGAGATAATCACCGCCGAAGTTCGGCCAGATCTCGTCCGAGAAGCCCGAAAACATTGGGGCGTTGAAAATAACATTTATCAACTCGGACATAGAGGTTACGTCGCAGTTAAAGGAGGGGCGAAAGATTGTCCTTATTCGTACATGAAAGATTTAGTGAATGGCGTTTATAGGTTGCCGTGGGAAGATGAAATCGTGCATAAAGATGGCCGATCCTGTAATTTCCCTGCGCCAACTCGAGAATATTTCCCTAATATATTCCCTGCGCCAACTCGAGAATTTGTGGTCGGTAGTCTCGATAATCCGCAAATCAAAGTTAAAAAACCAAAGAATGAGCTGATCCCGAAGGAATTTCGCTGTACTCGAACACATGGAAAAAATCGATGTCTAAAAGCTCGCTTGGAAGGTTCGAGTTTTTGCGGTTTACATGGAAAAGAAGTTTCATATACTCCAGGAGGTGTTTCAGTAACTCCAGGAGGTGTTTCAGTAACTCCAGGAGGTGGAAACTAGAAGAAAAAATGCCTCCGTGATTTGTTACATATTACCAATATTTCTATTTCTATTTCTTACGTCCATCATCATCTTCTTCTTCGAGTTTCTTCTCGAGCGCTTCCTGAGCGTCATTCTTTCCCTTTCCATCGGGTGCTATTTTACTCTCTATCCAAGGCACTATCGTACCATCAGGTTGTTTCACTAGAATCTTATTTGTCTGTTCCTCTTCTCGACAACTCGAACATTCCATCCCGATATCGCCCCCTTTAGGTAACCCGACATATCCGCAATTGAAACATAAAATAGCTTGACCCAAACCATTGGTTTGCTTCCCATCAGGTCCATTTTCCAAAATTTTCTTGAACGTCTCCACGCATTTATGCATCTGACTCACGTGATCGATCATTTGAAGTCTAACGAAGAGTTCGGCGACGTTATGTAACGATTTCGGAAAGTTTTCGTCATCGAGTTCGTCTTCTTTCCGTATTAACTTAAAGTTAGAATATTGCCTATCTATCTCTAATTGAACGTTAGCTCCTTCGGGAGGCGTAAACAGTGAATCATTATTTCTATCGTTATCATTAGTTGTTTCTTCTTCTTCTTTCATCGCTCTCGTGAAAAGTAAGCGCCTTTTGTTCTTTTGGAGCTTATGAAATATGCAGTTGCGAATAAGTAAAAAGGCGATAATTCGCGCTATTAATTATTACTACGCAGTACTATTTATAATAATAGTATCACAAGTAAACGTAATATCACAATAATATAGTATAACATATAACATATAATAATCGAAAGATGTTGAATTTGACCTTGAACACCGTGCTGAAGATTAACACCGTCGTCGGTTGTGCCTACGCAGGGAACTGTATCGTCATGCCAGCGAAATACCTAAAAGATCATGGAGTTGGATTCACGAAGAACACGACTTATGTCATGCATAACTTAGTCGGTGGAATCATAGGAATGACTGCGATGACTTATCAAGCCGCGTTTAAAGGCGGTGACGAGGTCGCAGCGTCGTATGCTTCCATAGCAGTATTTACTTGGTGGAACTTAACTTCGTTAAGAAGAGTATTCTTGGAAAAGGCGAAGGTGGTTGGACCCAAGATAAACTTTGCTATTTCTGGGGCGATGCTCGGACTATACGCTTTAGCGTTGGCGAATTAATTGCATATCTTATATCATTAATTAATTTGTGTGAAGGGTATTTATATATATATCTACTACTACATGTTTATTATTATTATTATTATTATTATTATTATTATTATTATTATTTTAACAAGACGACCATTACACCATCGCTCGTTTTAGTAAAACGCAATATGCGTTCAATCGTTTGCTTCAATTGCGTTTTCCCAGCATCGGAACTCACGAGGCCGGCTTTTCTGCACGCTTTCGTGATATCTTTCATAGTCGTGCGACCAGGATTTTGCTTTAGCAAATCGCGAATAATTTTCTCAATAGGATTAGTAGCCGATTCGTCTTTAATTTTATCCAAGACAGGAGCGCTTACACCGCGTGATAAAGGTCTCTGTGTCGATTTTCTGGCTGAATTTTCTTGACTCGATATTCCAGCCTGCGATGCCGATCTCTTTACTCCCTGCTGCTGTTGCTGTTGTTGTTGTTGCGCTATTGCAGGAGATGGTCTGTGTTGTTCTTCTGCTGCTTCAGCCTTTGCTGCGGCAACAGCGGCTTCCTTCTCTTTCTCTTCTTTTTCTTTCACGGTTTGAAACAACCTTCCGACGACGTTTACTTCTTTTTCGTTATCTGGATCGAAATCTTCGGGAATATCGTCGTCATCATCGTCTTCGTCATCTGAGAATAAAGCGGCAGCCGTGGCATTATTCTCAATCGCGTTTTGTCTTTCTACCAAAGTTTTGATTTTCTGCGCGTTTTCATCGAGCTCGTCGTCAGAATCAGCCGTCGGAGGTTTCGGCGCGTTTTGTTTATCTATTTCCTGTTGTTCTGGATCAATCGCTGCTGCGACTTCACCACCTTCGTCGTCGGAGTATGTCTGATCGTGTTCCCAACCTTCACCAATACCATCTTCATTCTTCTCTTTCGTCTCCTCTTCATCTTCTGCTTTCTTCTTCCCGCCTCCTCGTTTCCGCCCTCTTTTCTTTGTTTGCCCGTCTTCATCCTCGTCGTCGTCCGAATCATCATCTCTATTTTTTTTATTAACGAAATCATCTTCTGAATCTGAAAACCGTTCTAAATCCGCATTTGCTGCTCCTGAGCCAACAAACTTCGCGCTCGTCTCGTATAATCTATCTTGTTTACTCTTCATTAACTCCTCAGCCTCTTCCAAGTTTAGAACTTTTCTGGACATTAACTGTCTAAAGTTATACCAGGTTTCCATTGGTAAAGCACAGAAATCGTTCACGTTTTGTGATTTAAGAATATAAAATTTCGCGCTCTGCCCTTTTTCTTTCGCTCCAACGAAAGCTTGTCTCTTTCCGCCTACTAACGATAACCCGCTCGGTTGTAAAGTCGCTTCGTCTATAGTTCTTCTCATTTGCCATTCCACGGCGGCTTGCTTCCCGCTTTTGAATTTAGGTAAGTTTGTTCCATGGAACAAGCCAACTGTGTATTTCCGAACCGGGTTCAGTGCTTTCAAAGCATACTCTTTCGTTAACGCCATCGTTACTAGTTCACAATCGTTCTCGAACACGAATGAGTCTTCCAATGGAGTTGAAGCATCGCTTATTGATAAACCGCCTATTTTCTCTCTCTCTTCATTATCGTTACTATCATTTGTCGTCGTCATCATTGTTGTTACTGTATCTACTAAATCTGTATCTTTATTAAGATCAACTTTGTTTTTATCAGTATTCCTAGTATTCGTAGCAATCGAAGAAGGAAGAACGCAACACTCAAAGCCTTCGAACGTTCCACCCTTCTTCGATATCAGAACTTTCACATCCTCTCTCAGTTGAAGGAACTTCTCTCTAATTATCTTAACAGTGCATGGCTCTGGGACCTTGATCAGGATTAGTTTATTGTCGTCCTCAGATGCAAACTTACACTTGACCGTAATAATATTAGTTTTGCCACTCATTTTATATTTTGAGGATGATGTTTTAGTCG
>Ga0114998_10001719_pt1 | contig 16873 bp, 20 predicted proteins | sample ArcticOcean_MG_C_5_FD_87044 | JGI IMG/M metagenome (GOLD analysis project Ga0114998, IMG submission 87044) | Marine microbial communities from western Arctic Ocean - ArcticOcean_MG_CB4_138 | ecosystem: Environmental > Aquatic > Marine > Oceanic | place: Arctic Ocean: Canada Basin | collected...
AGGGGATGGTCGTTACCGTTGATGTGGTGCAGGCGGCGTAGACGAGTAGACGGCTTTTTGAGGACCAGACTTGACCGGCGATACGGCGACGAGCGGGTGGAACAGGCGAGGGCTGAGTTTCAAAATTCCATCACGAGCCGGGGGTCGACCGTTACCGCGGATGTGGTGCGGGGGGAGGCGCGAGGACGATACGTGCCTTTGCGTCACGACGAAACGAAAAGCGAAGCGAAGCGGAACAGGCGAGCGGGTACCACAGTATTTGAAAACGTTTTTCCATTTTTTGCTCGCGCTTCGTTTTTCGTCAGGATGGATCTCTTCTTCAATCGCGAATTTCCGCCAATCGGCCCACACCGGCACGCGCGTTTGTGGTCCCTTCGATCTTCGAAACATGGCCGACGACGCCATGGGTATGAATCTGGACGACGCGATTGCGGACGCGGAGAAGGCGCGGGATGCTGGAAGAGGCGGAGGCGGCGGCCGAGGCGGCGGTAACGATCGCGATTGCAACCCGCCGCTCCCAAAAGGCCCAAGACCTGGAGGCGACGATCTGCGGAGCCGGCTGGGCGTCAACGGCGGCGGCGGCCGGGGCCGGTTCGACCGCGGCAGAGACAGAGACAGGCACGCCAGGCACGTCATGCACGACATGCACGTCAGACACGACGGCGGGTTCAAGCAAGCCGAGACCTTGCCCGGCTGGCGTACCTCCGGCAACCGAAACCGAGACGGGAAGGATTGTTTCGTTGGCACGTGCGAAGGGTGCGCTGCGGAGTGCGAGGTTTTCTTCCGGCCAGTGGTGGGTGGGAACCCGCCGGTGTGCAACGAATGCCACCAGAGCCTACGGGCGGTGCAGGACGACGCTATTGATGACCGCGGCGGCGGTGTCGGGCCCGACCGCGGGCGAAGAGGGAGTCAAAGTCACAACAGGTACAACCCGTACGGCCGCGATCAGATGGAACAAATGCAGATGATGATGGGGCACATGTACGCCGCGGCGCAGATGCAGCAATCCGCGGGCCGCGGCCGGGGACGAGGCCGGGGACGGGGCCGAGACACCAACGGTGGTCGGGGAGGCGGACGCGGCGGCGGCAGGTCGAACGTCTGGGTTCGTCCTGAGACGGGCGGGGACAACGCCGGGGATGGAGACGTGGCTATGTAAAAGAGGATGGTTGATTGAAACGAGAAGATGGCAGGCGACATCTTTTCAGAGTGACTCGGAACACACACCCGTCCACCGACTGTAATCGAAAACACTTGGGACTCTGACGCTGTACAAAACGTGCGCTCGTGACATTCCGTTGCTCTACTCCTCGGGTTTTCGTTTGATGACGAACACGATTGAAACGCGCGTGTTTCCTCTTTGCACCCGGTCGTCGATCTCCACGTTTGCGGATGCTAAATTCACGCACTCGTTACCAATCACGTCCGTATAGGCTCTGCGAATGCCGTGCCGCAACTCGTACGCCTCGTTTTTGTACACAAGCAACGAGCGCCGGCGAAGCATGACTTGCGCGCGTGGCGTCGGTTTCGGCAAATCGTTTTCGATTCGCAAATCCTCCTCGTCGTTTTCGCGCTCGTCCTCGCCGATCGCGCAAACGTCGCCGTCGTCGTTTTCCCAAAAGTCAATCAGCGCGTCGCCTTGTAACGTCAAAATCGCGACGCACGGCGCGTACACGTCACCGTCGTTGTGCGCAGGGATTCCGTGTGGTGAGGCGTATTCGTTGACAAGCACGTGGTTGGGCTTGACGTGTTTTCCTTTATTTTTGTCGTCGGCGGAAAAAACGTTTCGCGAAAACAGCGCATCGCGGATCGCGGTCGCCCACGTTGGAAGAGCCTCCGTGACGGTAACATGCGAGGGCCGGCCTCCCCAGTTCGCCACCCGTCGCCCGCCGTTCCCGGTGGTCCACCGCCCTTGGTTTGTGTGACACCGCACCGCTTTCAGCAGCTGTTGTTCCTCCCCCTCGGTGACGAAGTCGGGGAGGTAAAACAATCCCGAGGTAGGACACGGCGCGTTTTTCCCGACGTCGAAATCGGCAAGAGTAAGCGCCGGACGCGTTTCCAGGGATTCCAAAACTGACTCCTCGCTTTTACTCGAGGTGGATGTACCAACCCCAGCCGCCGCCGCGCGGCGACGTGCGCGTTCCTCCAGGAACAACTTAGTGAGGTCCGGGGGCGGCATTGCGGAGTGTTGAGGTGAGATGAGTGAGATTGGATTTAGTGGGAGTACTATTTTTATTATTGGGTTACACAGTCAGACAGAGTACTCGCCACGTCCACCTCTCGCTTTATTTTTTATTGTCGGGGTACGTCGTACCCGCTACATCCACCGTTTGCTTCGAATGTAAAGCATGATCAGCCCGAACCCGAGCACCGATCCGGCGCCGCAAAGCGCGTTGACCACCACGAACGTGCTGTGCGAGTCCTCCGCGCCGTTGCGCAGGTTCATGCCGTAAATCCCGCCGATCATGGAGTACATGCTGCGATTGTGAACGAAAAGTGTCAGTCGTGTGTATCGCAATGTATGGACAACAGTCACCAGCTGAGAGATAAAACAGTGTGCCGCCTGATTTGGAAAACGCGCAATACGTACCTAACGAACAGCGTCGCGGAAGTCAACGTGACTTCGAACTTCTGCAGCTGGTTTCTGGTAACGTCGAGCTGGATGTTCACGAAATCCTCCGTGTCGTTGATGAACTGGGAGATACAAAAGAAAGTGTCAGTCTTGTATGGGCAATCAGGGAGGCAGAACGTGGTGATTGGGAAAGGCGCTTACCTGGTCAATCGCGTCGAGCTCCGCGTACGTGCTGTCGATGTGCGCGAAGTAGGTTTCAAGAAGATCCTCCACCACCTGCAAGTCGGAATCTTCTTGGTGGATGTACACCTCGTCGCCGAACAAGTCGGTGTCTATTTTTGTAAACGGAAAGGGTCAGTCCATTTGTTGGGCGTGTATTGGACGTGTATTGGACGATGGCCTGGTCAACAGTCACCGTAATCGGTCGGAACACTCGCCCGTAATCGGTCCAAACAGCCACAGGCGCGTTAGAGGTAAAACGTAGGTGTCTGAATTTGGGAAAGCCCCAACGCGAACCTTTTTCGCGCTCCACGTTTTGCGGGGTCTGCGGTAACCCGGACGCGTTGCCCCCGGACGCCACCCCCGGGTTCTTCCCGTCCCCGGTTCGATCCTGAGCCGGATCCTGATTGCCTGACCCAGGGTAATCCCCAAACCCATCCCCCCCGCCGCCGAAGCTCAAGCTCTGCCTTCGCATTTTGAAGGACCCGCCCGAGCCGTGAAGGAAATCGGAACCGCCGCCGCGGTTAAATCCAACAAAGTTTTTCCCGTAGTTCACCGAAGGCCGGCCCATGCGAAACGCGCTGTAATCACCGCTGCCGCCCATGTTTTCGTTGCCGCCACTCAACGCGTTGGCTTCCATAAGCGCCTTCCTGGTCAAGTACATGTCTCGCATATCGGAGTCATCGTCCAGGTATCTCTTAATTTCCTCCCTGACCTTGGCGACCCTGCCCGTTAGTCGCGTGACTTTTGATTTCACCCGGCGCACGCGCTCCAGGTTGGACGTGTCCACTTTCTTTCGTAACCCGCCTAAGGACGCCCTCACCTCCTCACCGACGTCCCGCCGGTCCCGTTCCAAGGTGTTGCACACGATCTCCAACGCGACTTCCAGCCCAACAAGCTCGAAAGGCAACGTCTCTTCGTTATCCCGGCTCAAAAGCATTCGGTCCCGCCGCCGAGGCCCCGCCAGGGAAACCCCGCCCTCCTCGTCGCTCTCGTCGTCGCCCGGAATTTTTATGGGAGGTTTTTCTTTACTCGCCTTCTTTTCCTTTTGTTTCCCCCCCGCGCCGTCCTTCTTTGCGGTTTCTTTTTTGACACCGCCCCCGTCTTGCGTGGAAGCGTTACCCACGACCCCCGCAGCAGCAGGCGCGCCTACCGGGGTGCCTTTCAAAACTTAAGATAAATAAAAGAAAGTGGTTAAGGTCTTGTATGGACGAACAGGGAGGCGGTGTGTGGTGAATGGGAAAGTTCCTCACCTTCTCGCAAAGGTCGCCCACTCGCGTCGACGCCGAGGTTGCTCATTTTCTGCTTGAACCGCGCGCGCTCGCTCTCCTTTTCTTTTTCCTCCGGAATCTCTTCCGTGGCGTGGTCGTCCAGACCCGGAATTCGCTCGTCGTCTGGGACGTTCGGTACCGTCCTGATACCAAACAAAGAAAGTGTCAGTCTTGTAAGGCCGTGTGTATATCCGGGATTGGAAAGGGGTCCGGCCCTGTACTCTAGACGTTGCGGTAAACAGGGAGGCGGGATTCGGGTTGGTATTTACGCACCGCCCGTCCATCAGTTTCAGCTTGCGCATCAAGAGTCGTCTTTGTAGCTCGGGAAGAATCTTCATCACCGTGTACGAACGGCCATCCTGCATGAAGATGTTCTCGCTCGTGATTAACAGCCGTACTTGTTCGATGTGCATCACGATGCACCGCTCGCGACACAAAATCGCCGCGGAATACGAGTCGCTGCGGTTGGGCTCCAGCATTCGGAAATCGCGCATCGGCACGCCGAGGTGCTGCGCCAACCTGTGTTTGTCAATCGTGACCGGCGTACAAACGCCTTCTTCGTTGATTCTTAGCCAGGCCCGCGGCCCCGCCGCGGTGCCTGTTACCGGGTTCAAGTTGTTCCGTTTCACGGGGTCGTGCACCACACCTGACGGAGCGGGGTCGTACGACCCATGGCCGCCCCCGCCCGACCCGCCCGACGACGATTTCACCTCCCCGCTTTTTTCGTACGAAAGATCGCCAACGTGTGAATCGTTCCACCCGTCCCCGTCCCCGTGCCGATCGAACCCTGTCTCCAGGTCACTGTCCCGGTGCTCGCTCGACTCGCTCTCAAGGAACTCGATCCTGTGTTCGCGGTCACTTGACCCGGGGTCGTCGTCGTGCGAGTGGTCAAGGGACACGGCGTCTGCGAGGTCCGTGAAATCGCCCGCGAAGCGCTCGCCCGCGAGTGGCGTCTGCGCGGACGCGCCTGCGCCGTCCGACCCCAAACCCGTCGCACCGCCACTCTCCGTCATCGCGACTCGTTCGTTGTGTGAATCGGAACCGCGGCGGCCGAGCAAGGGCTCCGACAAAGACGATGTCGTCGCGAAGGTGCCCGCGCGCGCGGGTGTAAAGCAGTTGTTATTGCAAACCGCGGCCGCGGCCGAGGCGAAAAGCCACGCGCTGCTATTTCGATTTTTTTATCGGTCAAAATAAAATATTACCGGTCAATGGCCACGGTCAACATTTATATCTGACCGGTATAAAAAAGGTTGATCGATATATTTGACCGGTAAAAGCGGTCTCGAACGTGACGCTTGGCCTCCTCCGTCAAAGAATTTTCCTAGGAAAGCAGCGGGCGGTGCTGTTTCGAGCACGCCACCACACGCACGCGCGCGACCCTGTTGTGTTTCCCAGCTCGTCACGCGCGAACGTCGCGAGTCCTAAAGACCTCGCGTCTCTCCGCTCGCGCCCCTGTGAAGTCCTTTTCCCAAAAGGAGCTTTGCCCGTCCCCAGATAGCCAGATCGTTCGGCCGAAAGAAGAATCATGGGGTGTCCCCAGTCCATCCCCGTCCGTCCCGAGACCGGCCGTCCCGAGCCCGGGCGTCCCGGGCACAAAGCTGACGCACCGGATGCCGCGGCTCCTAACAACAACGCCAACCAGTCATCGACAACCTCGGACCGGGACTTCGAAGCGGACCGCGCGAGGCTGGCGCGCGCGCGGAAGAAACGCCTCGCGGTTGCGGTGGAAACCTTGGCAACCGATGCGGACATCGTGGTGGTGCCTAAAGACGAAGCCACCGTGAAGTTGATCGCGAGGGCCGTGCGGGACAACCCCCTGTTCGACGGAATGCCGGATGAAACAAGGGTAGTGTTGATTTCATCCATGACCCGAGTGGTGGTAAACGCGGGCGCCGATATCATCACGCAAGGCGACGACGACGCCACCAAGTTTTTCGTCATGGAAAGCGGCGCCGCGGTGGTAAGGGTCAAACCGAATCCGGCCGAAAACGACGGTACGTATTGTATTTCCCAAATCCCAACACTGTTTGCCCATACGAGACTGAAACTTTCCTTTATTTATCTCAGGAGTGGACGTTACTTCCGTGAAAATGGCGACCGCGTCGGGCGTGGATGTTCGCGTCGACGACGACGCGAACGACCCCGATCACTGCTCCGGACCGGTGGTGCACACCATACGCGCTGGCGACGCGTTTGGCGAGCTCGCGCTTCTTTACAGCTGTCCAAGAGCGGCGACGGTCCGGGCGACGTACGACTCGTCGTTATGGGCGCTCGATCGGGACGTTTTTATTTCAGTCAGAAGGGCGTTTGAACTGGCGCTGAGAGAACGGAAGCTGAACCTGGTGGACAACGTCCCATCTTTGGGTATGCTTGGCCCAGAGCAGCGCGCCGCGGTGGCGGACGCGTTGAGGCCGGTTTCCTTCGGCAAAAACGTCCCAGTGGTGACGAAACACCAACCAGGCGACCGGTTCTTCGTCGTGGCGGGCGGCGAGTTGGCGGTACTTGACCCTGATAGCGCTTCGCCCGCGAAACCGCTCGCTACCCTCGCCACGGGCGACGCGTTCGGCGAACGCGCGCTGATGTCAACCGAAGACGTCCGCCAAGCCACCGTCGTCGTCACTTCCGACCACGCCGAGCTGTTTTACCTGGAGCGGAACGAGTTCAACACGTTACTAGGCGGGTACACGCACGTCAAGAAGTTCCTAAGCTTCCGAAACGTACCCGCGCTGAGTTCGGTGAGCGACGAGGACCTGCACCTTATTTCGAACTGGATCGTGGAGAGTAAGTTTCTTGACGGCGAAGTGGTGTGCGAGCTTGGGACGCACGCGGACGCGATGTTCGTGGTGGAGAGCGGCTTGGTGGTCGTGACTGGGGACGGGAAGGGGGGACTTGTTGGGGGATCGCAGGTCACGTCGGAAGTTACCGACGGTACCAACGACGGTACTCGAAAGAACTCGCTGGATATCCTGGGGGGTTCAAAAAAGCGACCCGGGGAGTGGTTCGGGGAACGCGCGCTGATGGGCAAGCACACGGTACGGGCGATTCAAGCGGTCGCGTCAGGGGACACCACGGTGTATACCCTGAACCGAGCGGTTTTGGAAGAAACGCTGGGTATCGGATTGGAGCAAGTCGCGAGAAGAGCGCGGTTGGAACGCGTCGCCGACGTCGCGCTGTTCCGCGACCTGGACGAGTCAACGAAGACCGCGCTGGCGGATGCGTTGAGGCCGGTTGCGGTCGAACCGGGCGGGCTGGTGTTCGACCAAGGCGAAAAAGGCGACGAGATGTACTTCGTGGAGTCCGGGAACGTGGCGCTGATGAAAGTAGACGGCGCCACGAAAACGGTTCTGAAAACCGCCACCAGGTAAGTATTTCCCATTTACCACATTCCGCCGACTGATTGCCCCAATACAAGATTGACACTTTCTTTTATTTATCTCAGGGGCGACACCTTCGGCGAACTCGCGCTTCTTCGCGGCGACCCGAGAGCGGCCCGAGCGGAGGCCACCGAAACCGGTGCGTTTCTCCTGGCGCTTTCGCGGAAAATGTTCGACGAAACCGGGGAAAAAACGGCCAGGGGGTTACTCGAAAAAGCAGCCCTGATTGCGTACGGCGCTTCCGACGACTCCGACCGCATTACAAAAACGTTCGGACACGACACGCAGCTTTGCGATTTCAACCTCAAAGCGGTACTCGGGGTGGGCGCGTTCGGGAAGGTGTACCTGGCGCACCACGACGTGAAGCACACGACGTGTGCCATAAAGTCCCTGTCGAAGCGCCAGCTCATAGACGCCCGGCTTCACAAACACATCATCCAGGAACGTGACGTGATGCGTGACGTCGCCAGTTCAAAGGTACGTCTTCGGGCTTTTCCAAATCCAAACACTGTTTACCGGCCCTCTTTGACTATTTACTCTAACACTTTTCTTTTTTACCCGCAGCACACGGTTTGTTTGTTAGGCACGTTTCAAGACGCTACAAGGCTGTACGTTGCGTCCGAAGTCGTGATGGGCGGCGAGCTGTTCAACCGCCTCGCGCGCGTCGGCGGCGCGATTTCGGAAGATGACGCCAAGTTCTACACCGCGTGTGTCACGTTGGGGCTGCAGTACATGCAGAAGAAGCACTACGTGTACCGTGACTTGAAGCCCGAGAACTTGCTGGTCGCGAGGGACGGGTACGTCAAGATTGCTGATTTCGGTTTCGCGAAACGGCTGGCGCCCGGTAAGAAAACCTACACCCTGTGCGGCACCCCCGAGTACATGGCGCCTGAGCTGTTCAAACAGAGCGGGCACGACCGGGGTGTGGATTGGTGGGCGCTCGGTATTCTGGCGTACGAAATGGTGCTTGGTAGCCCGCCGTTCTACTCCCCCGACGGCGACGGCGGCGCGCAGATGCGCCGAGTGCTCGCGGGAAAGTTCTCCTTCCCTAAAGGCCAACACCGCGCGTCGCCGGCGTTTGAGGATTTCGTCAAGAAGTGCTTGCACCCGACATCGTCCAAGCGGCTTGGTTGTCTACGCGACGGCGCCAATGACGTGAAGAAGCACGTCTGGCTCACCGGCGTTGATTGGCAGGCCGTCGCGGCGGGCACGCAACATGCGCCGTGGGTCCCGCCCCTAGGCGCCAGCGACGACGACACCTCGTGCTTCGACGAGTACGACATCGACTGCGAACACCCGGGTGCTGCGTTCGAGGGGTCCAGAAGGAAGACGAAAAAAGAAGAAGACGTGTTCGCGGGGTTTTAAGCAGGGGACTAGGGGGGAGCTATTCAAGGTATCAAGTAACGTATATTCGAGACATCGATCGCATAAGCGTGGAGTCGTACGCATCACAAAGAGCGACCATCACTGAAGCATCATCACGTATTCACTTCCCGTCAAAACCACTCCCCCTCACGGCGGCGCCCACGGCGTGTACCGCTTCCAACTCCGAATTCCCTTTTTGTTCAGAAACGAGCCTTTGGGGTGGTGTTTTTGGTGTGTCAGTTCGTTCGCGTCGCTGGAGCGCGCGGACGCCATGGGGAGAAAGGTCACTTCGTTCGGCGGAACGGTTCGGTTCGCCAACCCGGGTTCGTCGTCCGCGTGGTGCAGCCACCCGTGCCACTCCCGCGTGACGCTGGTGGTGTTGTAGTTGTCGAGGTCCGCGTACTCCACCCACCGGTGCCGGCCGCTTTGGTGGGTCAAGTTCTCGAAGTACTTGTTGCCGTTGGAATCAGTACCGACCAGGGTTCCTTTGCGCGACTTTAGCTGCCTGTGTTTTTAGTGGCGGGTTTGGTTGGTTTTGGGGGGAATGCACGGGGTGAGCCATTGGAAACGGACATGGAAGGGGACTGGTTAGTCCGGCGTCCCGGGTTCTGCGCGCAGGCGTGCTGTGGGTTTCCGTGGTGTTCGCGAGCGTGAAAGAATACGGCGCACACACCACCGCGTCGCGAACGACGCGGCGATTGTGTCGTCGCGTCGTTTGCGACCGCGCGGCACGACGAGATTCTAGAAACCCTCGGGTCACACAACGGAACGGGGAGACGCACCACACGCTTCCGTCCAGGATCTGCGTCAGCGTGGACGCGGGTCTTGAGGACGCGAGCGCCGGGAGCGCCGCGGGCGCGCGCAAACGCGAAACAACCGCTCGAAGCATCTTCGCGTGCGTAGTACACACGCGCGACGCGAAGTGATGCCTACCCGGGATGGACGCCCCAGGTGACAAGCTAGGTGGATGCGAGCTCCTCGAATACAAATCAAGATTTCGTGGATTTCGTGCATCGATTTTCATGAATTCACTGCTAAAACCTCTACGTCTAAACCGCCATCGCGAGTTGTTTCTGCACCACCGGCAGCAGCCCCGGACACGCGACCTTGTAAATCTTGGGAATGAACGCGGCCGCGTCTTTCCCGAGGTCCGCGCCCACGTCGCCTTGCGCGACGTTTGACGCGTCGCCGAGGCTCTTTTTCCCATTTCCAATCCCGTTTTTCTTTTGCTCGAAATCTTTCAGTTTTTTATCCACAAGCACCAACCCGTACATCGCCCGCAAGTCACTCGCCGTGGACATATCAAGCGCCGCGGCGTAGTACTTCCTAGCGGTTGTTAGGTTATCAACCCCGCCTGCGGTGTAGTAAACCTCCGCGATGTGCCGGTGGTGCTTCGCGAGCTGGGGCTGCGCGCAGATCACCTCTTCCCAGCAAAAGATGGATTGCGCGAAGTGACTGATGATGTGAAAGAAACGGGTCAGTCGCGAGTTTGGGGAGTACGGGTGTACGGTAGGGTTGTATTCGTAACAGTTGCGAGTACTGTCAGACGTCACCAGTACTGCAGTCGTCCTGTAGTGTTGTACTCGTAACAGTTGCGAGTACTGGCAGACGTTACCAGTACTGCAGTCGACCAAGGCAAGTAAACAGCGCGTATGTCTTGATGTAGTGCACTTCCTGTAGTGCATTCAAAGAGGGGCGGTAAACCGTGTCACGATTTGGGAAACGCAACATCGGGGACGTACTTTTTCTCGCAATAAAGCCCGGCGAGTTCCTCCCAAGCGGAGGCGTCGCCCATGAAGACATCCAAGTACTCCGTTAAGGCTTTGATGGCAGCGTCGAAATCGCCAACCGCTTTGTAACACCCCACCTTGCGTTTCCACACCCTTTGCTCCGCGGGGTGCTTTTCAAGAATCGCGTCGTACAAAGCCAGGGCTTCGGGGAACTTGTTTCTTTGCTCCAGCACACACCCGCGCAGGCGGCCGACTTTGTCCGAATCGGGAAAGGAAACTTGCAGGGTCTCCACGATCGCCTCCGCCGTGCCATCATCCCCGACGTCCAAGCTGGCGTAGGCTAACAACTCCATGGCGCCGTACTGCTCTCGCTTGCCCAGTTTGTGTTTTTTCGGGTCAGCAAGCACGACCTGCGCCGCCCTCGCTACCGGCCCTGGCCGGCGCACCAGATGCTCACCCACCATCGCCAGGTATTTCCGGCACGCCAAAACGTCGCCCTTTTGGAAACCAGCGCTTTCCAAGTACTCCTCGGTGTCATTAAGATCGCCGAGCGTGGATCGCGGGCGGGAGGTCATCGCACACCGAAACGCACGCGCGGCGAAACAGTCCGCGCGAAGAAAACGGAAGCGAGGCTCGTTCTGACCGCGATCGAGGCGAGGGGTGCTTTTGCAATCTGAGAGAGCGCTTCACAAATAGCTGATGACTCGAGAAAAAAAAAATCGTTTGAAAGCCGTTGATGAGCCACGAGCATAATGCACGCGCCAGTCAACGCGCCCCACACCTCCCGTGCGCTCCGGGACTGACCGTATTCGCGCGTCGCATCACTCGCGTTGGTCGGCACCGTACGCGTTTCCTTGATTCGTGGCCGGTCACTGACCCGAGGTTCGGAGAACCGCTGGTGTCTTGAAACACCAAAAGCGCTGTTGTTTCTTGTGCGCAGAGACGGCACTACACCTCGCGATTTAAACCCAAACCAAGCCACGATGCGCCGGCCCACCGCGGATGGTTTGGGAACCCCCGTGTTCCAGTTCAGCGGCGTCGCGAGTGGCGACACGGGCGGGCGGGAAGCTGGTGGCAAGCAGGACGCGAATCCCCCACACGCAAACCCCACGCGCATGGCCCACCGAGCGGTGGCGTCCGATGTGACCCTGCAGATGTTACTTCAAAATAACGTCTTCTTTTCGATAGCGTGGTGGTGCGCCACCGTGATTTCAACCTTCGTCAAGACAAACGGCGCGTACGAAGACACGGACGACATACGACCGGTAATGCTCGCCATGTACACCATATTCGAACCCACCCGTTTGTACTGCGGGTACGCGGGGAACCTGCAAGAGAAAGTCCCGTTGCTGTGGGGCTTCGTGGCGCTCACCGCAATCGTGCAGTTGCCGTTAGCCGCGTTTTTCTGGTTCGGACAGGGGGAGGTCACGGCGTTTGACAAAGCCCTGAACACGGTGTTCGGATTGTTATTGTTAGCGGAAGTGTTTGTGGGAATTATCGCGTCAGGCAAGGTGCTGCGGAATCAAAAACTCGCGTTTTTCGAGGGTGAGGGACGGCGGACGGCGACGCCGCGATTGTAATGAGTAAGAGCTGAAAATCTGTGTGTGCGCCGGAGGTGGAAAACGTGCTAGAGGGCTTTAATATCGAGAGCTGGGGTATACAAGATCGTGCGTCTGGTATTTACAAAGACAAATGCTGCATCTGGACCAATGCGGCATCCCTGAGAAACTGAACAATCGCCGTGTGGCCCTCTTGAGCGGCTATGGCCAGCGGCGTCCATCCGTTATCCGCCGCCTTGTTGACGTCCACGCCCAACTCCATCAGCGCCCGCACTACCATCTCATGTCCCTGAAGAACGGCGATGATCAGCGGCGTCCCGCCGTAATCCATTGCCTGGTTTACGTCCGCGCCAAACTCGATCAGCTCCCGCACTATCGCCGTGGTTCCTTTGAGCGGCGATGTACAGCGGCGTCCCGCCGTTATCCGTCGCCTTGTTGACGTCCGCACCCGCCTCCCTCAGCACCCGCACTATCGCCTCGTGGCCGTTTTGAGCGCCGGTGATTAGCGGCATCCCGCCATCATCCTTTTCCCTGTTAACGTCCGCAGCAAACTCGATCAGCGCCCGAACTATCGCCTCGTGGCCGTTTTGAGCGGCGATGTACGGCGCCGTCGCGCCGCCATTCTATGTCTTGTTGACTTCCGCGCCTGCTTCAACTAGCGCCCGCACTATCGCCTCGTGGCCCTGTTGAGCGGCGATGTGCAGCGGCGTCCAGCCGTTATCTTTTCCCTTGTTGACGTCCGCGCCCAACTCAATCAGCGCCCGCACCATCGCCTCGTGACTGTTTTGAGCGGCGAAGAACAGCTCCTTCCCGTCACTAGGGCAATCGTTCGCGCGCGCCCACTGCAGAAGTTCGAGGTGCCCGCCGTGCGCCGCCCACTCACACGTTCCCTTGTCCCACGGGCAGCCGTTCGCGCGCGCCCACAGTAGCACCTTCAGATGCCCGCCCGCCGCAGCTGTAAGGCACGGGCGTATGTCCCACGGGCAGCCATTCGCGCGTGCCCACTACAGCACCTCGAGGTGCCCGCCCAAAGCCGCCGCCGCGCACGTGTCCCGGTCCCACAGCCAGCCGTCCTCGCGCAACACCTTCAACTCTGCGAGCTGTCCGCCCCCGCCGCTGCCTGACAAAGGAGTTCTTGACGCGACAGGCGACCTGGCCGTTGCATGCGCTGCACCGCGCTTACATATCCGAGCTCCACGGCAAGGTTTTCGTCGAGCTCCTTAAACCGAAGCCCCGTTTCTGCCACCAGGTCGCGCATCGCGCGGCTCACCGCTGGGAGCCGTGCGAGATCTGCGTCATCGTCGAAATACTCAGATCTGAGAACGTGCGTGACGACCAGGTGGTTGGGGAGGCCGGGGATGGCCTCGCCCGCGTTAGCATCGCGGCGGCGCCCGCGCTTCTCCTTTCGTGCGCGAGCTTTTTTACCGGACATGCGTTGGAAGAGCGGATGGTTTTGTGTCCGCGTCGTGCGCGTCGTTGTGCCTCGAGGCTTCCGAGAATGTGCGCTACGATAAGTTTCCGAGGTGACTGGTAGATTGAAGCCACGAAAAACAAAAGCAAATCACCCATTCCGGCTGGTCCGCGATCAACATCCAAAAACCAAAGTAAATCCACGAGAACCTAAATTGTTCAGGACGCAAAAATGATTGATACGCGTGCGATGATTGATAGTTTCGTCTTCCTCTTCCCCTGTATATATAACCCCTAAAACTGTTTGTTTTCATCCCCACCCATCAAATTCTCAGCCGCCGCCGCCTCCGCGCGCTCACCTTTATCCGGCTTGACGTAGTGCGAAAACGCCATCGCGGCGAACATCAGGGTGTACAACATGTACGAAAGCTGCGACGTGCGCGGCGGGTGTCCGTCCATGGCTGGTTTCCATACCCGCAGGTAGTAGTGCACCCCGATACAAAGCGACAGCAGCAAATTACCAACCGCCGCGGCTTTCATGTTCTCCGCTTTGGTTTTTATCAGCAGGGCGACGTGGACGATTTGAATCAGAATGAACAGGAGGTACGCGACGCATTTGACGAATTGCAGAATCAGGTAATCCGCTTCGTTGGATTCCTGCAAGCTGGCCATCGGTTCGTTCCCGGTCATCAGGTTGAACACCACAAGCAAAGCGCAGTAACTCGCGTTGTAGATGTTGATGGCCATTAGCAGTTTCTGTAACGAGAGCATGTGCCCCATGTGGTAGAAAAGGTTCCACGCGCAAAGGAAAGGCAAGACTAACAGCGCGTACGAGACGACCGCCGCGACGAATGGCGAGTACTGTTTCGGCACGAATCCCTCGATCCAGCCGTGCGCGGTTCGGTGCAGGGCGTCGTGGTGGTCCTTTAACCGCGGAGCCGCGTGCGTCGTGCCTTTGTCATACACGCTGTCCATCGACGTGTACCAGAAGTTGTACTCCGACGCCGCCGCATCCGCGGTGATCGCGAGCTCGGTGTCGTCGGACTGGCGCAGGGCACGAGAAGCGCCCACCACAGGTGCGGTGGCGAGGACAAGCGCGAACGCGACCAGGAGCGCGAACTTAGCGCGGGGGGAAACCATGACGGGCATCGCACGCCTTGCCGTGTTTTACGTTCCCTTAGACGTCGGGAAGCGGGTGCCGGTGCAGAGGCAGGGCCTCACGTGCGCGAGAGGTCTGGCGCGGGTGAGGCACCTGGCTATTATTTTCGAGCTCAGCAGAGGCCGCGGGTTTGGCGCCTGCTCGCTGAAAAAGCAACAACTCTCCTCGAACCAGTCACTCCGCGCTTCGCCCGGCGTACCACCACCCGCGTCTGTCGTGACACGCGAAACATGCTCACTGTCGAGGAGTTCTCCGCGCGCCTGTTCCGCAAGTACCTCGCCGTAAGTGTTCACTCCATGTGCACGACACGCTCGCCCCTCTCGACGCGCGGCCGGCCGGCCTCGCGACTTTTCAAAACCCGAGAAGACTGACCTTCCCTCGTTTTCCCTCCCTCGTTTCCCACCCAGGGCGAGCTCGCGGACACCCCGGAGGAGAACCTCGCCGTGGCGAGCGGGCGTTTGACGGATCTGTTGCGCAAGGCGAGCACGGATTCAGGGCTTCTGAAAGTACCCCTACGGTCGTTAAGGGATGCGATTCTGGTCAACGCCACGACCAACGGGGCGTCGTCCGAAGAAGTGCGACTTTTGTTCTCCCTCTTCGACGGCGTGCACGAGCAGTGCGCATCCCTGCAAAGCCAAGGCTCGTCCGGGCCGTACGAAACCGTAGAACGCGCGCTGCGACTGCGTCTTTTTCTGTGCGTCTCCGGGGATACGTGGAAGGACGAGCCCGGTTTGAGGGCGATGGCGCTGCGTCGGCTGCGGCGGTTCGCGGTTGAGGAACGGCGGAACGAAGGGGAGACGAAATCTGAAGCTGCTGACAAAATAACAAAGAGCTCAACCCCGTCAATCGGAGGCCCTGGATCCTCTGGATCTTCTGGTTCGTCTCCCTTTTCCCCAGGACGCGTCTCAGTGGTCACCACGAAGAACACCGCGTCCGCGCCGTCCCGGCTTCCCATCGGGAAAGTGAGGGAAGCCAACGGATACGCGGATAAAGCACAGGCTTCTGGAACGTCTCTGTCATCTTCTCTTTTCAAACGCGCGCCGAGCGCCGTGCACAGCGCCGTGGACGTGTCCTCCTGGGTCGGGGTTTACGGCGAGCTTTCCAAGGTCCAAACAAGTCGCATGCTGCCCGTAATGAGCTGCTTGCTGGACGATTTACACGACGCGGAGCGGTTCGTTCCTATTCCCGGGGCGAAACTGGTTCCTCTTAGTCACGCGCGGCTTTCCGCGGAGACGCAAGAAAAGGACACGAAAACGCAAACCGAGACGCGCGTTTCCTTTTCCGTGAACTCTCAACCTCCGTCCTCGCCCGCGGTCACGACCCCGACGCAAAATTTCATCGAGGGGTGGCACAGGTTCGACGCCCCGGTACGGCCTTGGGTCTTTTCCAAATCAGCCACACACTGTTTACTGCCCCTGCGTGACTATTTACTATTTACTACATACATCACACGTATAGACTGTCTGCTCATACAAGTTACGAACATGGCCCGAAAGACTGACACTTTTCTTCAACACTCCCAGACCCCGATGAGCGTGACCCCCGGGAACTTGAGCACCTTCAGCGGTTCGCCAGGCGCGCAGGCGTCTCCGGTGGTAAGGACGCCTATTGGCACTCAGTCAGACACGACGCCGACATCCTCGTCGTCCGCGCCGTCCCTGCAACGAGCCGAGTTCGACGCCCTGATGCGGTCGCTCTCGGTGGACGAGTGAGTGAAGCGAGCAGTTAGGCGCGGTGAGGTTGAATACGAAAAAATCGATACGAATAGGAAAGAGATCGATGCATATTGAACTCGTAACGTCCCTCTCAAAGAAGTGAATGGTAACCCGCAAAAGAAACCCACGCGTACAGTTACGTGTTTCGTTCAAGCACGGAAAGCGCGGGGGTGAGGTAGTTGTCGCTCGTCCCGACCACCTGCGCGATTTTCTCGTACCCGCCGTTGTTCCCGTCGACGTCGTTCCCGTACTCGTAACACACGTCGAAGGATTTGTTCCGCGCTTGCGGGTCGTGAAGGGCTCGGAGGCACACGTCCGCGACGTCGGCGCACGAAATAGGCATGGTTATGCGGTTGCCTTGGTCGAACACTAACGCTTTGCTTCCGCCTGGTTCTTCCAGCAAAGTTCCAGGGCGCACCACCGTGTATCCCAACCCGCTGTTCCGCACGATTTTCTCCCCGCTTCTTTTAGACGCCACCAGCTTATCCCGGTCCTCGCCCTC
>Ga0114998_10001720_pt1 | contig 16865 bp, 9 predicted proteins | sample ArcticOcean_MG_C_5_FD_87044 | JGI IMG/M metagenome (GOLD analysis project Ga0114998, IMG submission 87044) | Marine microbial communities from western Arctic Ocean - ArcticOcean_MG_CB4_138 | ecosystem: Environmental > Aquatic > Marine > Oceanic | place: Arctic Ocean: Canada Basin | collected...
AAACTCTTCTACAATACCACTTTGAGAAACAAAATAAAACAAAACGGAAAACGAACTTGGTTTATATCTTTCTATAATATTATCTCTCTCGCGCACTCAGTAATGAATTATAATCACAGCACAGTCGTCATCATCAATTTCAATTTCTTCGTCATCGTTGCCGACATCGTCTGATTCTACTAAAACGACGACTTCTTCTTCTTCTTCTTCTTCTTCTTTTAGATGAGAAACGATTTGCTGAAGCTGAAATCGTTTTCATGATTGAGAAAGCGATGATGTCTTCGTCGTCCTGGCAGCTTACGAAAACGACCGAATCGATTGCTTAAACTACTTAATACATCATAAATGTCCAGGCTGGCGGAAATTCGACCGAGATCATCCTAATTACAATCCTAACTACGTATATTTGACCCTAAACGAAGAAGACGAAGAAGACGAGGACGACTTCTCAGAAGACTCCTATGACTGGTAAGAACGCTAACGCGGTCTCGCCGCGAGAGAAAAAGACGCGGTAAACGACTCTGCATACAAGCGCGCGACAAAGTTTAGTTTTAAACAAGAACGATCTCAAAACACGCGACACCGTAACACTGCCCATTTCCATTTTTCATTGAAACGAACGATAAAAGGTACGTCTCGGCCGCGCGAGTACCAAAAAAATATCACACATAAAAAGTTATAAAGTTTCGTCAGCAAAAGAAACAGAAAACGTCATCAAAACAGAGTTTCATTAAAAAAAGGTTGCATCGTAGGATTAAAAAGATATGGACGCGATCTTACGATCACAGGTCCACGATCACATCATTGGATTCGGCGAGAGGCAGATTTTATCGGAGAACTTGGAGTTCCAAGATCTCGAGTTAACGACTGAGGACCGAGAAGATCATACTTTCAACGGTACGCGTCGTAGAAGTTCACGTAAAAAGTAGTTACGAGATATAGATATGAAAATGGGTTTTTGCTTCTTAAAATTTAAATGGCTGGTTTAAGAATCGTTTCGTTTGTTTCAAACACGTTTTCTCTGCGATGAAGAGAGAAAGGCGTCTCCGCCATCGGTCGCGTTAACGTTTTTTCTTTCCTTTCTTTCGATGATGTTCATCGAATACTAATAACAGGGATATTCTTCGACTGTGAATGCGCGGAGATGTTACCACTGCAGTACGTGGAGATACACTCGGTCTTCGTCAGGGGTTTGTTAGGGCAGATGACGGTATGGGCGGCGAAGAAACCGATTAAGAGTAATCAATCATCGAACGCTTCGGTGATTACGTTTGGCATGATTGAGCATGCAACAATGCAAATGGAACGATATCATAAGCAAGAGGAATGGGTGAAAGTGTTTGATTCCGTTTGCGAGCCGAGTCCGAGGGCGTTAGTCGAGTTACCGTTGGACGAACCGATTAGGATCGAGAGAGGGGAAAGGATTGGGATTTACGTACATTCTGCAGAACGTGGGGATCAAGGGATTGTGTATGATAATACTGGCGAGTTAGGGGCGAGACCGAAAAGGGATGGGAGGATTACGATTCATCCAGGCGTCGCGCATTTGTCCATGAAGCCGTTTGGGAAATCCGCTCCTTGGGGCGGAGTTTCGTTGAGGCCGAATAGACAGTTCGTTGGGAAGCTCGGATATGCGGTGAGATGGATGCGATGGAACGAGAACGTCCATAAGATGTTCCCGTGTGGGTATCGTGATGCCGTGGTTGAACTCATTAAAGGGAATAGAGATGAAAATTGCGCTTTGAGCATCTTACCTCCAGAGATTATATTCGCAATGTTGAACAAATCGGTCGGATGGGATTGGTTCAACGCACAAATGCGTAGGCGCAAACCGCGCTTGGATGGGAAACCTTTATTTCCACGAATTCAATATTCGGTAACGTGTGGTCACACTATGGTCGATCAATTTCTGGATCTTCCTCGAGTTTCTTCTCACCAACTTCCGCAATATTCAAGGCGCGCGAAGAAGATTTTCAAACATTTGATGTATGAAGAGTACACGTCAAAGCCGTTGCAAAGATTGGAGACTTTAAAGCTTACTGTCGACGATGATAATGTTGAAAAAGAGGATGGTGACGATAAAGACGACGTTGAAAAAGAATCCGAATCCGAATCTTTAGACGGCGATTACGTTTCAGATGAAGATTCTCCCAAAGCTGAGGCTGACGCCGAGGATGGTGATAATGCGCTGCCAAAAGCTGCCGCCGCCGGCGGCGGAGAAGAGAAAAGAAAAACAAGAGCGCAAAAGAAGAAGGAGGAAGAATCTAAAAAGAAGAAGAAAATCTCTCTAGAAGATAAAGTAAGGGAGGACATTCGCAGTCGATACTCACGAATTATGCATTTGGACAGACCGGTCATCGAGTTACTCATAAATCATACATTCGATTCAATCATAAGAGAGTTAATGGAACTCGATTTACTCGTAGAAGAAGGTATCGCGTCTAGTCACGACGATGTCGATTCTTTTCTTACGGCTTATCAACTAAATCCATTACGATCAAACGGCGGCCATCCATCAAGAACCTCTGTCACAGAAGCTTTACTTTACGTCAACGACGTCGAAAGTATTGAATTCGTAGGCGATACCGAGGGCGAGCTGCAAACGAAAAGCATAATCGGTAACGAGAAAATGGCGCCGAGTATTATTAATAAATTTGAACAAAATTACAACCACGCGTCTGGAAATCACTTTTGGTACAACGCTCACGGACCTTCATTAGCAGGTGGATTTCAAGATGATGATGATGACGATGATGATGATGATGATGAAGAGGATTGGGAAGACGAAGAAGACATCGAAGACGAAGAAGAATATTTCGAAGAAGATGAGTTCGAAGAAGATTGGGAACACGAAGAACATGAGTCCGAAGGACCAATGACACACAACATTGAATATGACGATGATGAAGCCGTTTTCTCACATTCTGATGAAGAAATGGGATGATGATGATGACGAAGAAATCTGAAAAGATTGGAGAGCGAACGAGAGAGAGAGAGCGAACGAGGGAGAGAGGAGGAAAAGAAGAGAAACACACACACACACAACCTGTAAATAAATACGAACTCATTTTATATATATATATAAACAACAAAACGCGTTGTGTTTTTGAATATCAACATTAATGTTTACAACAACAACAATATACACACACGCGCACATACTCACACAATTTTTAATGCTCCATCATCGCCTCTTCTTCTTCGCCTTCATTTTCCTCGTCATCTTCATCGACGTCGCTCAATTTCATATCGTCCAACAATTCTTCCAAATTAATTTCCGGAACATCACCATCATCGTCTTCATCGTCGTCTGTTTCATTGTCCAGAGCGTTTTTATTAGCTGCAATGACTGCATCCAAGTCTTGTTTCTTTTTATACACGTTAATTTGCGCGCGTCCTTCAAAGTCTTCTTCGAGTTCTTGCATAAATAATTCCTCGTCTTGCTGGCGTCTTTCCGCATCGTCGCCATTTTTATTCTTCCCGTTCGTTTCTTCTTCGTGAATGTCCATGCGTTTAAGTTCCCATGCGCGCTGGTACCCACGATCTCGTCGTTTCTTACGTTTTTCAGCGTAAGATTTCTTCACCAAGATGACATCCGGTATGCGCGATTCGCCAACTTTTTCCACGTACTCATCGAAAGATTCATCGGCTATTTGCACGTTTGTCAAATCGTATCCTAAACAAGTATCGCCGACTTTCAAAAAGTATCCTAAGTGCGTTCTAGTGAAGAAAGTAATGTCGTTAATGCCGAAATCTCTCGATCGAGCGATAGTTACGTCTGCTAAAAGATTCTTCCGATTTGCGTGTCTCTGTTTCCCCCCAGCCGTGCTCGCGTTTCCTCCAAACTGTGATCCATTGAACATATACTGCGAGCGCGTTTCTCCATTATCATCTTTATCAATATTTTCCCAATCGTTCCCGTTTACTATTTCCATATCCAGAACTACGTACTCGCAAAGCTGTTTCGAAGTCGCGACTGCCGAAAACGGATATCTCCAATACTGATCCGCGTTTAACCACACTCTCCTCAAAGTATTCGTCTCCATGAACTGTATGGAATTCCCAATACGAGTACATAACACGACGGGCCCAATACCACCATAAATCTTCGACGTCTTTGGAGGCAAAACGACCAAATCCTCCCTACAAATCGGCACGATCTCTACGGCTAAAGTAAATCTATAATTATACGTATTATCATTCGCGTCGTGCGAGATCAACTGCTTATCGTTCCTAAACCTTATTGGCAAACATGAACCAATAAAATCAACCATCTTCAACCCGTGCGATCGATGCCCGTAATAAAAATCCAACCCATCCGGCTGCGATTTCACCCCAATCGCGTTCACCTCCATCGAATGCTTCAATATTAACTGCTCGAGGAACAAAAATGTCCTCTTATGCTCAACCTTCTGCCTGACCTGCACGCATGCCTGCCATTGATCCGCATTCGCCGCCGCTCTCGCGCACGCATCGCACATGTTCCACTCCACGACGTACTCAACCACGAACGATTGCTGCAATATCGCCCCGTTCAAGACCTCCTTCTGTACGGTTAACTTCGTCTTCAATCTTTTCGAATGTGGTTCGGTCCAAATAAACCCGGCGTCGACTAATTTCACTTTATTTAACCCTTTCACTCGTTTTATGCAGAACGTCAAGAGCTCTTTCGACTCTAAGTCCGCCCTTATCCAATGTTTCGGTGGTTGTAAGTATCGCGCGCATTGGTTGCAATGTATCACCGCGCACTGCTTTTGGATGTTCTGCGTAATATCCACTTGGGTCTTTATGCAATCCACGCACATGCCGGTCGGGTTTGGGTATATCGTTTGCGCGCACATGCAACAGAGGACCATGCTCGGTTGATTGCGCGATTGCTGGTAGGTTAGGACGTTGTTGTTGTTGTCGTCGTCGTTGTTGTTGTTGTTGTTGTTCGTAAACATTTTTAATAAACGTTTGTTGATTCTTTTGTTTTTGGCGGCTGAATTTTATTTGGCGTTTTTTCTCTTCTCTTTCGGATTTTTTTAAACTTTTTTAAAGTTTGACCGAGTTTTAAAGCGCGGTTCGGTGCGCGATGAAGATCTGGAATAGGATATCGGGTCGAATCTTGGGCGCATGGTAAGAGTATTTGGGTACACAGTTTGAGTCAGCGATGCGAGGTGTCGTTTGATGACGTCGCGTGAGTAAACTTTCCGAGTGCTTGAACAACGCTCTCGCACGTAGCTGCCCTCAAACTGAAGAAGAAGAAGATCCGGAAGAAGAAGAAGAAGAAGAAGAAGAAAGAGATAAACAGAGAGAACTTTGTTAGCAAATCAACAACTCAAAACCAACACACGGTATGTATTCTATCCCATAACGTCTCAATCCTTTCTCGCTCCATTATTATTACTTTCATCGACGCGAATCGTAATCGAGTTTCAAACTCTCCTTAAATAACTCATAATTTTTCTAGGCTATGGATGAGATCTCACAGAACAAGAGCCGTGTTTTTTTTCGCGCGCGCTTTCACAAAAACCACGCCATGGTCGCTCTGTATCTCCTCGTCGACGCGAGCGTGCGAGCTTTGTTCATCGCGAGCGCATTTTTCTCCTTAAGGAGATACCTGTAGATCATGTTTTGCACGTTTTAAGATCATAGCGATAATACAATCTTTGACTTTAAAGGAAAGAACGAGGTTGGCTACTTAAATCCACGAGGTTTTTGGAGATATTTTTAAGTTTTTGTGTTTTTTTTGATCACAACGACGCGAGAGATAAAGCGATTTAATCGAGTAAATAAATATAATACGAAGAGAGATGATGATGATGAATAGAGGTTGTGGTAGGTTTTTGATGATCGTGTCTTTGATTGCAACGATTCGCGCATTCGCGCAATTGGCTGTTGCTAGTGATGATCAGAATTTCGGAATTAATATTGACCTCTCGAATTCGTACTTTGGAACGATTTTGAAAGAACGAACGATCGCTAAATTAAGAGTTCAATACGGACGCGGTCGCGAACGCACAAATGCGTTAATCGTGTGCCCAGTGAATTCGGATACGAATGATGTTAAAACCGTTTCTGCTGTGATTTACGCGCCCGGCTTTGGGAGTTCGTGTACGGCGTTTTCTGACGAAAATTCTACGAGGTTGTATGATTTACAATATCCGTCGAATGATCTCGATCGAGTTCCAGAGTTGTTCGCGAGTCACGAAATCGTGTTCGTTTGTCCAGAGAGTCCAGCGGCTGGTATGCCAGTGCCAGGCAGTGAGAACGATATCGGCGACGCGAATTTAATCAAAGCGGCGAGAGCTTTGATTCAGCATCAACCTTGCGAAAAATACGGCATTCGAGTGAATCTTTCGCAAATCGCGGTTGTTGGCTATTCTCTTGGAGGTGGCCGAGCGCTTCGAGCAGCGTCTGCGAGTTTAAAAAGCGACAATGCAGATGATGGTCAACGACAAAGAAGAAGTTTTTTTCGACGCGCAGAACGTTCAAACGAGGGCGATAAAAAATTAACTGAGTACTTGTTCAAAGCGGTGGTTGCGTTCAACCCATTTAATGGGTATGTCAATGTCGAGGATGTTCACATACCAACATTAATGATCACTGGCGCCGACGATGTCGTCGTGCGCGACCGCGAAGTAAGCAGGATTTATGACGAACGCATTAAAGCAGATAAAAAAGCGCTGATTATAATACGAAATAAGGAGCATAACGAAGGCGTTCAATCCGGAATCGCAATCTGCGTCGCGTTCATAAAATTCCTCTTCGAAGAAAAAAGTAAAGAATTTCATGCGGCGGCATTGATTAAACAAATACTCGCACGGGGAGGCGACGATACAGACAAAGTTTTTCAGAGCGTTCGCAGTCAAGGCTTTTAATGAGAAGATTTGATTGATTGAATGACTGAATGATTGACTGTTTTATGTAAAAATTTAATATACAACCGCACACGAAATGAAACACCTAAAAATAATAACACACGAATTCGCTGGTCCGTTAGCTATGATAAAAAAACGCATTTGCGCCTAAAAAAATATCTTGTTGATTATTCGCCGCCGCGCTCCCAGTTCATGAGGGCATGTTATAATATATCAGATAATAATATAACGTCACAGTTAGTATATGGGCACAAAAGAAGTGTAATAATATCATAATACAAGCGAGCTAAAAGACGTCGGGCCAAGTATCCCAGTCACTAATATCTTGAATAAGAAGCTTGATAAAACATTTATCGCAAGTTGTTCACAACAAATAACTTTACCGCTCTCCGTTTGTTGGATCATACGCTGGCTTTGAAAAGTCAGCACCCTTCTCGGGCGAACTCGATTGTTCGCCCGGGCCAGCGATGCCTAACCAATCAAAATTTTCAAAGCTAATCTCATCGAGACCGACTTGATATTGATCGTAGCAATTTACAGTCGGAGGTTCTGTGTCGTATGCGTTTTTGCCGTCGTAACCGCACAAAGTTTCTGTAAAACCTTCAACTTTAAGTTTCCAGCAAATCGATGAAGCTTCTGGATAGAACGTTACTTTGTTGTTGCGATCGAACTGCATGTTGTTTTCAGTCGCAAACGTCAAACTTGCGACTTTGATCCAGTTCGCGTTATTGCAAGGCTTCTCAATACCGACGTCGCCACCATCGCCTTTATATAATGTCACTGATTTACTCTTTGCATTCGTTTCATTTGAACCGTAAACATCGATTTTATTCACCCAAAGCGCGCTGCCGAACTCATAAACGACTTCTGCAGGCGGAGGTCTATTTTTGTTATTTAAATCGATCCACTTCGTCTTCCATCCATTTCCGCTCGACCCGGCGCCAAACGTACAATCGACTAACTTCCCTGGGCCATAGCCAGGCGCATAATCATCATTAATGATATATAATCTGTTGATGTTAAATGCTGGGAACGCAACGGTACTATCATTCGGATCAATCGTACATCCGACTAATTGCGTATTCGGAGGCGGCGGCGGCGATGGTGGCGATGGTGGAGGTGGAAGCGACGGAGGTGGGCTCGGTGGATTCGGAGGAGGAGGAGGGCTCGGCGGCGGACTTGGAGGGGGTGATGGCTGCGGTGACGGTGGTGGCGATGGTGGCGGTGATGGCGGAGGTGATGGAGGTGGAGAAGGAGGAGGTGATGGCGGCGGACTCGGCGGTGGACTCGGCGGTGGACTCGGTGGTGGTGATGGAGGAGGTGAAGGAGGAGGAGGAGGAGGAGGAGATGGCGGAGGTGAAGGTGGAGGAGAAGGAGGAGGCGATGATGGCGGCGATGGCGGAGGTGAAGGAGGAGGAGAAGGAGGAGGAGATGGCGGCGGATTCGGCGGCGGATTCGGCGGTGGACTCGGTGGTGGTGATGGAGGAGGTGAAGGAGGAGGAGGAGGAGGAGGAGATGGCGGAGGTGAAGGAGGAGGGGAAGGAGGAGGAGATGGTGGTGGTGATGGCGGAGGCGTAGGTGGTGGTGAAGGCGGTGGAGGCGCATTAATTACTACGCTCGAAGGCACAACTACGCCGTTCTCCGTAACTTTTGTTAAACCAGCTGTTTGAAACGCTTCCGCTGCTTCCGATGCCGGCGTATTTTTTAAAGTATTCGTCATTTCTGATGCAGAAGCATCGTCCAAATCCTCAACTTCGAATTCGACATCGATTTGACTATCAGCTGCAAGAAGTAGCCTCTTCTTCGTCGAAGTTCTATCAAATACGGCAAGGATTTCAATCGCGTTTGGAGATATTTTTAAAAGATTTGCGATCGCTTTTTTAAAAGAATCTTGTAATTCTGAGTCCTCCATAAATTCGTTTGCTGTATACCCATCGAATGTAAAAACTGTTACGAAAGAAGCTTGCGCGGGTGGAGGAGGATTTGGCGGTGGGTTCGGAGGCGGACTTGGTAGAGGTGGAGACGGCGGCACTGCGTTACAAATTCCCTTCAAAGCGCACTTAGCTCCGTTCTTACCTACGACGTATGGCACATCGCAGCAAACGTAGTGTGTTGGACAACATTGCTCTCCGCAGCAGAAGCGTTGAAAAGAATCGATAAACTCTGTCGTAAACGCTTTCGCAGGTCCCGAGTCGCATCTTCTAAAGTCATCGGATTTCCCACAATAGTCGGGGCACATCGAGTAATGAGCGACGCAAACGTTTTTTCCAGTTAACGTCACGTCGCAGCATTTCCTGGGATATAAACAATTTTGAGAAGTACACTTGCTTCCGCGAATTATTGCGGTAGAAGCACCATCAGAGAAATCGAGAACATCGTTCGTTGTTGCGCTTCGAGGAAAATATGAAAATAACCATGTCCAACTCGATAAAGGACATGCAGCAAACGAATCGTCGAATCGACCTAAAGCGCGATGCAGCTTTTCGCTTTGATTCTTTTGTTCTTTATTTGCGAGATAAAAGCTTCTCGCGCGCATATAAAACGCATCCTCGACGTTGATTTCAACAATTACATCTACGTTTTCATTATTTTCGCTCGCTCTCGAGGAAACGTTCAAAGTACTATTATTCTTTCGTGCGCTCATTTGATACATTCGATTCACTTGCTCATCGTACGCTCTTAAATTTGAGACATCTAGTAACGTGTCGAAGAAATCGAACATAAAGTTCAAAGAAAATCCAGCACTCGTCGATTCGCACTGCGAACTCGCAAAGCGCGCCTCTGCTTCCGCGTCTCCGGATAGCGCGATCTCTGTCGGCATCCTCTTCCGCATCTTATATACGGCATCCGAAGTGATGCGATACAAAAACTGAGCGTCTACATCAGCTCGCGCTCGCACTACCGCATTTCCAACTCGCTCAGAAACAACTTCCCTGCTATCCAAAAACTTATTAGCACTTCGAGGTAAAACTACTTCTGGAGAAGAACCACTCGTACTAGCGGTCTCACGCCTACGCGCGACGTTAGTATTACTATCATTATTATCATAATCACTCGCTCCTAAGGTCTTCGCTAGCCCTTCCACTATAGCATCTTCGCGCTCGCTCGAATAAGCTTCGACGCAAACGAACAGTGAAAACATTGCCAACGCAACGAACCATAATTTATTGATCTTGTCTTTCCTCAAACCTTTCTGACGATCGCGCGTAATCATCATCGTCATCGTCATCATCAAAACACACACACACACACACACACACACGCACACACACGCACACACGCGGTGTTATCGTTTAAATTCCGACCCGATCGCTATTCGAACACGCGCGCGAACGCTTTTAAAAAGTAAAGAAAAGAATTTCGAGATCACAAAATTTCTTTAAAAGCGAGCGTTTTAAAATTGGATATTTAAATTCCCCATTCCAAACATGCCGATAAAGAAAACAGTTGACTTCGACGACGACGACGACGAAGGAGAAGAAGAGGACGAACAAAAGAAGAAACGGAAGAAACGTAAACGCGCGAGTCGTGATCGATCGCCTGAAGAAGAACGAACGAAGAAGAAGGAGAAGAAGAAGAAGAAGAAGAAGAAGAAGAAGAAGAATCCGGAATCTCGGAATTCTTCGTTGTTAAGCGAGTTCCAAGGGAAAGACCTAAACGCACTGGAGCATGAGATCATGAGACTGGAAGGACTCGCGAAAGAGCTCTCGGAAGAAGACGAAGACGAAGATCGCGAAAGCGATGATTTTGATCGATCGTCTTCGTCGTCTTCGTTGGAGAGGATACCGAAACTCGCGAAGGAGATGTATCCAGAGCATTATGGATACGGCTTGAACAGGAAACAGAGGAATTCGTTGTTCGAGGCGCAGAATAGTAGTCGCAGAGGGCAGCAGAACGGTGATGTTGGTAGTACTGAGGCAGAAGTGATTGAAACGAAACGGGCGAATTTGTTAATTCCTGGGTTAGAGGAACGCGAGAGGAATAGACCGAAATGTAACGCGTGTTCGATGTCGTTCACGAGTCAATCGCAACTGGACGAACATTTGAAAGGGAAAGCGCATAAGAGGAAGATGATGATGAATGAGGGGACGTATCATAAGAATAATGTAGTGAAAGCGCCTGATGGGCCGCATTGTGCGTTGTGTAGGAAGATGTTTACGAGTGATTCGCAGAAGAGGGAACATGAGAACGGGAAGTGGCATAGGCAAAGAGTCGAAGGGAAGTTAGCGCCGTCGAAATTACCTTATATGTGAATTCATATAATTAGTTTTCGTAGGATTTTAGTTCATATATATATAGAATTTGTTGTTTGTTATTGATTGTATACTGTGTAGTATTATGAGGATCTATCTATGGACTACCGAACTCGTACGACTTTGTATGAGGGATCGTTTTTCGGCGCGGGATTGTAGGAGAATAATTCGCCGCGCTCTTCTCGTTGTTGAGTTGCATTGAAGGCTTTTGTCCGAGCTGAACAGAATTAAATCGTTGAATTTGATCAAACTCTCCTCCAGAATATCTTCCAGATACTTTCGTTGGCGAAGTCGTATTCGAACCTCCACCATTATTATTAGTAACAATTGTCGAACGAAACCCAACATCCGATGGCGACGTGTTGTTTTTGTTTCTATAAGAGTCCAAATCTTCAATACTTCTTCGTCCACTGCCAAAATGTTTCTTATTCCTTTGCAATAAACGACCAGAAATGAACGCACCCATGAGATTACTTCTGTTCGTTTCGTTTTCATCGACTGAACGCACGTCATCGTAGCTGCCATGAGTTGCCAACGTAGCCGCTTTCGAAGGTTTCGTACCCAAAAACGCTTGATCAGGACAACTCCTACGAATCATGTTCCACAATTCAGGTTGTTGTAATTTCCACTCTCGAATCATCGCTTTCGTGCTTTCGTATCCTTTGCGTTCGATTGCGTCTGATGAAGAAAACTCTAAAATACCAAAACTTTGAACATCAGGTCTGACGTATACGTCTACGTCGTTTCTTCTTTTTCGATCGGTATTCGCATCAGTAATGAACGGTAAGTGCGCTTGCATCTCGGCCATTGTTGGACAACTCGATCGAAGACCTAACCATTTCGGTGTGAGAAATCTTCTGAGAACGTGCGAGATTCCAGAGACGCCATCGCCCCAGGTCTTTTCGAACTTTTTCGATTCCAATCCTTCGCCGCCGACGTCGACCGCGATGACTGTATTTGCACCGAGTAAATCCTTCATTACATCGGCGGGAACGTTATTCGCGTAACCACCATCGACTAAAACGTGTAGCCGTCCTGCATCAATGTCATAACCGCTTCCAGATGAATTGTTATTATTCGAAGAATCTAATTTATCGCATAAAGGCGGAAGAAAACCTACCAAGGCCATTGAAGCGCGCACGTATCGCCACAATGTCCCGTTTCTGTGCGCAATTGATCGACTCGAGACTAAATCCAAAGTCATGCAAAAGAATGGGAGCCAGCAATCTTCTATTTTTGAATCTCGAAAGCCCGCTTTAATTGCCCCGTTAGTACGAAACCCAGAGAAATAGGCAACAATTGGAAGCGTTAAATCGGAAATTTTGTTCCAAAATCCAGATAAACTCTTCGCGAAGCGTTTCGCTTTTACGCGCGTGGACAAAACCGACGGCTCGCGCGCGTAATTTCCACCAATGAATGCGCCCATACTCGTCCCACCAATGGCATCGATTGGAATGCCTTCCTCTTCGAGCGCAACGAGGGCACCGACGTGCGCGCACCCGCGCGCGCCTCCGCCACCAAATACAACCCCTACCGATAACCTGCGTAAAGAACGCGCGAGTCTTCCAGCATGCGATTGATGCAAACCATGATTACCACCGAGTTTACCACCAACGTGATGATGTCGATGTACGCCAAATGCTTCGAGCCATGGTCGAGTGTTTGTTGGAACCGAATCATTAGCGTCTTCATGTAATAACACGAGTTCGCGAAAACCGAGATTAAAATGGTGATGTCTTCTCAACCCGAGCAGTCTTTGCTGCAACGCTTTGCCTTCTTCAGGCACTGGCGGTTCATCTTCTGCAGATGCGACGAGTAAGACGACATCGGCGTGAGAAGCACACTGGGCGCACCACGCGGATGGGAATGGATCGCCTTTGAGTAAAACAACATCGTGCGTTTCCTCCAATTGATGTAACCAAAACGCAGTCGCCTCTTTTGCCAGAGCGCCAACGGCAGCAGAGCCAACTTCAGCTAAGTGATCGGCAGAATCAGCTACGCGCGCGGTACATATTCGTCTCAACGAAAGCATTAAAGAGCTAACGAAGGCGTCGAGATGGAGAGCGGCACCTGGGGAGACTGGTACGACAGCTACGAGCTTTGGTTTATCCGCTCGCGTTCTGCGCTGTTGAACACCCGAAACTTGGTCGTTGTTTCCTTCGTCGTATTGATGCATGTCGTTGTTTTTTGGCGTTCCTATAGCGTGTATTACACTTGAGTTTGCAATTGATGAAGAGGCAAGCAATAACTGCGAGTTTGATTGCCGAGCGCCTACGGCTTTGACAAACTGTAAGAATTTTTTCGGATGACGCATCGCGAGGTTATCCAAAGATGCTCCTGGAACGAAAAGAGTTTGCGAATCTCTCGCCGCTCGCGCGAGGAGAAACATTTTTTTATTGTTATTGTTATAACTTTGGTTTCCACTCTTATTATTGCTTTTGTACTTTTGCCTCAAATACTCGTCATCGATGCTTTCCTGAGAGCGCTCTTTAATTTCATCGTTTTCGCCATCTTCTAAAGCTCCATTTTCGTCGTCAAACAAAACAAGCTCTTCCGAGCATGGCTCTCCTGGACCAACATATCTCGCCGGAATAGAAAAAATCGGTGCAACTGTACCGTGTAAATTTCCAGTTGAGTTCTGATGCTTGAGCATGCCGGGAAGTAATTCGCCGCTTAAGCCGCCTGCGGAGGAATACGAAGCGCTATGTTCGTCATCCCCCCCTTCACCATTTGCTGCACCCATGATTGGCGAGTTCGCATTGTTGTTAATGTTATTATTATTCAACCTTGACGAGACGCCATCATGCGATGACGACCGTAACGACGTCCATCGAGGTGAAAATAAGCCCGAAAAAGCGCCTTTAGTATAAGTCGCTGCTTCGACTCTGCAGCATCCCGTGGCGACGATCATCACTCCGTTCGATGCGATATCGTCTAAACGCCTTATGCGTTCGCCAACTTGTACGTAATTCCACTCGCAACCACAAAATCGCAAAGCCTCACCAGCGAGCGAATATCGAGCGCGTTTTGCTAAATCTGCGGCAATTTTTGTAAACACGCTTGAAAACTTCTTTTGTTGTTGTGACGATAATTCAGTCTTGTGTTCTTCTTCTTCATTTACATCATCGCGGTATCGAGCGAGTTTATGAAATTCGCTTGAAACGAGCGTTGCTACTACAGCGCCTGATGATCCAGCGCGAAGCTCTACGGAAGAACGAGTGTTTGCTAAAAGCGCGAATGGTTGGACGACGTCGCCCGGGTGCGCGCGCCAAACAACGGCGGTTTCATCGATGTCAATATTCTTCACAAAGCTCGCTTCGAGCGTACCGCATTCGATGAAATACGCCGCGCCTGGCGACCCGAGAGCGCATACGAGTTGCCCTGGTGCATAATATCGACATTCCATCGTAGCTTCGTATACGACTACTTCCTCTTTTTCTTCTTCTTTTTCTTCTTCCTGTTCTACTATATTTTCAATCGCCGCTTCGTCTTTTTTGTTGTTCTTGTTCTTACCTTTTCCTGCAGCGGCAGAAGAATCGTCAATAGGCGAGGCAAAAAGACGCTTAACAAAGCCAACGCGGTTTGCCATAGCCCCAGAGCCTTGCTTTGTTCTTTCCTCTCCCTGTTGTTGTTGTTGTTTTTCGAGTAAAGGCGTTACTCTTCCGCTTAATACTGTGCCTGTGCGCTGAGCGAGCTCTCGTAAACATCTTGCAATCTCACTACGATCGACTTTTTGTGCCTTTTTTGTGCCTAACACGCGCTCTAATCCACGCTTAACGTGGTCGCCTTCATTGAGTACTTCTTTTTCTCCGTTATTCACTGTTGTTGTTGTTGGAGGTTCATCGACCCAGAGCGGTTTCGTAGCAGCTTCTGCTGAGAGATAGTTGCAGACGCACCTCGCAGCGTTGACTAATCTTAAAGCTAACGCGTGCGCACCGACTGTGCGATTGATCGCGTCGTGAAAGGCTCTTAGAGGAACGATGAGGAATGTTGCATCGTCCGATGCCGAGACACATCTAAGCTTGTTACTCGTGTTGTCGTCGCTGTTCATTGAGTTGATGATATCATCATTTGATGAATCATCGACCGTCGGCGTCTTCGTGGTAGTTTCCGCTTGTGCTTGTGCTGCTAAGTCTGCCAGTGGCATCGGTGAATATTCCAACACATCAACGAGAGAACCGACACATGCGCCAATTTTACTAACCACCGTTCTCGCACTCACAATCGGGCGGCGGCGGCGAGCATTACTATTACTATAACTACTTTTTAAACCGACAACGACTTCCTCGTAGGGTTTCGAACTACTTTGCGCGAACGTTATCGACTCGATCGCGAACGAACCTCGACATAAAATCGCAATCTCTTCACCTCTTCTCGTGAAAACCCCATTTGTATCGCTAACATCTTCGTTTTTATGAAAACATTGCTTTATCCTCGAATGCTCTAAAATCTCTAAAATCTGCGAATCCGTTAAAGTATCGCATAAAGCGCAATTTCTCAACGCCATGGCTTCTTCGCTATGCATGCGTTCTAATAAAACGTTTGTATTATTATTATTATTATTATTATTATTTAATGATGATTGTCGTTCAACCAGCTCATCCCCAAACTCATCATCATCCTCAACCGCGCCCTCGTCGTTATACTGCGAATGCAACGTCAACAACCCGTCCCCTCTGATGTTCCTCAAAGTATCCCTCCTCCTCCTTCCATTAATCTTCCCAGGCGTAACCATCTCAATCTTCTTCTTAATCTTCCTCAATTTCTCTAAATCTAACACGCGCTCACGAAACGCTTTCCATTTCAGAGCCGCTTGCCTTAAACGTCTCGGATGATGCGGTAAATCGAAGATCCTTTCATATATAACAAAGAGAGCGTAAATAAAAAATGTGAGCGCGCTTCGTCGAGCGAGAGCTACGCGCTCGTTATACGTAACACGCTCGCTTAAAAATCCGTCTCAATCAAAACCACACACACACACACACAATAAACACAACGCGTTCATATGTATATATCTAAACATCAAACCGAGAGACTTAAAACGTACGACGCGGGCGAACGAAAACAAAGATCAATCCGCGAATACCTCAACGCATTTTTTTGGAAATTCTTAATCAATTTCCTCTCTAAAGCATCCTCCGAACTCGCTCGTTCACTCTCGATCTGAAACCTCAAAAAGAGCTTCCTGAAGGACTTAATAGCGAACGCGCATTGTTTCACTACTAGGCGCCTGAATGAGTGAATGTAAATAAGTGTGAGCGCGCTGATAAACCGGTCTTTTAAAATAAATAGAAAAACGTGTAGAAATCAATTCATTAGGGATTTCGGTTAAGAACGATATCATAGAATGTTTACATCGATTACGATAATGTTCGATGCTAACGTTTACCTTATTGGGTAGTATAGGATTAAGAGAGTTATAGTGAGCGTTATGCCGTTTTCAATGCCTACTGTTGCGATTGTTATTGCTATTAATAGGATTAAGATGGATGAATCCATATTTTGTGAGGGAGTTTTGAAATATTCTTCTTCTTCTTCTTCTTCGAATGACGAATGAAACGCGAGTGATTTAACGAGCGAGCGAGAGACGCGAGAGAGAAGGATTTGAACAGAGGAGTCGGATGTATTATAGTAGTTCGTATTATCATTGATTTTTTATGTGTAACTTTCAAATCCTTCACATTTTTGTTCAATTAAGTAGTTCAAGCAATCGATTCGGTTGTTTTTGTGAGCGTTATAACAAGCACGC
>Ga0114998_10001722_pt1 | contig 16863 bp, 8 predicted proteins | sample ArcticOcean_MG_C_5_FD_87044 | JGI IMG/M metagenome (GOLD analysis project Ga0114998, IMG submission 87044) | Marine microbial communities from western Arctic Ocean - ArcticOcean_MG_CB4_138 | ecosystem: Environmental > Aquatic > Marine > Oceanic | place: Arctic Ocean: Canada Basin | collected...
ACGCAATTCGGCTTCCAAAAAGAAACAGTAACACCGCTTACTATTCAATTCATCGCATAAGAGAGATTAGAGAGAGAGATTAAGAGAGAGATTAAGAGAAGAGGGATATACACTGTACGCGTAAATATCTGCGTCGTCTCACAATTTTTTCATCGTCAAAAATCAAAAATCAAAAATCAAAAATCAGATACTACGCACGCGATATAATAAAAACTGAATAGTACTTATGATGAATTTAATCGTTGATACTAAAGTAGAGTAAGATTAAGATATTAATAGAGTAATAATAATAATAATAATAATAATAATAATAGAATAATAATAATAATAGAATAATCATATGAAGATCGTGGTCATTTCTGGGACATCAGCCGGTGTCGGTAAAACCACTTTAGTGATCGGTTTAATGGCCGCTTTAGAGCAAAGAGGATTGCGGTGTCAAGCGTTCAAAATTGGTTCAGATTTTAAGGACCCGCTCAGACATGAAAAGGCTAGTAATAGACCATCACATAGTTTAGATGGGATTATGCTTACTAAGGAGTATAATATTGCAACAGTGGCGAAATTTTCGAGCGAATGCGATGTCGCAATCATAGACGGACTGGATGGCTTATTCGACGGGTACGACGCGAATACGGAACAAGGGTCGACGGCGCAAATGGCGAAATGGTTGAAAGCGCCAGTTATTTTAGTATGCGATTGCGATTCAATGGCACGATCGATTGCTGCAGTGACGAGAGGATACCAAGAGTTCGACACAGAACTTACCATTGCCGGCGTCGTATTTAATAAAGTCAGTTCGTTACAACACGCAAAAAGGTTAGGGGAGTCCATGAAATCATCAAACGTAAACGTGACGATGTGCGGAGCGGTTCCGAAAGATACCAATTTGTTGCTAGTAAATATCAACAGCAACAATAACAATAATATCAATAATAATAACTTGTCGTCGACGACGAATGTAACACAGACATCATCTACTTCAGAGACGGCGGCGCTGATGTATGGCAACGGAAGCGGAGGCTTGCATAGCAACAATAACAACTCCTCGAGCTCGTTCAACGGCGGCGAAGGATCTCCAAAAACACCTTCTTCGAACGAAGACTTTCAAAACCCATCCTCCTCATATATAAACAACAACAACAACAACAACAACAACAACAATAACAATAACATTAGTAGTACTAGTAATTTGAATGGCGGCATCGGTGGGCCGCACCAAGGCGTGTCGCCAAATTCAAAAGAGTCTATCGCTTTTAGAATGCAAAAGATTGCAAAGATATTTGAGAATACGGTTGATATAGACGCAATATTAGCGTTAGCGAAAGATTTTTCCATCGCCGAATTCATCTCGGACGATACAAACTTCAACGAAACTCTTTTATCGTGCGCTTCTATATCATCGTACGGTGGTGGAAGCGGTTGGAGATCTTCGAGTCCAGCGCATTCAATGGTAGCTAGTAGTAAAAGTAGAAGAGACGCTGATAATATGCTCGCCAGTCCGTCAAAAACGATTCGATCAGATGGAAGAGTTCGCATCGCCGTTGCAAGAGATGATGCGTTCTGTTTTTTCTATCCAGAGAATCTCAACTTATTAGAACGAGCGGGAGCAGAATTAGTATTTTTTAGTCCAGTAGCTGGTGATGAACTACCAAGAGGCATCGCGGGTGTGATATTTCCTGGAGGATATCCAGAATATCACGCGGATGCGCTAACAAATAACCGACCTTTACGCATGGGAGTTACCGCGTTTGCTTCTTCAGGCGGTGTCGTCTACGGCGAGAGCGGGGGCTTGATGTTTTTAAGTCAATCGTTAACTTCTTCTGATTCGTCAAAACCGAGATATATGTGCGGTTTAGCTCCTTTTGCAACGAGATTTGCGCGCACGGCAACTCGAGGGTATTTAGATGTAAGAATTAGTATTGGAAATCCGCTCTTTCCTGCAGGCGAAGTTGCGCGAGGACAGAGATTACACCATTACGAAATTGTCGGTGAGATTCCACAGAAAATACGCTCTCAGGACGATACGAATTCTCCAATTTCGGGTTGGAGGGCGACTTATGACGTGAAACCATCTTTAGTAGATGACGATAAAAGCAACGCGATTATTAAAGGCATTGAAAAGACTGCTGAAAATAATAATATTGTCGCGTCAAATTCATCATCCTCGCTAGAACGAACGTTTTCGAACTCGTCATCAACGAGCGCATCAATGAATGATACTTTGCAAAATAGTAATAATAATAACAATAGCAATAGTATAAAGAACATGCGCGAAGGTTTCGCTTGGAATAACGTGTTGGTATCAAACGTGCATTTGCACTTTGGAGCGAACGCAACTTTTGCGCCGTCATTCGTAAAGGCGTGTAAATCTGTCAAAGCAGAAGCTACGATTGCCGCTCAAAAAGCGGCAACGGCGGCGAAACGTCTCGCTTTAGAAGAAGATGTGGTTAACGAAATCAGAAGCTTACGAAATGGTGGTAGGCCGTCATCAAATGACTTATATAATTATGCTGCCGGAGGTGGTGGCGTTCCAAATAACAACGCAGCGACGAGAAATGATCTTTACGCTGCAGGTGCTGGTAAGCCACCGATGATGAAGAGAAGAGATTCGGAGCACGATTTATCGAGAGTTCCACCAAACAACAATGATCATTACAAAGCCGCGGCGGGTGGACACTCGAGAAGATTGTCTTCGGGAGATATGGACGTCGGTGGAATTGATTATAATGGAATATCTCCAGGTAATAGAAATAATAATGGAGGCGGTCCGTTTGCAAATCATCAAGCCGCTTTGACAGAGGTGCAAAATAACCTCTCTGGAGCTTTCAATCTGTTCAAATCACGATCTATGAATCTACTCGCACAAGCCGCTGGTGCGAAAAAGCAGGACTTTTCCATGAGGCCAAACTCGAGCTTCGGATCGTTGCACAGAATTCATTCGCACGCCGACTTGTTGAACGAGAAGGAGATGAGTTCGAGAAGCAAATTTGGTACTTCTGGAGACGATGCTTATAATTCCATGAAACGTGGTCATTATCACGCGCCAGCTTTGGTTAAAGTCCCCGAACCTGATGCAGAAGGATATATTTGTAGTCTCTCGCCCGCTGCCACAGAGATGGTGTATGCTTTAGGTTTAGAACACAGACTCGTCGGTATTACTTCAGAGTGCGATTATCCGAAAGGCGTTCAAAGAGCGCATTCTGTCATGACTTCTTTGCGCTCAGTAAATGAGTCAGGAACTGGTAAATTCAACAACGTGACGACTTCAAACAAGTCCACTCATTCGAGTTCAGGATTTGGACCTTCTTTAAGAGGAGGAGAGGTCTCTACGAATTCTGGGCCAAATAACTTGGAAATTAACATAAATATGTTAAGAAGTTCAAATGCGGAGATTATTCTCGCACCTGACGTTTGCGAATCGTGTTATGATGATGAATCTGTCGATCCTAGAAGTACGGCTTGGGCGATTCGAGAAGCTCGCGCTTGGAGAGAAGATATTCAAGATTCCGCGCACTCTAATAATTCTGATTTCGCCGGGCTTCGAACTGATGAATCGGAAGAACGCGATATGTTTGAAGGCGTTTTACCTATTGCCCCGCACACTTTGGCTGATGTTTTTGAAATTATGCTTCAAATTGGAAACGTGGCGAATCACGATTTTGCCGCCGAACGTGCCGTCAATCTTCTTCGAGATCGATTGCGAAGAGTGGCGGTAAAAGTTGCGCCAGGTGCAAAAAGGCGTCCTCGAGTCATTTCCTTGGAAGCGTGTAAGCCTCTCATAAGTGGTGGACATTGGCTTCCTGAGATGAAGATGATTGCAGGGGCAATTGACGAGTTACAGGAACCAGGAGCACCGGCCGAAGCTTTAAGATGGGAGCGCGTTTTAGAGCATCAACCGGACGTGCTTTTGATAAATTTCGAAGGCTCTTTGGAGAAGACTTTGGAGAAGATTGAAGTCCTTGCTTCGCAGCCAGGTTGGTGGAATCTGAACGCGGTGAAGAACAGAGAAGTGTATATTTTGAATAATAAAATATTCTCGAGACCGGGACCGAGATTAGTCGATGGAGTCGAAGCTTTAGCGAGAATTTTTCATCCCGATCTCGTGGAAGAACCGTTAGTCCAAGGAATGTGTTTTAAATTCACGCTCGCTCTTGGAAAGAAAGTGCGACCGAAGAATTTGCGCAATTTTTTCCAAGCATTTCATTGAAGTAGTTTAAGTTAGTTAGTATATAGAATATGTATAGCAATCAAATATATGTGAAAATTTGTTTGAATTAAAATAATGCTTCGCTACTTTTATCTGCGACGAGTGTAAATCCATCCTCTGCGACAACTTTTTCTAACATTGCACCCTTTTCGTCACTCAAACCCAAGACTTTTCTCAAGGCTTTAAGCTCATTCGGATCCTTTACTTCGCTTGCAAAGACAGAGTATACATCAAAGAGTTCAGATTCAACTGACCAGTTCAAGTTTTCTGAATCCGGTGCCAACGCTTGCGCGGCGACCAAGTTTCTACAACTCAAAAGAACATTTTTCGCATCTTTTTGTCTCAAAACAGCCACGGCTTGAACCATTTGCGACTTTTTCTTTTCGTTTGCAATCTTAACAAGTTCTTTATCAGCAGTAGCTTGTTCGAGGCCCAAATCTTCGACGAGAGTCTTGGAAATTTCTTCGATTTTAGCCATACCTTCGCCCGACGTCAACTTGCGCTCGACATTCTTCTTAAAGAGATCGACGCGTCTCGTAAGCGGAAGCTGCTTGCTAATTTCGACACCTTGCTCGACCATTTTGCGAATATCTTTCGCCGTTAAAGAACCGCTATTGATCTGCGTTGACAATCCACTCATCATTCTATTCGCGGTGATGCCCTTGATAATTTTCTGCGCCTCTTCGTCTGGCATGTTGAGTTGTTTTTGAATCTCCTTGAGTTTTTCCGCGCGTTCTGCAGTTAACCCTTGGCTATCGTTCAACATTTGCTCAGCTTGCGTTCTAAATGCCTTGTCAGATAAGCTCCTATGAACCTCTCCAATCTGCATCATGTTCAAACCTAAGATTTCGCCCAATTGTTGTAAACGAGTAAATTCAGATTGGTCGCGTTCAATCGTGATGCGCACGCCCATTGGCGCACTAACTTGATCACCAGTCATGCAAAACATGAGGTAATCTTTGTACATACCTTTTCTAGTGGCATCGTCCAATTCTTTTTCGAGCGTGATTTCTTTTTGCGTCGGTGGTTTTTCGATTTTTGCTTCGAACTTTTCCTCTTCTTTTGGTTTTTCTTCTACTACTTTTGCTGCAGTTGGTGTAACAACCGCCGCCGCTTCTGGGACCTCTCTCTTCGATTCTCCAGCCCAAAAGAGCTCTTTCGGTTCAGCAGCAGCAGCGGCAGCTTTTTCGGCAGCTTCGGCTTCAGCTTTAGCTTTAGCTTCCGCCTCAGCAATCGCTTTCTCTTCGGCTTCTTCCTTTGCGGCGGCTTCTTGCGCTTCCTTCATGAGTTTTGCCAACTCTTCGGCAGCGGCTTCCGCTTGACCCTTCGTGACGTCGTTTACTAATGGCGTGATTACACTTTCATTGAAGAATACCATTTTTCTGATTTCCTTCATTTGGTCCACCTTGTTTGACTTTGACTTTGAATCCTTGATATAAGCCATAAACGCTCTCTTCGCTTCTTGACCCAAGACTTCAAGCGCGAGCTCGTCAGAGATTTGCACGTTCTCCTTTGTATTACGAACTCTCCTTCTTAACTCATCACTAAACGACTCTGTTGGAACAGACAAAGCAACTCTGCAAGATGATCTGTAAATTTCGCCTTGAATTTCTCGCTCGCACTGATCGACAATTTTTTGCGGAATGCATAACAATTTTCTCACTCTCTTGGATTCCACGACGGCTTCATCCGAAAGAATTTTGTCTTTTATGAGAGATTCTAACTTGGCGCGATAATTTTCACTGTGAATACTTTCTGCAACTTCGGGCGGAAACTGCAAAGCTTCGCACATAGCTTGCAAAACTTTTGCGGGCGATTCCGAAGACTCGAGTTTTCCAGATTTCACGGCGTCTCTCAGCGCCAATCTATATGCCTTCGTAGTCGCTTCTAAAGTGATGGCATCTGCTTCCTTATTTCCTAAGCCAAATACTAATCGTAATTTTGCGAGCTTATTAGAGCAAGCTTGCGTGAGCTGCCCACCTTTGACGCTTTGTTCAACGAAAATCTTAAACAATTCCTTCAACTCACTAATTTTAGCATCCGCTTCGTACTCGCCGCCGAACAAAGTAACTGGACCAACACCGGCTAAAGCGCCCGCGCTTTTCTCGAGTCGACCGTTGTAATCTAAAATACTTCCGATTTTTTTTTCAACTAAATCGACATCTCGCGCAGAACCTCTTTGCTTTGCAATTTCAGTCGCCGCTTCGACGATTTTAACGACGTGCGCTCTCGCTTCTGATTGAACGATTTCACCGGTGATATCATCTGAAAGTAATAAATCATCCGAGGCATAGGATTTAGCTTCTGCTAATCCGTTCAAATCTACAGTAGCGACGGCTCCGCCACTTTTTAAAAATGAGCGAAACAATTGACTCGCGTTATCTTTGAGCGCGAGCGCTACTTGCGCGTCGGTTACGCGAAACACGCGTCTCCAGGGCAACATAAATCTCGCTTTTTCTTCCCCAAAAGTCATTTGCGAAATATAAACTAACTTTTGAAACTCTACTTTAGATTCAATCTCTGTATCTTTATCTCCCAACTCTATGCGTTTGCGATATAATCTTCTTCCGACTTCCAAATGCGCTTGAGCGGCTTCCGAATCTTCCAATCCTAACGTTTCCCTGAACTGCTTCAACGCATCTGGTTCCCATCCTTTCACTGGTTCATCGCCTACTGGAATCAAAGAGGATAAGTATGCATCGTATAACCCACAAATCTCTCTCGGGCACTGTGTTCCCATATCCTTAATCCCAAATCTTTCCCCGACTTCTTTCACCTCTCGCGCGTCGATCGATAACGGGTCCCTGTTGTTCAACTCGTTCCATAACTGTTTCGGTGCAGCAGTGAATCGCTTCTTATCAATAACTGACGCTCCATACGCTGCTCCACAACCGGCTACGACGGCCGTTCCAGTTCTCACGATCGCGTTCTTCGTCGCTTGCCCTAACAAAGCCCCCGAACCCATCGAAGCCAACGAGACGGCCGCTAAATACGCGCCGATCCTTTGAGGGGTTTGTAACTTTGCCATCACTCGCTCGTATTTGTCCAGCTCGATTTCAAACGAAAACGGTGACGGTTGATCCTGTTCGTTCGTTTTCCATACGTTTAATCAATCAATCGAAATGAAAATATGATTAGAATGTACCATAAATAGCAAAAACAAACACACAGTACAGTGGTAAGAGTTTTACAAGTACAGAGAAAAGAACAGAGGAATTGAGGTAAAAATAAATAGGCGTAAAAACGAGGAGCGAGAAACGAACCTCGGGCGGCTGCGGTTTCTGCGACGAAGCTCGAACTTCGCTCGATCTCATCCGAAGCGAATTCCTATTATTCGCTCGAATCTTTCGTTGACTCGAACCGATTTTATTCGCATCGTGAACAGTACGCGCGCCGTACTGTTTCACCCGCATCACTTGATTCGCGACCATTTTTCCTCCGCTTACAAATCTGAGCTGCCGCTAAGGGCGAAACTTGACTCCGAAAGTCAAACGTCTACGCAACGGCAGGACTTTCGCTCGATGAATGAATTAGTTCACTGGATGATTATCTGATAGCGAATTTCGCGCGTGAAATATTCGATTCGATTGATTCAGCGCCTATTTTAAGAATAAAATGTTTGCTTGGAAAGTTTTTGATGTGCTGTGCCGGCAAAAAGAGGAAGTTTCTTTGGGTCACGCACGTTTAGGGTTTCATTGAAAAAAATCTCAAATCAGATCAAATAAACTCTTTACTCTTTCTATCTATTACTTTTAAATCGTTAAATCGTTCATGGCATGCGCAGTATCGGAAATTTCATTCGAGTGATAGAGATTTAAGAGCGTTAGTATGAGTTTTTGTTATTCTGCTTCTTCATCATTGACTGCTACTAATGCTACTAATGCTGCTCGTGATAAAGCGAATTCGCAAAAGTTGTTTCCATTTATGACGACGAGGAACTCAGTAACACATCATCATCGCAAGAACGAGTCAGTGTTGAGAACTAATCATGGACAAAGGAAACGAGCGATTCTTCAAGCAAGTAGTAATAATAATAATAGTAGTAATAATAATAACGGGTTCTCTTTATCGAAATTAACATCAGTGTTGAGAAAGAAAACTGAGCAAGACTTTTTGAGGGTACAGAATGGGACGAAGAAGACGAGGGAGAAACTTTCGTTGATGGATGAGATCTTAGGCCTTTGGCGATTGGACGACTTGGACGATTTATTGGACGATTTAGAGGATACTCTGATTTCGGTCGATTTTGGACCGAAAACGGCCGAAACAGCGTTGAACGAAATACGCGAAAGAGTCTCCTTAGGTAAGATCAAAACCGGAAAAGATTGCAAAAGAGCGTTGAAGGAAATAATAGTGAAAATACTCATCGAAGAAGGAGGAGATCCGACGAAGATGGTAGTCTCTAATGATGAGAAAATACCGACGTGTGTGTTAATAATTGGCGTCAATGGAGGTGGTAAAACGACCACGATTGGAAAGTTATCGAATTGGTACAAAAACGCAGGTGCTAAAGTCATGATGGTCCCTGGAGATACGTTTCGCGCCGCTGCGGCTGAACAATTACAGACTTGGGCAGATCGTACGGGAGCAATAATGTCAAAGAGTCCACCGAATACAAAGCCTGGCGCGGTTTCGTATAAAGCCGTAGATGAAGCAATTGCAATGGGCGATATCGATGTCATATTAGCAGATACTTCCGGTAGATTACACACGAATTTAGATCTCATGGACGAACTCGTTGGTGTGAAAAATGCAATAAAGAAAAGAGAACCTTCAATGCCGCACGAAGTCTTATTAGTTCTAGATGGCACGACTGGTTTGAACATGTTAAATCAAGCAAGAGAGTTTGGTAAACAATTAGGAGTGACTGGGATTATATTAACAAAATTAGACGGTACGGCGAGAGGAGGAGCGGTCATATCAGTCGTGGACGATATGAAAATTCCAGTGAAATTTGTTGGCGTCGGCGAATCAATGGAAGATTTGCAAGTGTTCGAACCAAAATCATTCGTAGACGCACTATTTCCCGATGATGACGAATAATAAGAGCGAGCGATAGAACAAAAACATTTCAATTTTAACTAAGACATACGCTACGCTGTATTGTGTGTACAAGTATTAAATAACAAGATTCGTACTCTTTTTCATTATATCATACTTAATTTACCTAATCTCTCTCTCACACACACATACTCTCTCTCTCTTTCAATTATACGCTCGCTGTTATATACCTAAGACATTTGATTTCTTTACATCAAAGACTTGGCGGCCGCAACCATCGCATCGGCTGTAATGCCAAACTCTTTGTAGATGGTCGGGGCCGGCGCAGAGGCTCCAAAGCCGTCTCTGCCGATAGACTTGACCGCATACTTGGCCCAGCCAAAGGTGGAACCGGCTTCGATAGAAACTCTGCACTTGCAGCTGGACGGGATGATCGACTCTCTGTACGCATCACCTTGTTCTTCAAACAATTCCCAGCACGGCATGGAAACGACACGAACCTTCTTGCCTTCAGCGGCGAGCTTTGCGCCAGCGATGCACGCCAATTCCAATTCAGTACCAGTACCCATTAAGACAACGTCAACTGGCTTACCGGCCGCTTCTCCTTGAACGACATACGCACCCTTCGCGACACCTTCTCTAGAGGTGCCCGGCAAGTTTGGAACAACTTGTCTCGAGAGCGCCAAAGTCGTCGGTCTCTTGTTGGCATTGCCTTCAACCGCGATCTTGTACGCACCCATGGTTTCGTTACCGTCGGCCGGACGCATCATGAGCATACCTGGCATGGCTCTGAACGAGGCCAAGTGCTCGATCGGTTGGTGAGTTGGTCCATCTTCCCCGACGCCGATGGAATCGTGCGTCATGACGTAAATGGTACCCGCGCCAGATAAGGCGGCAATTCTCATCGCAGATCTGCAATAATCGGAGAAGATAAAGAAGGTTGCGCAATATGTGATGAAACCTGGCGCATACAACGCGATACCGTTCGCAATAGCCGCCATACCGTGTTCACGGACACCGTAACGAACGTTACGCTCCGCCGGAGTGTCTTTTTGAAAGTCACCGAATTGCTTCATCAAAGTCATGTTAGACGGGGCAAGATCGGCAGAACCACCGATGAAGCCCGGAATGACACCACCCAAAGCGTTCAAGGCAGTTTGGGAGTGGATTCTCGTCGCGACACCCTTGTCTTCCGGCTTAAACGTCGGTAACGCTTTATCCCAGTTAGCCGGCAACTTACCAGTGATGATGGATTGGTACTCCTTGTAGTCTTCCGGGTACTTGGAAGCGTACGCAGATTCAACCTTCTTCCATGCGGCTTGTAATTCAGCACCCTTGGCAGTGCAGTCCATGGCCTTTTGAACGGCTTCCGGGATTTCAAACTCACCGTACTTCCAGTTCAAGTTCTTACGCGTGGCGGCAGTTTCATCTTTACCCAACGGAGCACCGTGCACATCGTGCGTGTCCGCCTTGTTCGGGGAACCGTAACCAATCAAGGTGGAAACCTTGATCAAAGACGGTCTCGGGTCTTTCTTTGCGGCTTCGATAGCCTTGCGGATCGCGTCAACGTCGGTGTTACCGTCAACGACGTGTTGCGTGTGCCAGCCGTACGCAGCGTATCTCGCCGAAACATCTTCAGTGAAGGAGATATCTGTGTGACCATCGATGGAGATCTTGTTATCATCGTAGAAGACGATCAACTTGCCGAGGCCCCAGTGAGCGGCCAAAGAGGCACCTTCGCCGGACATACCTTCCATATTGCAACCATCGCCCATGATCGAATACGTGTAGTGGTCGACCAAAGTAGCGTCTGGCTTGTTGAATCTCGCGGCTAAGTGCTTTTCGCATAGCGCCAAACCAACGGCGTTGCAAAAACCCATACCGAGCGGACCAGTGGTGACTTCGATACCATCAGTAACAAAGTTTTCCGGGTGGCCCGGGGTCATAGAGTCCCATTGTCTGAAGTTCTTCAAGTCATCGTGCGTGACGGACGGGTAGCCAGTCAAGTGCATTAAAGAGTATTGCAACATGCAACCGTGACCGGCGGATAAGACAAATCTGTCCCTGTTTGGCCAAGTGAAGTCTTTCGGGTTATGGTTCATCGCTTCTCTGTACAAGACGTACGCCATTGGGGCGCAGCCCATTGGTAATCCTGGGTGACCAGAGTTAGATTTGTTGATCGCGTCGATCGCCAAGAATCTGATCGAGTTAATCGAGTCTTGGATGGTATCCGCGGAAACGCCAGCCGCTGATTAATTATCGCGCATTCATTAACACGTCGTTGTAAAAAAAGAAGAGAATACATTGTCAGTCATGTAGTACATATAACGCGTCTGTGTTCGTGTGTAAATGCGCCATACGAACTAAGAAAATCGGGACGACGACGACCGACGACGACGACGCTGTCGGCCCGTGGCGCCTTCCCCCTCTCTAATCTCCCTAATCCCTTATGGATAGACTTCGGAAGATCTCTACGAAAATCAATCTTTTTTTTTTTCTAATCAATCGCGAAAGGAGTGATCCAATACGCGAAAATCACGCTTACGAACGACCATGCGAATCGCGCGCGGATATAGTTTCCGCATTCGATTCTTCTCCGTGTTTTCAAGATTTTCGGGAATCTCTCGACCACGCGCAGTCGCAACATCTAAGCGTGTTTATTAAATCGACCAACAAGGCGAGAAAAACGAGAGCGAAAAAAAGGGGCAATTTTTTAGCGTAAACACGCGCGGAAACGGGTTTCGATAGACTTACGTGCGGCAACGGCCTGAGCGCGAACTACGGTTCTCACTGAAACCTTGGAAGTTTTCTTCGCCTTTCTGGCGATTTTTGTTTGCGCGTTAGCGCTTGTTGGGGATAATTGGCAAACAGACATCATTTTCTTGTTCGTTTTCCTGGCGATAAAAAGTGAACGAAATTGGAAAGAAGGAGAACGAAACGAAGGAAAAGTAAAGAGTAGAGAAATAAATAATAAAGAGAGAAAAAATGAATTATATGTAAAGATTGAAGGACTTTCCAGGCAGCAAACACACTCCTGCGACGAACATTTCTGCAACAAGCGTGCTATGAAACTATGACGAGTAACTATGAAAAATCGAACTTTCCATGCATCAGCAATCACTCCCGTTCTCTTTTGAAGAATACGTACGCACGCAAAAGAGCGTGCGACGAACATTTCTGCAACGCGCGCGCGCTATAAAGCTATTGACTAGTAACTATGCTTCCAAGCGAGAGCGTTTTAGGTATCAAAGGGAAGAATCACGGAGGACGCGCTGAACGAATCTACGCCTCTATGTTTTTCCTGCGCGAAGAAATCGCGAAAACTTTCGTACTTTGGTCGCCAAAATAACTCGCGCATAGTCCGTTCGCAAGTCATGCGACGACCGAGTGGACCATCGGTTTTCGTAAACGTCGGTTTTGAATGAGTATTGCTGTTATCGTTATTTGTAAGATCGAAGCATCCAGATTCTAACGCACATATTGCGACGTCTTCTCGAGTGATCGGTTCGCCGTCGCAACCGAGGAAAATGTTCTTCGATGTATCTTCTCTGAGTAATACTTTTACGACTAAATCCGCGGCATCTTCGTAGTGAATACAATTAACTAACGCATCCGGGCGCGAATCAATCGTGCCAGCTTTCATGAAATACGTATGTGCGCCTCTCGTGGAATGGTATAAACCGGCTAAGCGCAACACGGCTGGTTTATTACTGCTTTCGTTACTATTATTATCATTATCATAATCTGAAGCTAACGACGACGGTGAATATTCTAAAACAACCTTCTCTGCGTTTAATAATCTATCCGCGCGAGCGTTTTCTCCTATTTTCAACGTCTCCGTTTGATCATCGCAGTCTACGTTATCTGGAAAAACTGCGCTCGAAGACGTGAAGCAAAATCCGCTTGTCGTCGACGACGATTGTCGTCGTCGTCGTTGTCGCGGATCCCACTTCATCAAAGCTTTCTTAATCTCTGATTGATAGTCATCCGAACCACTCGGTGGTGCCGAGAAAACGACAAACGGAAAAAGTTCCGCCGCCTGCGAATTCTCATCAATCGCTTCCTTCGACGCTATCTTGGCCTCTATGCCTTTTTTTTTTAACATCTGGTGGTTCTTTTCGGTCTTCGTTTGTCCAACGACGCGACAGTTTGGGAACTTTTCGATCCATTTTTTTGCGACTAACGTGCCGAGAACTCCAGGACCGACGATTAATAAGTCAAACTCTCGTCTGTCTACGACATCATCGCAGTCGTCATCGTCAGCCTTTTGAGCAATAGTAACAAAACCGTTTACTCGTCCAAAACTTTGAAAGCAAACGTGATGATTTTGCGTCGGTTTGCTCGTTCTGCTGCGCCCGCGTTTGCCAGTGTAATCATGAAATCGAGATCTAAGAAAAGATGATGATCGTGATTGTGATGATGATTTAATCATCGTCCTTGTGTGTGAAGTGTGTGTTTTATATTTTATGTTATTTTATATAAATGCCGCGCGTGATGGGAAATTCTCTCCAGTTTTGTTTTATTTCTTCTTCTTCTTCTTCTTCTTCTTCTTCTTCTTCTTCTTCACATCAAGCGCGTTCACGGCGACACGCAGAGAGTTCTACTATTATTATTATTATTATTATTATTATTATTACTGCTTCACATCTATCAACGTTCACACGAACACGCAGAGAGTTCTACTATTATTATTATTATTATACCTCCTCACTCGCTTCGCTCGCTCTCTTTCGCTCTTTCTCTCTCGCGTTGAATAGAAAACTTCTCTTACTGCAAGGACAAACGGGATAATCCTGCCAAACATCTTTTACCGAAATCGTCTTTATTCTCTAGCGATTTATCTTCGCGTTCGTGCCATTTCAAGCGCGTTTCTTCGAATAACTCGTTGTCTAATTCTTGGAGCATCTTTCTAACGTTTATTGTTAAGCCGTTAACGGATGCGTTCCAGTGCGTCATCGCGGTCTTTTCTAAACTTCCAAACACGACTGGTACGATCACGTGTCTGTTTTGAGCGACTAAATTGACGATATAATCGTTGTTCCATAAGAAAAGCGCTCTTTCCGAAACTTGGAAATGACTCGATTCTACGCATCGAGATATTTGCTGAAACAAAGGAACCATAGTCTTAGTGAACTCTTGCGGCTGCGTTAATTCTAAAACCTCCTCAAGCTCGCCTAAAAACAAAACCTCCTTTTGCGAATTCGTTACTGGCCAATATTTCAATAATCCTTTCAACACTGGATCTGCCAAACGCGGATCTTTCTCCACAAATTGCGTCACGCAGTACAACAATTGCTGATGATACATTGCCATGCACTTTGGTTTATGCAAAGGTAACAAAGCTCTGACGAGAAACTTTTTATGCTCCTCCTTCAAAGGTAACGCAAAGCCGTTTATGATAGATCCAAGAATCTCGAGTAATTCCGCGATGCCGTTATGCTTTTCCGTTTCGTAAATGAATCTAAAGAAAATGTTATTAATCGCTTTTCGAATGAACGGTCTGTGCACCATGAATTTCCCATAAATTCGATGCAAAATCGTCTTCAAATAATCTCTCTCTCTCGGGTCTTCAGAGTCGAACAATTCTAAAAGTTTCAAAACGAACGAGTTGTCCACGTATTTTTTCCCAATCTTCGCGTCGACTTCGTTCGATACGACGCATCGCAATAAGAACTCGTACACGATTTGAAGATGTGGCCAAGAAGCTTCTAACTTTGGTTCCTCCTCTTCTGGATCGAAATGTTCCCCAGCCGCGTTTCCGGTCTGTTCCGAGCTCCTCGGCGGTAACGCTCGAAACAGATTGCATTGGAGCATGTACATCACGTCGTCGAATACTTTATCGGTGAATTTCGCCGCGTTATCCTGATTCACGTAATCCCCGAGCTCTAACAAAGTCTGCCTCTTAATCTCCTTCTCTCTCACGTGCGACGCGGCGTCCGTGAAATCGAACACGTACGAACAGAGCTGTAGTTTTTTGCAAAACAAACTCTGTCGATCTTGCGCCGGCACGTCCCTGAACAAGTACAAAGGTCTGTTCTTATCGTACAACTCCTCCATCGTCCCAATCGTTTTCTTCTTATTAGTAGTAGTAGTACTAGTAGTAGTATTCATTGCGACGATATTTTGTTGTTGTTGTTGTTGTTGTTGATTCGATGACGACGGTGACCCGTTTCCTCTCGCATATAAACTATTCGTACTCGTCAACGCCGCATCGACTGGTTCATCGTCGCCTTCTTCGCTTTGTTTTCTTCCATCAACGGACGCGGTCGTTGACGAGTTTTGACTCTGATTCTTTCTGCCAACCATCGCGAGTTGCTTCTTCACGTTCTTTAACATCTCTCGAACACACACACACAACACACTACTTCTCGAATCCGCTCGTTTAGGCTCTCTCTCTGTGTTTGATCGTCTGTGTAATCGTTCTTAATAAGCTCTCTCGTTTATTATTTTTTTGACGAGCTATACTAATTAATGAATACGATGAACCAAGTAAGTTCTCAATCTCGCTTTGGTCTTATTCGCAGAGTCTTTCACTGAAAGCTCTCTGGCTGTTAAATATTCAATGAAGAATATACTGTTTAAGTGTACTCACGAAAGTACTTCAAACAGATTTCGCGAATTGACTCGTGTTTGTGATAGTACTCTGAGTCGTTCTTAAGCTCTCTCGTTTATTATTTTTTTGACGAGCGACTAATTAATGATTACAAAGTTCTGATGGGAAGTCACGTTAAAACCTCATTTAGGGTTTCATTTCTTACAAAAATACTAGAAAAATACGACTCCATAACGCGCTAAGACATCGATCTTATTTTTGATTCTCAAGATTTTATTGCATCGACAGATAGCCTCGATTGTTTTTCTTTGTCTTAACGTATCAATATCGACAATAGGCGTACTTTCGATGTTGTTTTGATTAGGTTTTGTGAGTTCTCAATCTCGGTCCTATTCCCTGATCATCTGCTGATCAACTGATTTGATTTAAAGTGCTTTAGAGTAACTGCTTTTGATGAAAGATTTTCTCTGCGTCTTCTGATTGAACCTCTCTGCTCGCTCTCTGCTCTCTGCTCTGCTCCTACTCTGCTCCTGCTCCTGCTTCTTGGTAAAGAGAAAAAACGCGCTCGATGTTTTAGTGTTAACAGAAACAGAGAGAGATCAAGAGAGATTTCCTTAAAGTTTGACCAATATCGATACAACGATATATTAAATAATAAAGTTTTTTTAAGCGCGCTGCATAAATAATGAGCAGGAGAACGAAAAACAATCGTCGTCGTAACGATGATAGTAACAGTAATAATAAAAGAGATATGTTTCTCTCACCAGTGCTCGTGAAAGGGTGTTTGTTCATTAACAGCGGTGGTTTACGGTCGCCGACGACTGGTCTTTTTTCGTACAGTCAAAGAGATAAAGAGACGAGACAGACTTCGTTGACCGAAGAAGAAGAAGAGGAAGAAGAAGAGGAAGAAGAAGAGGAATCAGCGAGCACGTCGGAAGATAACGATGATGAAGATGAAGACGACGGAGAGGAAGAAGAGATTCGTTTGGAAGAATCGTACGCGAACGCAAAAGTATTCTCGATTTTGAACGCCGCGAACTATTTCGACGATAGCGTCGAAAACGGTAATAGCAGTAGTAACGACGAAGACGAAGACGAA
>Ga0114998_10001723_pt1 | contig 16862 bp, 12 predicted proteins | sample ArcticOcean_MG_C_5_FD_87044 | JGI IMG/M metagenome (GOLD analysis project Ga0114998, IMG submission 87044) | Marine microbial communities from western Arctic Ocean - ArcticOcean_MG_CB4_138 | ecosystem: Environmental > Aquatic > Marine > Oceanic | place: Arctic Ocean: Canada Basin | collected...
AATACAGCGATGTTTGATTTTATGGGAGAGCAGAAGCAAGCCAACCTTAGCGCGATGACTGCTAACCATCTGATCAAGCGGGCAGGCACATCTGAAGAAGTTGCTGCAGGTATACTTTTTGTTATGCAGAACAAATTTGTCACTGGTACTACAGTCGATGTAGATGGTGGCCGATTGTTAAGTTAGTTGTTTGTTTTTGATTAAAAGTGATTATTGGAATTTAGCATGAATGATTTACAGATAAAAACAGATGGTGATGCTATGCAAAGTGGAGACCCTGAAATGAGTCTCATCGATGCCATCTATCAGCGACGCTCGGTGCGCGGTTATTTGGATAAAGAGGTTCCTCAGACAAGCCTTAATCGAATTTTTGAAATAGCCAATCAGTCTCCTTCTAATTGCAATGTACAGCCTTGGAAAGCATATGTAGCGTCCGGCAAGCTTAAAGATCGCTTGAAAGCCGAGATGGTAGAAAGAACTTCCGCTGGGGTCGCGCCGAATCCAGATTATCCTTACCGTGGTGATTTCGAAGGCGAATATCGAACACGACAAGTTGAATGTGCTGTCGCGCTGTACTCAAATATGGGTATCGAGCGAGGTGACAAAGAAGGCCGGATGCGGGCGATAATACGAAACTTTGAGTTCTTCGACGCGCCTTACATTGCATTTCTGGGCATGAATCCTAGTTTTGGAACCACGGTGGCATTAGACGTAGGAATGTACGCGCAGTCTCTGATGCTTAGTATGGTCGCTTTCGGGCTGCACAGCTGTCCTATGGGAACCATGAGAAATTATCCTGATTTAGTGCGTGAGTCTTTCGATATTCAAGATGATACTAAGATTCTTTTTGGTATAAGCTTTGGCTACGAAGACAAAAGTGTCCCTGCGAACAAAACAATAACAAGCCGTGATGATATTGCGACGAATGTTGTTTTTCGCTCTGATTAAGTCGTTCTAAGACGCGTTGGGATTATCTAGAGGTTGTACCGGGTTTTGTAATTCAGAGCTGTAAATAAGAACATAAATAAGAATTATTAATAAGAACTACCAATAAGAACTGAAAATATGAATTATAAACCAGTGGTCCTGCTCTACGACCTGAACAATGCGTTAATAGATGAGTGTGCAATGTTGATAGGTCATACCGGCTTGTACACTACGATTAATACTTATAACGAAGCCAACGCCACCGAAGCTCTTCGGCAATACAATCGTGGTTTTGGTTTGTTAACTAATCGTCTGTCATGTGTGATCACCGGTTGGAACAGTCATAAAAAACCCAGAGATCAATTTCTGTTCAAAATGCGCAGCGAAGAAAAGCGAAGTCCTTTAAGGTCTGCAACGCCTGTCATGATGATTACGGAAGATCACCGTTTCGATCTAAAGCAACTGGCACTAGATCCAATGGAGGGGAGTGTGGCGGCGTATCTTGATACTGAAAATTTTCAAGATAAAGTAACTAACACACTGCATAAAATTGTTTTTGGTAACCGAGCTCACGAAATGAACTCTATTGCCTATGCGCAGGTAAGCCGTGAGGAAGAAACATAAACAAAAGGGCCTAGGTAGACGAGTGCCGGGAAATTTATAACAGAGAGTTTGCACAATTAGCCAGCGCAAGCGGGTTTAAAGCCAGTAAAAAGAAATAAAGAGAACACAAAAATTAGAAACAAAAAAGCTGAGCCTGGGAACTGACTAGGCCTTTTTTATTGAGCCTTTTGCAATATACTTTTAAGTTTTTTTTGTGGCAGAAGTCATACAAAAGACATTGAGTTTATTGCCGTCGAGATCACGAAAATAGCCCGCATAAAAATTACCACCGCGAGGACCCGCAGCTCCTTCACATGTTCCGCCTAATTCTAATGCCTTGGCATAAACCTTATCTACTTGATTGGTGTTTTCTACCCCAAGGGCGACCATCACACCGTTGCCTATGGTGGCAGAATTGCCGTTTGCGGGCTTTGAAATTGACAGTGCAGGGGCTTGAGAAGTAATAGCCCAAGCAATGAATTTTTCCATTTCCATAAAACGAGTCGCTCCAACTTCTGCTAACAGCGCGTCATAAAACTTGGCTCCTCTTTCTATATCGTTTGTGCCCAAGGTCACATATCCAATCATCGTCTTCTCCGCATTTTTAGTGCCGTGTATCTAGTTAAATGGTTATTTTCATGCTTATGTAGATAGTTATATAAATAACACTAGAGAAAGTTAATCAAGCCGGTAAAAAATTGATTTTTGGCCCTGATTCAAGCACTGTCTGAGACAATGCTGAAGTGTTCAAAAAAGCCTAAATGCCAAAAAGGCATAGATATCCAAACACCGGTAAACCTATTTTTTCAGCTCTTTATAACGGAAGCAATCACTAGTGTGGTCATTGATCAAGCCCGCAGCTTGCATATAGGCGTAGCAGATTGTGCCGCCAATAAACTTAAAGCCACGCTTTTTTAAATCTTTGGACATGGCTTCACTTAACTCCGTTGTTGCTGGCACTGCCTTCGCATCTTTACGTTTTCCATCAAGAGTTTCTCCTTTTACAAAGTCCCAAATATAGGAATCGAAACTGCCAAATTCCTTTTGTACCTCAATGAAGGCCTTAGCGTTCAGGCGAATAGAGTAGAGTTTGAGACGGTTTCTGATGAGGCCGGGGTCTAGTAGCAATTTTTCGATAGTGGCATCGGTTAGTTTAGCGACTTTTTCGATTTCAAAATTCTTAAAGCATTCGCGGTAGTGATCTCGTTTTTTCAACACGGTAATCCAGCTTAAACCTGCTTGCTGGCCTTCTAAACAAAGAAATTCAAACAGTAAGCGCTCGTCATGAATCGGTACGCCCCATTCTTCATCGTGGTAGGCGATGTAAACAGGGTCGTCTCCTGACCACCAACAGCGATTAGTCATACCTGTCCTTCCTCTGTGATTAGTCTTTTGGCAAAGCCTGTCTAGGCTCAATCCTCTAAGCTTATTATTGTTGAGCAAACCTAAAGCAATACGAGACAGTCGCTAAGAGAGGGCTAAGAAATATCCCCGCAGGAGCCTGGAGCGTGTGAGCACAGGTTTTGTTGCTAGAAACCCAGTGCACAGCGCACTGGATTTCCGTTGAGGTAGGGTATCAGGTTTCCCAGACTAGCTTAAGGAAGTGTTAGCGCTATGATTTTAGCAGCAGACGAGAAATCGCTTACCGTCATTACCAAGAACTGCTTGCCGTTATGCATGTAGGTCATGGGTACGCCAGTTACCGAGGCTGGCAACGCTATGCTGGCAACAGTCACACCGGTTGCTTTATCAATGGCATGGAGTACTGGGTCGCCACCGGGGCCTTCTCCGGCAAACAATAGGCTTTTGGTGAGGATTAAACTTGATCGCGTTGGTTTGCCCGTCGCAGGAATCTCGATTCCCTCAAGTAATGGATGGTTCTTGATGCTTGCCGGTGTGTCACCGTTTACGACCTGCCAAACGTGCTCACCTGAGGTTAAGTCTATAGCTGTGATTCTGCCATAAGGAGGTTTAACTAGCGGAATTCCATCAACGGAAGGGGTACGGTCACCTCCTTGTATGTAACGAACACTGGATGCATCAGGCTCGCTTACCAATGAAAGAACGCTGGTGGCTGTGCGTGATGAAACATAGATAAAACCGGTGTCAGGGTCGTAGGCAGCGCCTTCCCAGTTAGATCCACCTGTTGAGGAGGGCAGGTGCAATGTGCCGAGACTGCCGTCCGTGGGGTCTTTATACAGCGATGGCGGTGTAAAGAGTTCGCTAAAGCGGTATTTGCTGGCGATCTCAGTCGCCCTTGCATGAATCTCTGGGGTGAAGTCAACAAGGTCGCCTTCGCTAAAACCGCGGCGGTCATAAGGTGCTGGCTTGGTAGGGAAAGGCTGGGTTTGTGCTGTCGCTTCCCCAGGCACATCGCTAGCCGGCACTGCTCTTTCTTCAACCGGAAACAAAGGCTCTCCGTTTTCTGGATTAAACATGAACAAGTGAGACTGCTTTAGGGTTTGAACAACAGCTGGAGTGCCATCCGGCAAATTAATTACCAAGGGAGCAGAAGGTGTATCCCAATCCCAGATGTCGTGATGGGTTGTTTGGAAATGCCATTTACGTTTGCCGGTTTTGTAATCCAGTGCCACTGTTGAGCTTGAGAAAAGGTTATTGCCCGGTCGGTCGGCACCGTAGCGATCACCTGTTGCTGACTCAACCGGCAGATAAACCGTGCCGCGTTCGATATCTGCGGACATGGCTGACCAAACACCGGCGTTGCCTGTGTATTGGGCAGAATCATTAAGCCAAGTTTCGAAGCCGATCTCGCCACGTTCAGGAATGGTCTTAAATGTCCAAATCTTCTGGCCGCTGCGGGCGTCAAATCCTCGGATGTCACCTTTTACATTGCTGGCCGAGAGAGGACGCATGCCGACCTCATGAGCGGCACCGGCGATGACTATATTCTCTACAACTAGGGGCGGAAATGAAATGCCGATATCGAGATCATCTCGGCCAACGCCACGGCGCAGTCCGCTTTGTAAATCCACGTAGCCACCAGCACCGAAAGAAGGTAAGGGGTCGCCGGTTTGTGCATCCAATGCGACTAAGTAATAGCCCGGTGTGATGGTGAATATGGTCTCCTGACCATTGTCATTATAATAAGAAAGTCCTTTCCCGGACCCTTTGCGCGGAGCGCTGTCAAAGCGCTCGCCTTCTTCTGGTCGCCACAGCCAAAGAAGTTCGCCACTGATTGCATCTAAGGCTGCAACGTTGCGAGTAGCGCCTACCGTTGCGTAGACTTTCCCGTTGACCATCAGCGGCGTAGACACGCTGTAGGTTTCAGGGCGAGGCCCAAAACTGCCAGTGTCAAAAGACCAGGCTATTTCTAGATCGGCAACATTGCTGGCGTTGATTTGGTCCAATGCTGAATAGCGATTGGCGCCTTTGTCACCATGGTAGTCGGCCCAGGGTACGCTTATGCCGGCGTTGGCATCAGCGGGCATCGCTGCTGGATTAATCGTTAAAGCGGCCAGTTCAGGCACGCTAATCTTGCCGCCTTCAATATTGACATTGCCAGAATCAAGGATGAAGGCCGTTAGGTCGTAGTATTGCTGATTCGACAACGAGCCAGGGGTTTCCGCTGGCATGGTGGAGCGCACTTGTTCGAACAGTTCTTGGCCACTGCGACCTATCCATTTTGCCTTGAGTCTGGCATCCATTTCGGTGGGCACGTGACAGCGAGAGCATTCGGCGGTAAAGGTTACGCGCCCACGCTCCACGTTGGCTACTTGCCCAAAGGCGGAGGCCATACTGATAAGGGTGAGAAATAGGATTGAAGGTACTCTTAGCACAATGGCTCTCCTTTACATTGCCTGAGGACATCGTTGTTGGGCCCCTAGAAGGTGTAATGTTTTAGTGACTTTGCAGCTTTTTTTTAACGATTAATTTTCGACTTCAATGGTAATGCTTTCATTTCAGCGGCAAAAAATAAAGCTCTAGCTTACACTGCATAAAGCTCGATATTTGCTCTGTGTTGTCAATTTCTTACTGCAGCGGGGGCTATCCTGAAATACTCGGTAAGATTAGTCTTTAACAGGCTTTCTCAAAGCTAGCTTTTTTAGAGTATGTTTTCTGATTATGTAAGTGAGCGGCGGGGGGGGGTACCTATTCTTTAACGAATATAACTGCAGCAGCCATAAATCTGGGTTTCCCTTACGCATTGTTTAATGCACTAACTGCCGTTTGACTAAGAAATGATAAGTAATAATAATCTTTTTCTTATAGGAATTCTAATGAGCCCAAACTAATTACCTTAATCGGTCTGATATTAATCCTCTTTGCCTATCAAGCAGTGCTGTAGGAGCTTACATGTGTAAGTAGGGATGCTGGAATGTCGACAATGCTCCAACTGTTACTTTTGGCTTTTTTAAAAAAGTAACATCACGTCTGCTGCACAGCATTTAGAGTCAGGCGCCTCAACATGCGACAACTGTCTGTGGTAGAAAGCTAACCCAGATTCTATGACAGGTGACCCGACTGGATTTCTTAAAGATATTCATGACGTCCAACGTCCATCGTAACTTTTATGTAAGCGCCATAGGCGAAGCTGTAAACCAGGGAGGACAGGGCTTACCTTTTCTGATGAACACTATTTTGGTTAATGAGAGTTTCAATAATTTAGAGGCACTTGATGCAAGGCGGGACCCGAATATGACGATTATGGTCAAGCTAGCCGCGGGTCAGTCTCTAGGAACAGGTTATTGGGAATAGCTGAAGGGCGGTGATGGCAATCGCCAAAGGACTCAGATTTGGAGCATTTTTTCGAGATTGTCATTTGTTCGCAGCAGCCGACAATTCACCTTTGTTAATTCAAAATGCTTTGATGGCGATCTTTAAATGCTTGATTGGGACTGCTTGTGGTCCCAATTTTTCTATACTCATATCGTCTTCCGGTATACTGCATAATTTAGGTTAAAAAAAGCTAATTGCGAGCGTGATAATATTGTCCGAAAAGTTGAGAGTCACCCCTTTAAGGCGCGTTAGGCGTTACAAACTATCACACCTGCAGCTCCATAAAATGAGCTAAGCGCTTGATTAAAAACTAAATTTCTACTAAGTTAACCGCCGAAATTAGGTGGCAAAAAAGTAAACATGATAATTTAGAGGAATGAAGTTGATGAACGTAATCTTAGGCTTCCATAAAAGGATTGGCCATTTAATGCTTTTGGCGGCGTTTTTTGGCTGTGGAGCAAGCTTTGCCCAAGAGCTTACTAGTGCGGCGGTGGCGCCAAGTACAAATGCTTTTCCTTTAACAACCATTCCTGTTATCGACGGCAATGTTTTTGATGATGCTGCTTGGGCGTCAGTTGCCCCCACTAGCGGCTTCACTCAAGTGCAGCCCTATGAAGGCCAACCAGCTACCCAGCGCACCGAAGTTTTTATTGGCTTTTCAGAAGAATCCCTTTACATAGGTGTGATTGCCTATGACGATAATCCAGAGGAGATCATTATCTCCGATAGTCGCCGTGATTCTAATATCGACGAAACCGACAGCTTTCAAGTAATCATCGATGGTTTTTTTGATCGTCAGAGTGGCTATGTGTTCGGTACCAACCCGGTGGGTATTGAGTATGACGGCCAGGTGATTAATGAGGGTTCCGGTGGTGGCAGTTTCAACTTGAATTGGGATGCTCCATGGGTAGTTGCCTCAAAAATTGGCGACTATGGTTGGAGTGCGGAGATGGAAATTCCTTTTTCGTCGCTGCGCTATATAGGCGGTGATGTGCAAACCTGGGGAATAAATTTTCAGCGTAATATCCGCCGTAATAACGAAGTCGCTTACTGGGCACCAATTGAGCGCCAGTTTAGTCTTTATCGCGTATCTGAGGCGGGTACCGTCGGCGGTATCGATGTGCCTTCACAGCAGAATCTACTGGTGACACCTTATGCGCTGACTCGGGCCGAGCGTGGCGGCAGCATTGCTCAGGGCACTAACCTCGACGAAGAGTTTGGATTTGACTTAAAGTATTCAATCACCCCCAGCTTAACCTTGGATGCAACTTACAACACCGATTTTGCTCAGGTGGAGGCAGATGACATACAAGTTAATTTAGACCGGTTTAGTTTGTTCTTTCCGGAAAAGCGTCCGTTTTTTCTAGAAAACGCAGGGCAGTTTGGCGTGGGTAACGCGCGAGAAGTAGAAATGTTTTTCAGCCGCCGCATTGGTATTGGCGCTGGTGGTGCACAGCTGCCCGTTGAAGGCGGTGCAAGACTTACTGGCAAGGTTGGCAATGATACCAATATTGGATTATTGGCCATGCGCTCTGAAGGCATACCCGGGGTGGCTGCTGCGAATGATTACACTGTTGCCCGGATAAATCAGGAGCTTGGCAACCGCTCTACTGTTGGCTTCATGTATGTTGGCCGTGACGGCGATGGCACCGTTAATGGCGTTAACAAAGAAGACTACAATCGGACCTATGCCGTCGACGGCCGCTGGGGTATCGGTGACACCACCTTGGTAAGCGGTTTTGTTGCCAAGACAGAGACCCCGGGTTTAAATGGTGACGATCATGCGCTGTCACTAAATAGCACGTATAACACGCTTGATTGGACGTTAAGTGCTGGGTACGCGGAAGTCGCGCAAAACTTTAATCCAGAGGTTGGCTTCCTCTCTAGAACGGCTTATAAAAAATACAGCGCTAGCGTGTTTAGACGCTATCGCCCTACCGACTGGGGTAACTTATTTGAGTTACGTCCTCATATTTCCTATCGCAGCTACTACGACTTTGATGGTTTCCAAGAGACAGGTTTCATTCATGTCGATAACCACTGGGAATTCTTGGGCGGTATGGAAGTCCACACTGGCGTCAATTTCACACAAGAGGGTGTTAGAGAACCGTTCAATATTGTTCCGGGTGTAACGGTGCCGGCAGGTGAATATGAGCATGAGGAAGCGCAGCTGCAGTATTTTACAAATCAAGGTGCGCCGCTGAGTTTGAATGTAAGCAGTAGGATAGGTGGTTTCTTTGGTGGTGATAGAATCAACATAGAGCCGACAATCCGCTACCGTATGGGCGAAAAATTAAGCACTGAAGTTTCTTGGAATCACTCACAAATCGATCTTCCTGTCGCCAACGGAGATTTTGATGTGAATTTAGCGAAGTTTCGTCTGTCTTATTCTTTTACCCCGAACGTACTGTTACAGGCGCTTGTTCAGTACAACGACCGTGATGATGTGCTGGCAACCAATATTCGCTTTTCGTGGATTCAGTCTGCCAATTCAGGACTGTATATTGTTTACAACGAAGTGGACGAAAGCGGTTTAGGTGCGCCAAGAGAAAATGCACGAGGATTAACTATTAAGTACAGCAGGATCTTCAACCTGTTTAATTAGGCGGATGCCTCTAACAGGGGTTGATAGATTAGGGTGTAAAAAAAGGAAAGAGAAAGGGAAGAGAAAGGAAAGAGAAAGGAAAGAGAAAGGAAAGAGAAGAGAAAGGAAGGAGAAAGGTAAAGGGAGGGCGGTTAGTTATTCTCCGCCGTTCTCCAAGAAACGCTTAATGCCTTCGTTGATCTGAGTTGTAGAAATGCTCACCTCAAACAAAAAAAGAATGAGTCCCATGATCAGAAAGTACATAGCGCCAACAAATAGCACCGATATATAAAGAGAGAAATCAATCGCCACCCGCTCTCCGAAAAACAGAGCAACAATCACCATGCTGATCAAGAGGGCGCCGAGCACAAACATTCGGATGGACCAGTTAACTAGTCTAATGCGTTTCCATAGACCGGTTGCTTCTTTTTGAAAATTGGCTAAATGTACTTTTCTGTCTTCGTAAATAATACGTGCTTCGATGGCTCTAAAGCGATCTACGACTCGGCCTAATCTTACCGACAGTACGTTCAACATGCCGGCAATGCCGGCCAGTAAAAACACCGGCGCAACAGACAGTTGAATCACGCCAGCAATGGTTTCTATGGCAGCCTGATGTTCCATACTTTATTTAACAGTTGCCTTGGCATCAAGGTCTTTCCAATGTCTAGCGCCATTGCCAGGGGTGCGAGTGAGGCTAATCCATATTTCGGAGGCTGAGATGTTTACGACACCCGCCATCCAGAATGTTGCAGCAAACAAGACTTCAATACCTATTCCGGTAGTGCTCATAAGTATTCCCAGCATTACCCTCTCGGTGGCTATGGCGAGCATCAGTCCGAAGGACCTAATCATCCATTCTCGGTGGGCACCAAATTCTTTTCGTCGGATACTGGTGTAGGCTTTGTATAAGCAAACCAATGTATAAACCGCGAGGAAAGTTGTGGCCATGGACTCACTAAACCCTGGGCCATCAATTCCGCCAAACGGATAAAAGATACCAATAAACCCGCCAGACAAGGCGCCAATACTGCCGCAAAAAATATAGGTTCTGCCGGCCCAGCGATGAAAATTAATGTATTTTTTGCGAATCACGCGCATAAATTGAAGCGGGCCAATGCAAAAAATTAAGAGCCCTGGGCCTAAGTGCAGCCAAGTTGCTAGGTGATGTTGGTAGTATCGAATATCAAAAGGATTCAAGACCTCTTCAGGGTTGGCGATGGTCTCGGCAGTCATGGTCAATAAAAAATCGGCTCGACCAAAGATTGACGTTATGCCTGTAAATAAAAGAACAGCCATGGCCATCCAGCCGGCCCCCTCTAAAACCTTCCTCACCATTGGCCAAGGTGTGTCTGAAAAATTAGCACTTCTTGGGCTGCTAGCACCTGATGTCATATCAGTCATTTGATAACTCTCTAATCTATTCGCGCCAGCTTAACGGGCTATGGGCGGAAAAACTACTTATAGCGAATACAATTTATACGCGAAGTAGACAGGCGTGCGGCTTTATTAGTCCTTATAACGTCTATTCAGGTTATTTACTGGATCGCTTCCGCTATACTGCGCCCACCCAAAAGGACCATGACTTATTTCTTCCTCATCTGATCAATCTCCATCTAAACATTCCTCTGCTTCCGGCTCTGACCTGCCAGCAGGTCAACAAACATCAGCTGAGTCAGCTTTGCCTAAAAAAGACACGTTTGCAGTTTTTGCCATTGCCCAGTTTCGCTGGTTGTTTATGGGCAACGTGGCATTCTTTTTCGCTATGCAAGGGCAGATGCTGACTCGAACAATAGTGGCTTGGGACTTAACTGGGCAAGCCACCTCTCTCGCCTATATTAATTTGGTTGTGGCTATCCCAATGATTTTTGCCTCATTGGTTGGCGGGGCAATTACTGACCGAGTAGAGCGTAGGCAACTGGTTATGATTGGGCAATGTCTTATCCTGCTTAATGATCTGATTATTCTTGGGCTTTTGATCACTGATCAACTCGCATTTTGGCATCTGCTGTGTACGGCATTTGTAGCCGGCTGCGCCTTTCCCTTCATCATGCCGGCAAGAATGGCAATCACAGCCACGGTGGTTGGCCCTGGGTTGCTTCAAAGCGGTATGGCATTCGGCGCAGCAGTGATGAATCTAAGTAGGGTGTTCGGCCCTGCTATAATGGGTTTACTGATTGCCCAATATTCGGCCACCGGTGCGTATAGCTTATCGGTGGTGCTCTACTTAGGTGCCATATTGTGCATGCTCGGTGTTAAGCGAAGCCGTTCGGTACCCAAAGATACGCCAAAGAAAGCGTTGCTGGCGGATATCGGAGAAGGCTTTAGTTATATCGCCAATAACAGGGCGGTGTTAATCACGCTAGGATTTGGGTTGGTGCCTATGTTTTTGGCCATGCCATTTCAGAGTGTTTTGGTAGTGTTGGCAGAACAAGCGTGGCAAGTGGGAGAGGGTGGCCTAGGCACTTTGATGGCGATTGGTGGTGTCGGGGGTGTGTTCGGCTCAATTTGGATTGTTAAGCGTGGCGAGAAGCCTCAGCGATTTAAGTTAATGATAGGCAGCACCATAGCCTTCGGTATTTGCCTTGGGATCACCACACAAGTCTCAAATTTTTATCTGGCGTTTATCCCTCTGTTGCTAGCGAACATGTTCGCCAGTGCCAGCCAGACGGTTAACAGCGCGACTGTTCAGCTACTTATAGATGATAGAGTAAGAGGCCGCAAGAGCAGCTTCATGATGCTGTCATTCGCACTAACTCCAATTGGCGTGTTTCCAATGGCGATGGCCACAGACCGGATCGGCGCGGCTAACGCCATTGTCGCCGCTAGCATCATTCTAGTGGCTGTCGTGGTGGCATTTGTGTTGCTGAGTAAAACTCTGAGGGGTATTGATGGGGCAGTGACGGCCAAGCTCGAGAGGGCCAAAGAGCAAGCCGCTTAGCGCATCTGCCTTAAAATAAAATAGAGGCAGTGCTTAGGAGGGCTAACAAACACACCGTGAGGTTGCCCGAAGGGTGAATATTCGGTCTTAGTCCAAATGTAAATCTATCTCTCGAACCCAGAGGTCGAAACCAGTTCAAAAGACACCGTGACCATTCTCATCCATGTGTATATAATCCCCACTCCACGCGCCCATAGCTCAGCTGGATAGAGTAACTGGCTTCGAACCAGTTGGTCGGGAGTTCGAATCTCTCTGGGCGCACCAAACTAAAAAGCCCTCCATTGGAGGGCTTTTTAGTTTGGCAGGCTCAGAAGAAAGAAATCCCCAGTTCGAAAGGAGGGAAGCTCCGCAGACAGCCAAAGGCTGCCCCAACGGGGTGAGGAATTTGGCCAAGCCAAATTACGAATCGATCTCTCGAGATCGATCAAGCCACTCTCGAAGTTACTCTCGTATTTGACCCCTTAAGCCGCGCCAGCGGCGAGCTAATAAGAGCGTCTCAGGGGACAGCTACAACTTAACAACTTAAGGCGCTACGCTGTCCAATGTGAGCTTCTTGGATTCACAGATCTCGATTCCTTTCCTTCTCCACTTTGTCGCGGCTTGTTGACTAATCTGCAAATGAGACGCCAATTCTCGCAGGGTTATACCAAGTTCATTTTTGCCTCAATAACAGATCAAGGCCTTCGCCAACCCTAGGTTATTGCGCCTCGGCTTATTCGCTAACTGTAAAAGCATAGGAGACACTCGGGGGTAATAGGGGGTAATAGGGGACAGACCACGTTTTATCAGTTTGGAGGGCTCTGCTGGTCAAAAACGAATAGATATTTAAACGTGGTCTGTCCCCTAAGGCAGGTTCAAATTATAAGTGAAGATAATTCATTTATAGCCGGTATCTACTGAGCTGCAGCCAAGCTAGATCAATAGCTAAGGCCTACCTACTGGGGTGGTAATTCTACTGTTCTATTCTTCATGCTCGTATCAACCTGCTAAATTATTTTGTAAGTATTCACGAATTGTTTCGGTCGAAAAATGCATAAAGATTAGGAACGTTACAATTTCCATCCAGTGCCAATTTAAACGGCTAAAACTAATTTCTACTCCTGTCGGATACTTGAGGCTGAAGAAGTATGCTGAGATATAGGTTAATAGACCGTAAGTAAGGCCATTCATTGAAATTAGAATCGCGGCGTCCCTCTCTGTTTGATCTGAGTAGAACGCAATCACTCCGACGACAACACTAATGCTCGCGCTCATTAAAGCTGCTTCACAAATGGTATCTATATAATTTGGCTTTGCAGATAAAAATAGTGATGCGCCTATAACGAATAAATGAATAGCAGCGACCTCTATCGAGAGGTAAGAATCAATTCCGGCAGCATTATCCATCACCCAAAAATAAAGACTCCAGAATACAATCAGTAATATGAACAATTGAGCAGTTGAAATTGTACTAACGCTTGATTGGCGCTGTTCTTGACGAGCAAAATAACCAAGCATGGATATGATGCCCCCATACAAGACTGTGAGTAACATAATAGCTGAAGCGGGATAGATAGCATTAAAGTCCGTACTAAAAATTGCCATTCCCGTAGCTCCCACAACGCTTCCAAGGAGACCTACTGGGATGCCCATTACCAGCCAGATTTCTGACCAGTGTCGTTTACGCAGGTAGGATGCTGCTATGTGTGTGCAAAGCACTGGAACGATGACAAGAATTAAGCTGGTCGCATCAATTAAGTATGACATTATTTTGATATCCCATATCGAGTGCTTGTTGTTTTTAATTTCCTAAGTGACAGAATTACTTCTTTGCTGAGTAGCACGCGTGAGAGTCTAAGTTGTTGCTGGGTTGTCTGACAAGACTTGTTGCGTGGTTGAACAAAGCGATGGTGTAACTGATAGGGTTATGGAGGTCGTCAAAGAGAGTAATGCGTCTTAGTTCTCAGCTTTTTCAAATCTGTCTCTAGTAAGTCTATGCACCTACCGGAACAATTGAGCTAACAAGATAATGCTCTCCCCACCCCTTGTTGAACGTTTACATGACCGTATACATTGCGTTGTATTTATGGGCTGTAAAAGAAGCTGTGCAGGCAACTAATAGTTTGATGGTATTAATACAGCTTATTGAATTATATCTATATTAGCAGCTGTTATGGCTGTTAGCTGAGTTTGGTTTTTAGAAGGTACATTTAGGTTTGGCAGGTTCAGAAGAAAGAACTCCTCAGTTCGAGAATCGCGCTAGCGATGAAAACAGCCAAAGGCTGCCCCGAGGGGAGAGTTATTTGGCTAAGCCAAATAAGGAATCAATGTCTAGTGCAACAACTTTAAACCACTGTATTTGTACTCTGACCCCTTTATTAATAAGTGTGGCGCGAAGCATGTATCCGTTTTGATTTGATTGTTATGTGTCGTTCGCACTGTCTATTTCTGCAATAAGCGCGCTTAGAGCAGATCCTCTATTAAGAAATACTGCCCTGCGAAAAGGATCGTTTAGAAAGCTAGTAAGTAGCTGTTTTGCACCAAGCCAGTAATTCTCATCCATTAGGCCTTGTTCAAATCGAAAATAGAGATTTTCGAGTTCGAGGTAGTCTAGTTCTACTTCGAAAAAGCGAGCCATAATCTGAGGACCGGAACTAAGTGTTTTTGATTCATAGCTTTCTGAAGCGTTTAACCACCATTGTGGCCTCTGACCAGACTCCCATAATGTTCCCAGCATAAGCATATAGGATTCGCTTTCCATTTTGGCGCGAATATCTTCCTTTCTCGACTCGATTCCATCAGAGAAAGATTGAGCTAGGGCAATATCTCGGTCTAGTTTAAGTTGTAATCCTACAAACGCTAATGATCCAACTAGTGCTATTGCACCAGCGATTTCTAGGAAGTCTTTGTTGCTAAGTTTCAAATTTCGTATATCCCAGTATTTTCTCTATTCGGGTAGCACTTAATCTCCAAGGAACATAACATTTGTATATGGCGCATGTTCGTTTAGTCATCCTACCAATTATTTGCCAGCTTCTAACTACATGGTTTTATGGGAAATATCGATCAATGTAATTTTCGATGTTCCAGAAGGCTAGCTGGCGCTATATTTGATATTCTAAGTCTATCTTTTTCCTGAGCGAATTTTTCATCCCATTGATCTTGCTAGGTATTTTTCGAGAATGCAACTGGGAAGCGAATTATTTACGCTGACAAAGCGACCAGAAACGGCCTCAAGCAGCAAATACACCTTATAATTAGCGGAAAGCTACTAACCTGGAAATGGAGCTGAGTTGACTGACTTTGAGGACTTTTGGGGAAATAGCTTATGTCTGCTATGGGTTGTAAGCGGACCACGATAAAATATTTGTATGTAGTAAAAAATATACTAATACAGGCTAAATACTGCTCAATTTGGCAGGTCAAGAAGGCTTGGTTCGAATCCCCAATTCGCAAGGAGTGAAGTGCCGAAGACAGTGCGAAGCATCGCCCGAGGGGCGAACTTATTAGCGGAGCTAATAAGTAAATCAATTTCTCTGGGCGCGCCAAGCAGAGTGAAACAACATCAAGCATTTATCGCATGGAGGGGAAGCCGGGTTTTTGGTTTTCTAAATCATGCCTAGTGAAGAGCTCTTGGAGGCTTTAATGGCTCAATAAATTAAGCGTGCTGTTGGGCCAGGATCATTCATTAACCTATTGGTATCCGTTAGTTTAGGTTTTCGGTATTTCGGTTAAATCGATTATTCCGAGCTAATGATCTCTGTCGAATGTCTGTTAAAAACTTTGCTAACTTGCCGCTGGCTTTTATTACCTGAAGTAGGGTTCAGCCCCTCTGGATGATAAGGGCATATCGCGCATCTTGTTTGACTTCATTGCTATGTGTTAGCGCTAGTTATTTAGTTCTAATGTGCAATGCTTTGCTTTGTCCCAAACGGTAGTTATATTTGATAAGCATCCAGCGTAAATTGTATGATGGAGGCAGCTACTACTAGATTATTTGCTCTTTAGGCCGCTCGAGATACGAGTGAATGAATGTCGGGTTATTTGTATATTTCTAAGTCCCCCATAAAAAAGGCCCCGATAAAGTTCATTATCGGGGCCTTCAAAAACAAGAATTTTAACCTACTTCTTGGATTTTGCTTCCTGTCTTTCTTTCTCAGCGGCAACAACGGCCTCAGAGACTGATCTTGGGCACTGTAGATAATGAGAGAACTCCATAGAGAACTGACCGCGACCTGACGTCATTGTTCGGAGGCTGCCAATGTAGCCAAACATTTCCGCAAGAGGCACGTCGGCTTTGATGCGAATACCTGTGGTGCCAGTGTCCTGATCTTTGATCATGCCGCGGCGACGGTTTAAATCGCCAATTACATCGCCCATGTGATCTTCCGGCGTAAATACATCTACCTTCATGATCGGCTCGATTAGCTCTGGTCCGGCTTTAGACATTGATTGACGGTAAGCGCCTCTTGCCGCAAGCTCAAAGGCTATTGCTGATGAATCCACTGCGTGGAAGCCACCGTCGTATAGCTCGATTTCTATGTCCAGTACCGGGAAGCCCGCTATTGGGCCATTTTCCATCATGCCTTTGAATCCTTTCTCAATAGCAGGGAAGAATTCTTTTGGTACGTTACCGCCCACAACCTTGGAGCTAAATACATAGCCGGTGCCAGGCTCGCCGGGCTTAATACGGTAATCGATCTTACCAAATTGGCCAGAACCACCCGACTGCTTCTTGTGAGTATAGGTGTCTTCAATTTCCTGCGTAATTGTTTCACGGTAGGCTACTTGAGGCGCACCTACTTCTAGTTCAACACCGTAAGTACGATTCAAAATATCGACTTTAATATCAAGGTGTAGCTCGCCCATTCCTTTGAGGATGGTTTCGCCAGAATCTAGGTCTGTCTCAACCCGAAAAGAAGGATCTTCCGCTACCATTTTGCCAATCGCGATGCTCATTTTTTCAACACTGCTCTTGTCTTTTGGTGATACCGCAATTGAGATAACCGGGTCTGGAAAAATCATTGGTTCCAGAGTACAAGGCTGATCTTTGCTACATAAGGTTTGACCTGTTTGCACATTTTTCATGCC
>Ga0114998_10001729_pt1 | contig 16834 bp, 8 predicted proteins | sample ArcticOcean_MG_C_5_FD_87044 | JGI IMG/M metagenome (GOLD analysis project Ga0114998, IMG submission 87044) | Marine microbial communities from western Arctic Ocean - ArcticOcean_MG_CB4_138 | ecosystem: Environmental > Aquatic > Marine > Oceanic | place: Arctic Ocean: Canada Basin | collected...
AGATTATCAGTGCGGATGACGCTTACATTATCAATGAGCGGGCCTCTCCATTGACCTAAATTGTCGCCTTCAATACTGAGTGTGGTGCTGGTCGCAGTCGCTGTGAATACATACGTTTCCCTCGACCATGGAGACACGGTAGTAGGCCCCGTGTTGAACGCGAGCGTCTGATCGGCCCCACCGAGGTCATAGGTGATGGATGTGGCTTGCCCAGGTGCAGCGTCGTCAAGTGTGCAGTAGTCAAATGCCAGTTCATACTGCCCACCGACCACCGTCGCAAAGGTCTGGCTGATGGTGCCCCCCACTCCACCGCCAAATGAGTTCGATTGAAGACTGAGAGCCTGAGCTCCCTCGGAACCAATGACGCCGAACCAACCCTTAAACAAGGTAACCCCGCCTGCGGAAGGCGCCTCTGCGATATCTGCAATATCCCAGCCTGGAAGAGAGGCGTCGGCTGACGTTATAAGCTCTTGCTGCACGTCGCCCAAGGCGGTCGCCTCAAAGCTGCCATTTTCAATCAGATTATCAGGCACCAGAACTGTGCGGGCGACGCTGACACTGTCAATGAGCGGACCATTCCATTGACCTAAATAATCGCCTTCAATAGAGAGTGTGGTGCTGATCGAAGTGGCTGTGAATACATACGTTTCCGTCGCCCAGGGAGACACGACACCTGCAGTGGTGAACTCGGCTGTCTGATCGGCTCCACCAAGGTCATAGGTGATGGATGTGTTCGTAGCGGTGCCAGACTGAACCAAGGCGCTATAGTCAAACGACAGCATGTAATGCACGCCGACCTCCGTCACAAAGGTCCTAGTGATGACGCCCGCTTGTCCACCGCCGAATGAGTTCGATTGAAGACTAAGAACCTGACTTCCGTCGGTCGCAGCGATACCGAACCAACCGTTAATCAAAGTGACCCCGCCTAGAGAAGTTGAATCACCTGCAATATCCCAGCCTGGAAGGTAGCCGTCCAACGCTCGAAGCTCTTGCTGCGAGCCGCTAAGGACGGGGCTCTCAAAGCTACCGCCCACAATAAGATTAGGCGGAGCCAGCAATATTTTGGTTAAGAAATCATTGGCGCTGGAATACTCAGTGGTGACGTAAGGCGCAGCGATTGCCAAATGGACTTGATCATGACCAATCAGCTCAGCTTGCTCCTGGAACTTAATTCCGAACACACCGTGATGAATCGCTGCCCCATACGATGTCGCTGGCAGGGTTAGATCCGCATTGTAGGTCAGATACATCGGCGGATCATCTACGCTTAAATGATTGATGGGCGAGAATTCCTCAAAGGTAGGCTTATGTGTGCTGTAATTCGCCAGCATGGTATCCCAGTCGGTCTCGCCAACGGCCGCAAAAATCATTCCGTGCCGCCCATAAGGGCCAAGCCACTCTTCGAGTATTATGGGATCGATCGTGACCTGAGCCTGAACGCCCGCAGCGCCTTGAACGCGACTGGACTCCCGCTCCACGGGATCTGCCGAATTAGGATTGGCCAGGTCGTCATGACAGGCGATCCATACGGAACTACAGCCTCCGGCGCTTTCTCCGAACACGACAACATTGTTTTTATCGATATTCCATTCTGCGGCTTTATAGCGAAGAAACTGGATGGCGCGCGCCGCGTCGTGAACGGGAGCGGGTAGCGGATCCGTTCCGGTCAAACGATAATTAATCGTCGCAACAGAGATGCCACTATTCAAAAAATACTCGGGCGAGCTCAGCCCCTTGTTGCCATTGACCCATCCGCCGCCGTGAATGTGGACGACTAAGGGACGAGGCCCCTCGCCTTCAGCTTGCCAGAAATCGAGCACCGTTCGTTCATACTGATCGTAGGCGACGTCTTCATAGGTCTCCGGAACACTCTGGGCGCAGAGGGTGGCAGCTAGGCAAAGGTAAATTGCCGTCTTCATTAGGGGCTTACTCATAAACCGCATGATACGATAAAAAACCGAATCACACAATATACGTAAACACGTGATTAGACCTATACGCAAACATTCAAGACCTGGCCGGGCTGCAGTGTCACAGTTTGATCAAACACCGCACGAACCTTGCCGTTAATGGTTTTTAATGAAGCCGAAACAGCCTGGTCATTTAGCGTAGCCGTAACGATCTGGGCTCCAGCAGGGAAGTCCAATCCCAACGACTCCAGCTTGATCGCTCCCCACTTCACCATCACTTCAGCCTTCAGGTTTCCGCCCTCAGCCCTCTCTTCGTAGCTGCCCCATCCACCAGCAGCGGTGAAGGCGCACTTAAAGGTATCGCCGTCGCGCACCTTGGGCGCAAATCCAAGATAACCCTGCGGCCCGTGTGACTCGTAGCCACTCGCCGCGATGAAGGCTCCGTAGGAAGCCATGGCGCGCGAGTAGTGGTCGCTGCATTCGATTTCGTTGTAAGGATTGCGCAGGTTCCCGTCGTAGCGATCGTGGATCGCACGCGAGACTGCCATGCCCTCCTCGACCAGGCCTTCGGAAATCATGTGTGCCGCGGCCTGCCACTCGAAGCCGGTCATGGATTCATTGAAATAGCCAAACTGCCAAGCATCGTGCCATTTCTGGTTCAGGCCGCCCTTCGGCCAGGTGCACATAATCAGCTCTTTGTCGTCTTCGTTTGCATACCAACGGCCCCGACTAAAGGTTTTACGGAATGTTCCGGTATGCGGAACAAAGTTGTATTTATACAAAGCCGCCAAAGCAGACCGTATCTTCGCTGGGTCAAACAAATGCCCCAAGCCGACTTGGTGTGCCCAGAACTGGCCGAACACCTGATCGATATAACAGCCAGTTCCCACCGCAACGTGGTCGGTGTGCTGCGGGTCAAGTTCGTGGAAGAAATACTCTCCGTTATACAGCTCCAGGATCGTTTCAGCCCCCTTGTCGGCAATGGCTTTACATTCCGTCGCAAAAGCCGTGTCACCCACCTCGGTGGCCATCGCTTCGCCGGCACGCAAGGTCGCCAAGTAAAGCGTAGCAAGGAAGGAAATACGCCCGAACCAAGCGGCGTCGAGGGTGTTATGTTGCGCGCCCTCCAGGATACCGTCGCGATTGGCATCGCGCTTAATCATAAACTGAATCGCCTTCTTAATATTGGGCCAGGTGCGCTGTAGGAACGCGGCGTCTTCCGACATCTGGTGCTCGCGATAGGCGCCAAGAATACGTCCGCAATGCCCGTCATCGGCAGAGTGATTCGACCCAGTCAAATGTGCCCGCATACCGATACTGCCATCGGCATGTTGGCCCAGACCGAAATCAACTTCTTCGCGGTGGCGGCGTTCCACATCCGGAAACAGCCGCCCCGGTGCTTGCGCATAGTGCCACACGTGCGTGCAAGTGCCCTCACAACAGCCGACACCTTCCCACGCCCAGAAGCGACCATCCTTAAACCGATAGGCCGTCGTGGTCGCAAGGATCGAGGTATTGGCCATAGTCCGGTCGAGAAACCAGTTCGGCAGGGATGAGTCATACCATGTGTCACGCCACAGCTTGGTCTCGCCTGACAGACGACTGAATTCTTTGGCCACATAGCGTGTGACCTCCAAGGCATTTTCAAAGCGCGCTGCATATTCGCGGCCGACGCCCGGCATACCCCCGGCTGTCAGATTCGGGAAGTGCCAAGCGAGGACAAAGCTAACGGTTTGCGATTCGCCCGGTTTCAGTGTCAAGGTTTGTCCCGCCGAACCCGTCATCGCCCCCTGAGCTGCATCCTTTGCATCAGGGATACGCTGGTTGGCTGCACCGATCAATCGGGCATCTGCGTCCGTAAGTACCGCCAAGGTCATGGTACCGTAGCTCCGTTCGGTATCCGGGTTCACGACTTTAAGCGATCGGTCACTGAAAACCAATTGGTCGACTCCGATATTGCCCCAGTCCCCCGAGACAGCGTCCACGATCTCAACTGTCGCTTGCTTGCCCTCATGCGCGCTCAAATCCATGGCTTTGCGGGTCATTTGGTTCGTGGCGTCACCTGCGACCGAACTCACCACCGCACCATCGACCACAACATTGACACAAGTCTTGCCCTTATGATTGCCCCCGCCAATCAGCAGGTGCAGGAACTTGCGTGAAATCGTAAACGGGTCTGAAGTCAGGCGGCCGACTGCCGCATCCTTTTCGGCGACAGTAAATCCCGGAGCGGTGGCATGTGAATTGACGGCGCGAATTCCTTCGATTTTGAGATCTCCCTGATGACCAGGCACCGCATGCTTGGGAGCCGGACGCGCCCCAAAAGCAGTCCCCGAAACCTGCCACTTGGTGAATTCCTGCGACTCAAAATCTTCAAACACGACATCAGGACGCGCGCTCCCGGTCATATCAGGCAGGCGCGCCGAACAGTGCAGCGCAGCAAAACCGGCTTCTTCGACCTTTTCGTTGTGACGCAAGCCCTCAGCCCCTCCACTTCCAAGCAGGACCGGGTTTTCCAGCCAGCCAAACAAATCGCAGTCCACTGTTTTGTCGCTGTGGTTGCTCACCTTGTAGGACATCACCGTCACCGGCAGCGAAGAGTCCGCGGTGTTGTGCGGAATAAACGGCGAGTATGCCGACAACTGCACCTCAAGCGGGCAGCCTGCATCCTTATAGTTGACTTCGCCGATGGGATATTGCCCGACAAAAGACACTTGCTCAAAGCCCTCAGCATCGAGCGTGCGTAGCTCATCATTAATGCGAATGGCGAAATTCTGTTCAAATGGATAGGCTCGCTCAGCTGGCAAAATATAGTTAGCCCCATCCCGCATCCTAATAGAGCGCCCCTTATAATCGACTCGGCGAGGCTGGATGCCCTCACTATCGTCGTTACGAATATTCCAGTGCCAGAGTCGTCCATCGCCGCCCAAATAGACCGTGCCGGCAAACAGTCCGCCCACCGGCATGCCGATAGTGTCCAAAGCTTTTCGCTCGGTATAGATCTGCGGCTCGCCACTCGTAAATAGCGACTTAAACCAATCGGGGTCCAGTTGCTTATCGGCAGGGATCAAGCGTGCGTATTTCCCCGCTACATTGGCTTCAGTCACGTTCGGCGCACCATAAGCACCATTGCTGGCATAAAACATGATGCCGCTAGTCAAAGTAAACAAGCCGCCCTTTTTAAGGAACTCGCGTCGATTCATTTCTGTATGTTCTGCCATAATTTAATAAACTGAGGGGTGTAATGAAAAAGATAATACAGTAATCATGCCTAATTATCTACTGTCCAATTGGACAGGTCAGTGAATGACAAGTATAGCCCTGTAAATGAACCAGCTCATTGATTGCAATTGGTTCATTCCTTGGCAAGGTTCGCTCTAGGGCACCTTTATTACAAAGTCGGATGAAAAAAGTAATATACATTTCCATTTTAGCTGTAGTGACGCTCTCCGGGCATGCTGCTGCGGTTGACGCGCGTTCCCCAGAGGAATGGCATGCACGGCAGCTGACCTCGGCCGAGGAATGGTCATGGTGGCCATGGAAGCGCGTCGAGCAGTTGGAGGCTGCCCGAAGCCAATTGCTCAAACAGATTTCCGTATTACCGCAGCATCAACCAATCTTTCAGTCGAACCGTTTGGGCTTTCATTCTTCGTTCGCGGTGTCTGATTCTGGGCAAACACTCCCACCGCATCAAATTGATTTCGAGTTGGAATATGCGAATTTCCTTGATTCCATTGCCTTAGTGCCGGCCTTCAATCCGAAAGATCATGTGTCCTATGCATTCCCAAAACGCTTCAAAATCGAGGCACTCAGCAGTCATACGGGACAGTTCGAAACCATTGCGAACTGGATGGAGGAAGACTTCCCTGATCCAGGCTTGTATCCTGTGTTTTTCAATCGAACGGATCTCAGCAAACACATCAAGCAGGTTCGTATTACGGTCCCTCAGCAACCCAATCAATCAGACGCAGCCTATTACGCGCTGGGGGAAGTCTACATTCTGCAACAGAGGCCGAATGGAGATATTGGCGCCAACATGGCCGAATGGGGCAGTGACAGTATTGACGTCAAGAGCTCCGACTCGTTCTCAATGCCTCCCTTATGGGACATCAGTTATTTGAACGATGGCGTGATGTGCCTCGGCTTCCCTCTCAGCGATGAAATGGTCGAATCGGAGGATTTGCTGATTACCTATGATGCGGGTGAGGAACCCACAGAGGGAGTGCAAGTGATGCTGGATTTAGGACAAACGAGGCCAATTGGGCGCATTGATTTTTGGCCTGCCAAAGCGCCCTACGCCTTGGCTTTACCATCCTTAGGTTTTCCCCGAGAATTTTCAGTGGAGCTTTCGATGAATCCAAACTTTGAAACGGTTAAGGTGGTTCATCCTCAATATACCGAAGCAAACCAACCGCGTGCGAATCTCCTTTCCGTCGTCGGTGGGGGTTCCCCAGCTCGATACATCCGTATCACAATGAAGGGACTGAGTGAGCATCAGGGAAAGCGGATATTTGGCTTGGGGGAAATCTTAGTGACCGAGTTCGATCAGGCATTTTCGATCAATTGCAAGGTGACGGCACGGGGGATTCCTGATGCGTATGCGGATCAACTGACGCGACTGGTGGATGGCTGCAGCTGGCAACGTCGCATCCTGCAACAGGGTGAGTGGATCAAGGGCTTAGCAGAGCGTCGTCCGTTGGATAAACGTCTGGCGGTCGTGGACCAGGAACTGGAACGAGCCCAGGCGAATTGGCGAGGTATTCAGCAACAGTCTATCATTTGGGGCGGAAGCCTCATTGTGATCTGCCTGCTAGGCGGACTCGCGGTGCAGCAGCAGATACGTCGGCGGGGAATGAATAAATTGAAATGGCGTATCGCCCGCGATCTACACGATGATGTGGGCAGCAATCTTGGTAGTATTTCATTGGCGGCCGATGAGCTGGAACTCGCGGATACGAATGCAAAGGAAGAGATTGCCACGATTTCCCTGCTGGCTCGCGAAGCGTGCGCGGCGTTGCGCGAGGTCGTGTGGGTGATCGATAAAGGCACCATTCGCCTGCCTCAGTTAATCCAAAAACTCGTTGAGCGGGCCGAGCGTGTGCTAGATGGAGTGGCACTTTCAGTGGAGGTTCCAAGTGACTGCCCCGACTGCATGGTGTCGTTAATATTTAAACGGCACCTGTTTTCTTTTTTCAAGGAAGCGGTGCACAATTGCGCTCGTCATTCGCAAGCGACGCAGGTGGACGTGATCATTACCATCGTCGATCAATGCCTGCAAATTTCCCTTCGCGATAATGGCTGCGGGTTTGATCTGGCGGCGCAATCGTCTGGCTGGGGACTAGCGAGCATGAAGGATCGTGCGAAGGAAATGGCTGGTAAGCTAAAGCTGATCTCGCAGCCCGGTGAGGGCACGACGGTGCAGCTGACAGTTTCTTTAAAATCATTATTGAGCGAAACAGATAATCTATACAAAACATCGAACTAATATGATTCCAATCAAAGCATGGGTAGTCGAAGACGATGGCACGTATCGTCGCATGTTACAGCGCTTGTTGAACCGAGAGGAGCACATCGACTGCGAGCGAGTGTTTCCTTCATGCCCCAAGTTGTTCGAAGCGATTGCAGCGGAGCCACACCCTGATCTGGTATTGATGGATCTCGGACTTCCAGAGATGGGCGGCGTGGAAGGCATCCGCAAGCTATCTGCGCTTGCGCCAGATTTAGCCGTGCTGGTATTGACGGTGGTTGAAGACAAAGGCAAAGTGTTCGAAGCTTTAGATGCTGGGGCGGCTGGTTATCTCCTGAAGACGGCGAAGCCCAGAGAAATCGTCCGTGGCGTGCAAGCGGTCTTTACAGGCGGAGCACCCTTGAGTCCGGCAGTGGCAAAATTGGTGCTCGCAGAAATCCATAAACCCAGCCCATCCGAAGCATACGCTTTATCACCTCGCGAGATTGAGGTATTGGAACTACTGGCAGAAGGGCTGTTGGTTAAGGAAATTTCAGACCAATTGAATATCAGCCGACGGACTGGCGCCTTCCACCTCAACAATATTTACCAAAAGCTGCAGGTCAAATCTCAAGCGGGTGCCGTCGCCAAGGCATTTCGCTCTGGGATTCTGTAAAGATACGGAGGCGTCCCGAGCGTCCAAATCCTAAGCGACAGCACTCATATACGCTTATACTTAGTCTGCGCATGAATGGATAAACTTCGGAGACGGAACTTTAAAAATGCTGCCACGTCTGTGCTAGCAGATTACATTTCCCAAGATGCCCCGACCTGTTCAATTGAACAGGCAGACAATTCAGCTCAATCAGTGTAGTATCACTCACAAGAATCAGTCGCAAAAAACAGTATAAACCCCATTCCGGCGGCTAATTGGATCATCTATAAAAAAATAGGCAATCCCCACACCCCCAACATCAATACCTAAATAATATGAAAAAGACAATCACACTCACCCGCTTCATCGCGATGACTAGATTCGCCAGTGCCGCCGCGCTTGCCTGGTTGGCCACATCGATTGGCCTGTCCGCAGCGTTAGCGCTTCCGGCGATCTTCTCCGACCATATGGTGCTACAGCGCGAGCAAGCTGTGCCAGTTTGGGGCACGGCAGATGCGGGTGCCACTCTGACGGTTGAGTTTGACGGCCAAAGTAAAACCGCCACCGCCGATTCCGCTGGAAAATGGCGCATCGATCTTGATCCGCTTCAAGCATCCGCGACACCACGCAAACTGCTGGTGACCTCTTCCGTGGGGCAACAGACAGTCGCACTTCGCGATGTTTTGGTTGGCGAAGTTTGGCTCTGTTCCGGTCAGTCGAATATGCAGTGGGCCATGCATCAAAGCAGCAAGGCCGATACGGACATTGCTAATGCTGAATCGGCAACCATTCGGTTATATGACACCCCGCGTGCGGCATCGGCTTATCCGCTAGATACAATCAATGCGAGTTGGACGACATGCACGCCGGCAACCGTTCGTGGTTTTTCTGCAGTGGCTTACTATTTCGGCAAGAAGCTGAATCATGATTTAAATGTGCCGGTGGGATTGTTGCACAGTTCTTGGGGTGGCACACGCATCGAGCCATGGACTCCACCGTGCGGCTTCGAAGGCATTGACGCAGTGGCTGACATTCATGCCATGGTGCAAAAGACACTGCCGGGTTCGCCGCATTATAAACAGGCGATGAGCGCCTATCTGAAACAGATCAAGCAATGGACTGCCGAAAGCTCGGAGGCCTTCGACGCTGGCGGGTATGTGTCCGCACCACCGGCTCTGCCAGAGGGGATGTTGCTGGGCGGAAATCATCAGACCGCGACCAAGATTTATAACGCGATGATTCATGCCCACGTGCCTTTCGCGATCAAAGGCGCGATCTGGTATCAAGGGGAATCGAATCATCAAGAGGGAGCGCTCTATACCGACAAAACCCGTGCGCTACTCAATGGTTGGCGTTCGCTTTGGGGCTATGAGTTCCCCTTCTATTTTGTTCAAATCGCACCGTTTCAATATGGCAACGAAGCGCCGGAAATACTCGCTGAATTCTGGGAAGCTCAATCGGCAATCGTTGAACAGATTCCGAATACTGGCATGGTGGTTATCAGTGATGTGACCGCTCTTCAGAATATTCATCCATCCAATAAGGAAGCGCCCGGCACTCGTCTCGCGCTGCTAGCACTCGACAATACGTATGGCAAAGACCTCGTCAGCACGGGCCCCGTATTCAACAAAATAGAACAGCTCGACGGTGCGCTGAAGGTCACTTTTGATGCCGCCGAGGGGCTCAGCACTCGCGACGGCAAGGCGCCGGATTGGTTTGAAATTGCAGGCAAGGACGGGGTATTCAAAAAAGCCCAAGCCGTGATTGAGGGACAATCAGTGGTGTTGACGTCTGCCGAAGTGCCTGCGCCGCTGGTCGTTCGCTTTGCTTGGCACAAACTGGCGACACCGAATCTGGTGAATGGCGCCGGTCTACCAACGTCCGCCTTCCGTGCCGGCAAGCTGCCAGAAGTGAGCGTTACCGATTTGCCCGAAGCTGCAGGGTTCCGCACGGTGTATCAAATCGAGTTGCCGGTCGATGCGAACTACGCGAATGCGGCACCGAGCTATGCGGTCGACCAACGGACCGCAGCCGGCGCATTCAGTCAAGTGGCCTATTATCTGGAGTTACAGAAGCCCGGGCAGGCCCGACAGTATGTTTTCGTATCGATGGATGCATTCACCGATGATGCTTCCAAGGTTGGGATTCCCACGCTGAAGAGTGGTGCGAAATTCATGCAGCAGGTATCGAATTTAACCGTGCGCAGTAATGTCGAAGGCCTCACGGATTGCAGCAACTCGGATGGCGGTAATATTGAATTCTGGCCAGGCAACTACGCGGCGGGAAATGCGCAACAGATCCCAGGAGCCAATCCTGCGAAATATGATTTCGGCGATGTCGGTAGCAACCAAATCCCTGGCTATGGCAGCATGCAAATTCACCATTGGAAAGCACAGCAGACCGTGTTCGCGATCAACCACTGGGGCACTCCCGGAGCAGTCGACATCGGCATCGGCAGTTCAACTGGTAAGACCGCCGACTGGACTTTCACCGGTAATGCCAAGGACTACACGCTACGCCGCCTCACCGTCATGGTGAAGTGAATGCAAAGAGCCTCTCCAACTCATATGAACAAAACTCCTTTCACGCATATAATAGCCATTGTTACAGCACTTGGATTGATCAACAGTGTCAGCGCTGCCTCGGGCAAGATGAATCCAGTCCGATTTGACATCAGTGTCCACAACGAGCAGTTGCCCGCTTTCAAACAGGGAGCGCGTCTCGTCTTTGCAGGAGACTCGATTACTGATATGAAGCGCGGGCGTAATGAAAGCGATCGCAACCATTACTTAGGCCACAGTTTTGTGTTTATGCTGGCGGGGCGCCTAGGGCTTGAAATCCCCGAAGCGCAGTTGGACTTTTATAACCGAGGCATCAGTGGTAATACGGTTGCCGATTTAAAGGCGCGTTGGCAACGGGATGCGATTGAAATACGCCCCGACGTCCTGACCATTCTGATTGGAACCAATGATGCGGGAAAAGGAGTCAACCCCGCCGCATTCGAAGCAGACTACCGTGCGATTCTGTCCGCTAGCCGCCTAGCCAATCCTGATCTAAAAATCGTTTTATTAGACCCGTTCATTCTAAAATCCGGTAGGTTGACCAATGAAGAGCTCTGGAACTCACGCCGTGCGACGATCGACCAGTTTCGCCTCATCGTGACGACACTGGCAAACGAATATGATGCGGTCCATCTCAAGCTGCAGGATATTTTCGATGCTGCCGCTGAAGCAGTTGCGCCGGAACACTGGCTTTGGGACGGCGTACACCCACTCCCTCAAGGGCATGAACTGATCGCCCGTCATTGGCTCAAATCGGTGAGTGCCCGCTGGCCGCAAGACTCGCTCAATCCATAGCCAATTCCGATCCGTTCGCATCGCAAAAAATCCTTCATACCTGTCGTTTAGGACAGCTCGATTTCCAGGCTCAGTCATGCTATCATCCTCTGAGTCACACAACGCGTCGATTCCTTACCTCTAGGTAGAGCTAGTGTTGCACACGCTAAGTTCGATCAATGAAAGACCCGAGGCGAAATGCTTCGCTCCGTGACTCCGTGGCTCCGTGTGAAAAATTGCGTCGTTCAGGCGTCATGATGGTGTGCGATCAAGTGCTGAGAGTCACACGCAGGCGCGGAGGGCCTTGGCCAAAACGTTAACCAGCTCTTCTACCTTCTAACTGCTCTTTTAAAGATTACTCAAAGTCTGCACTCACCAGCGTACGGCTCTCACCAGCCTCCAGCTCAATCGATTTTGTCATGGCTCCATAACGAACCTGACACGGATTCCCATTCAGCGAACGAAGTGTGGCTTGGACTAAACGCCCCTCCTGCCACTCGATATCTACCTCAAAGCCACCACGTGCTTTGAGTCCAGTGATTGCACCGGTGGGCCATGCCGCAGGCAATGAAGGCAGCAGATGCACGACGCCCATGTGCGATTGTACCAGCATCTCGCAGAGTCCCGACGCATATCCGAAATTGCCATCAATCTGAAACGGAGGATGGAATCCTAACAGGTTATCATAATAATTCCCCTTGATCTGTTCGCTGAGGAGCTTGTACGCACGGTCACCATCGTGGAGTCGCGCCCAGATATTGATTTTCCAAGCTTTGCTCCACCCCGTCGCCCCATCGCCACGTGCGTTCATGGACACCTTGGCCGCCTCCGCAAGCACGGGAGTCGTCACTGGCGAAATTTGTCGCCCTGGATGCACCGCGATCAGGTGCGAGAGGTGCCGGTGCTTGTTGTTCGGATTATCCAGATCATCTGCCCATTCTTGAAGCTGTCCCCAGCTGCCGATTTTGGGTCCCAACAGGCGTGCTCGCATGGATTCGACCTTTTGTCGAAACGCCTGATCTTTGCCCAATGTGACAGACGCTTCGATATAGTTGGTAAAGAGATCATACACCAACTGCTGTTCGTAGGAGTTGCCCTCAAGCTCTGGGCCGTGTTCCGGTGACTGGCTCTTGGGACTGACCAATTTACCATTTGGCCATTCGATCAGTGAATCTTCCCAGAACTCACAGAGGTTTTTGAGCAGCGGATACGCCCGAGTCTCGAGGTAGTCTCGGTCCATCGTATACGCATAATGATCCCATAGATTCTGCATGATCCAGGCCCCATCGCCGAGATACCATTTGAAGGACGCTCCGCCAAAGATGCCGTTTTCCGCGCGATGTGCCCAGCCTCGGACACCGAATGCCTTTTGCGTGGCCTCACGCTTGACTGGGACAACAGACCAGAGCCATTCGGACAAGGGCGTGAAGCACTCCGACAAATTTGCCTGATCGACAAACCAATAGTTCATTTGGAGGTTCACATCGGTATGATAATCACTCCGCCATGGTGGACGATTGCTCTCATTCCAGAGTCCCTGAAGGTTGGCAGGCATGCAACCCGGGCGCGAAGACGAAATCATCAAGTAGCGTGCAAATTGGAACAGCAGCACTTCGAGGTCTGGATCTGGAGCGCCGCCTGCTTTATTCAGATTCGTCTGTACCATCGATTCACTGCCACTGTGTTGAACTTTGGCGCCTCGATACGCATTCAGCCGTTCTGGAGTGGGGAGTTGCACGGAGGCTTTGGAACTTCCCCCCAAGTCGACAGAGACACGGTTGAACAGCGCTTGATAATCCTCGACATGCTCCTTGAGCAGATCATCGAAGGATCGCTTGGAGGCCTTTTCGAGCGTCTGTGTGATACGATGATGGGGGTGTTGCTGTTTCCATCCTTGTGCGCGTTGATTGGAATAATCGGTTCCGCCATTCATGATGATGATCAGGCTGTCACAGTCCTTGAAAGCAATCTTGCCGTCCACCGCTTCGATGCTACCGCCTTCATGCATCACGAGCACCTGGGCTTCGTATTGCAGTTGGATCGCATAATTATCATTTGGACTCTTATAGGTGCCCGCAAGCGTGCCGGAAAAAGTTAACTTATTCTCAACGGACTTGACGACGCTGCCATGCGCGTCTTTGAGCGATACGAATCCGGTATAGGCACCCTGCTGATCAGCACTGAGGCGAAAGACCTGCACATTTGCAGGATTGCTGGCAAAGTATTCACGCTGATAATTAACGCCATCCTTGCGGTATTGGATGCGATGCAGGGCCTGATCGATATTCAGCTCGCGGCGGTACGAGCGAGTCGACGCCGCTGCCGTTGATTCAGCAAAGTTAAGCGCAACATCTGCCACTTGAAAATGGGATATATCCAGTGGCTGGAAGGTCAAACGATAGTGCGAGAATAGCGTATCATTACTAAATGCAAAGGTCTTGGTCATGAGCCGTTTTTCAAACGGTTGCTTGAGGGTTTGATCGTCAAGTACCCTCCACTGCTGGCCGTCAATGGAACCTTCGAGGGTCCATTGACGCGGATCGCGCAACGGTTGATCATTGGCAGACGTCAAAGAATAGCCCCGCAATGGCTGCTTAGGCGTAGACTCATAAATCATCTGCCAGACCACCGCCTGGTTCCGATGCTCCATACACCATTTCGTTTTCGAATTGCCATCCGCACTCTGTGCCACCGTCTCCTGCATCGACGTTACATGCGCACTCGGGTTGCTGAGGCGCGACGGCGGCGGCGTGATCCCTCCGAGCTCTACATAAAGATCACCAAATGCCTGATACGAACCCGTATCTGCTTCGTCCCCAATCCAGACGGTGTCTTCGTTGAATTGAATATGCTCCTGCTCGACACCGCCATAAATCATACAGCCCATACGCCCATTGCCGATCGGGAGGCACTCTTGTTGCCAATCCTGAGCAGGGCGATCCATCCAGATGATGTTGTCTTCAGCGAACAGGGAAAGGACGCCAAGCAAGCAAGCGGTTAAGATGATTCTTTGTTTCATAGGTATTTTTTTAATATAGACTGATGGCTCGTGCGATCATGCATGGACCGGTCGGTTCCTGTAAGTCACGTAACCGATGCAGTTTTTCAAAATGCACACGAGGGTCACCCCCGCCCACTCTCAAATTTATTCCTGCAGAAGTTCCAGCACGAATCCGTATTGGTAGTTTTGATTGGCTGGGATGGTGTATTGATTCAGTGCCTGAGCTCCCCAGCTGTCGTTGCCGCCAACTCCGTTGACTCGGTGGTCGATATTGATGGCCAGGGTGTCGGTCGTCGGCAATGAACTGCTGAGGTCGCGCCACTAGGTAGACATCACGATAGATGCCCCCCAGACGCCACATGTCCTGATCTTCCAAATAGCTGCCGTCACAGTATTTGTAGACTTCGACGGCAAGGGTGTTGTTACCGAGCTTGAGGTATGGATTGATGTCAAATTCAGCCATTGTCATGGCATCTTGACTGTAACCGACCCGCTCACCATTGACCCAGACATACATCGCCGACATCACGCCGTCAAAATGGAGGAAAATGTTTTGCCCTTTGCAACCCGAAGGCACTTCGAACTCACGGCGATAACTCCCCACTGGATCCCGTTCTTTGTAGGTGGTGAAGTGTTTCTCAGGCGCGGACGTCACACGCGGTGGGTCCACCTGAAAGGGATAAATGATATTGGTATAGATCGGAGTGCCGTAGCCCTTCATTTCCCAGTTCGAGGGAACATCGATGGTTTCCCAATTCGACACATCGAATGCCTGCTGGTAAAAATCGGCGACTCTTACTTCTGGTGTTGGAGCCCAACTGAAGGCCCACTTGCCATTTAAAGAATGGATGCGGGAGGAATCAGCATACTTTCCGGAAGCGAGATCAGCTTCAGTTCCACCTGGTATCATCGAGGCATGGACGGGCAACTTATGAATAGAAAGAACCTGTTCATTCTCCCAGTCCTGCTGTTTGCCTGCGGCATAGACCAGTGTTGCCGACAGCGCGAACAGCCCTAGGAATCGGGTATATTTTAACATGTATCTTTGGTGCCTGTATTAGCTTAAATAAGGAGTGAGCTAGAATGCCCGATCCAGCGGGTACATTTGCTTCGGTGCGCTGACATCCTACAGCAATCGAGCCCCAACATCTACTGTCCAATTGGACAGGTCACGGCAGAATATCCCTCCATTACCACACGCTCCGACGCTGCTCACCTCCTAGACCTACTGACTCAGCCTTGCCTCAGCTACAGCTGTCTCATGAGATCGCGGTGAGATGACTCTTATGAAATATCAACTGCGCATACTCCTGCTGACCCTCTCGGGATTTAGCCTTTAGGCTTCATCAAGAAAGCCCAATATCATCCTCATTTACGCCGATGACTTGGGGGCTGGAATATTGGGCTGCTATGGTCAAAAAATCATCCAGACACCCAACATTAACCGCTTGGCCAATGAAGGTATGCAGTTCAGCAATATGTATGGATCGGTTTACTGTGCCCCAGCACGAGCAACACTTTTAACCGGTCTACATCAGGGACGTACAGGGGGCTAAAATATTTCCAAGGTTGATCAGACCATCGCCATGGATAAGGGTCAGTTGACAGCAGAGCAGCTCGGGCAACAGTTAAAGAGTCATATAGCTGCCAAGCCAGGTGAAGTTTTTCTGGCACAAGTGGCACAAAAGGCCGGTTATAAGACCGCTCAGTTCGGCAAGCTCGACTAGGGCTTTCAAACGACCCGTCAACGACTCAAGCGCCATGACTGGGTTCACCACTTGGGTGATCTGGATCACCAGCGTGCACACGGGTTTTACCCGACGTATTTGTGGTTGAATGGTCAAAAGCTTCCTCTTGAGGGCAATACGAATATCAACGCAGCCAGGACCAAAGAATCCTATGGTAAGGGCACGACTGCAAGGCGGCGTGTCCATCTGCGGTTAAAAAACCACGAATCCATCGTCCCAGACCACTGAATTTCAGCCAGCAAACGTTCAGCGTCCACAGCTACCGAGTCGGTGCCGATACGACGCACGTTTGCTAAAGCACCCCAAGGGCATAACACACCCACAGGGCATGACACTGCACGCTACCTACAAACCCAAAAAAGGCCGCGCTGGCGAGCGCGGCCTTTAACCCTAATAGGATTACCCCTATATGAAAAAACTCAGTCAATCTAACGACGACGGCGCACCATCACGAAGCTCAGAGCAAACAAACCACCCAACAGGGCGTAGGTGCCCGGCTCAGGAATGGTACCGAAATTATCCACCGTAGCGTTTAAAACGGCGGTATTACCGCTAGAAAATGCGATATGGTAGTTCACCATCGCGTCATTTTGTGCCGGAGTGTAAGTGCCTGATGAAGTGAAGAGCGTCGAGCCATTTGCCATAAAGTCAAATTCATTACCGCTCCGTCGAATCTGCATAGTGACGGGAGTGAAGCTCTCCGGCGTGTCCGATAAATAGAGGGAGACTCCTGCATGAT
>Ga0114998_10001735_pt1 | contig 16802 bp, 12 predicted proteins | sample ArcticOcean_MG_C_5_FD_87044 | JGI IMG/M metagenome (GOLD analysis project Ga0114998, IMG submission 87044) | Marine microbial communities from western Arctic Ocean - ArcticOcean_MG_CB4_138 | ecosystem: Environmental > Aquatic > Marine > Oceanic | place: Arctic Ocean: Canada Basin | collected...
AATAAAGTCTCGCGAGGAGGAAAAGGACAGGGTTTGCAAGGAGTACGCAAAACTAATTCGAAGAAGTAGAGAAACAACTTTAAGAGCATTTTAACATAATATTAGCTTTTTTAGTGGTGTGATCAAAACGTACATACGGTACGTAGTAGTATTTTTTTAATTTTATTCGCGGCTAACCGGTTATCCAGCAATCACGAATCAACAAAAGCCTCCCCTAAAAGCCATCATATATTTTCACAAATAATAGTAATAAAGAACAGCGCTTAATAATAATCGATTTATTGGGATAAACGAGCGAAAAAGAAAAAGAATTAGATTACTTAGAGAAGTATCTCAACAGTCTCTTCGCGTTCTTCGCGTTCTCTCTCTCTCTAATATAGTAATACTTTCATCTTCTGTTTTGGTATTATTTAAACGGAAGCACATATTTTGAATTTATATTTAATATATTCAATAAGAGGAAACGGTGTTATTGATTGCGTGCATAAATATTCTTGAAGGCATCGAGTGAACGGATTATTATTGGGTCATACGTATCCATACTAGTATCCATATTGAATTCGTAAGATATTTCATAAATGAGTGACGTTAATAACAACGACGACCCGTTCGGGGAAGACGATGACAACAACAATAATAATAATAATAATAATGGAATGGTAGAGGAGGAAGAAGAAGAAGATTATGAAGGCGATTTGATATCGGAAGACGATGACTCTCGCGGAGAACCGTTCGATGACGAAGAAGAAAACGAGGAAGACGAGGAAGATTTAATGGAAAACATGGAACGAGATTACGAACATATGCCACATTTAGATTCGTACGAAGAACATGGGATACACGACGCAGAGGACGAGGAGTTTGATCCAGAGGCTGAGCTCGAGGCAAGGTTTCGAGCCGAGGAAGAAATGCAAGAGAGAGATTTAGACGGGTTTGGAAATCAAAGAGGTGGTCAAACTGGGAGAGCGATACCGAGAGCGCTCGATGATGGGGATGATCAAGATCAGCAGTGGCGTAGGGCGAGGAGGAGGAGAGCGGCCGATTTAGCCGCCGGAGACGAAGAGGACGAAGAGTTGTTAGGCGACGACGAAGAGTTTGAAGTCAACATTGATTCGTATGATTGTCCTTTGAGAGAGTGGATTACGAAAGAACGGACTATGATGGAAATCAGAAAGAGATTCTCGAAGTTTTTAAGAAAGTTTACGCAAAAAATACATCAGGAGGAAGTTTTCGTGTATAAGAAACGCATGCGCGAGATGTGCGTCGCGAATAGACAATCGTTAGATGTTTCGTTCGTACATCTTTCAATGAAGGATTCGACAATCGCGGCATGGGTTGCAGATGCACCAGGTCTTATGATACCAATGCTTGATGAAGTCTTGAAACGAGAAGTGTTGCGTTTATATCCAGCGTACGAAGATATACATCCTGAAGTATTCGTGCGTATAGCAGAATTCCCAGTCGTTGATCATATTCGCGACATTCGTCAATCGCATTTAAACTCGTTGATTAAAATCACTGGCGTCGTAACCAGACGTTCGAGTGTTTTTCCTCAATTGCGGAACGTCACGTATCAATGCGTTAGGTGCAAGTATTTGTTAGGACCGATTCAACAAAACGCAAACGACCCGATAAAACCGGGGAACTGCCCAGAGTGCCAAGGAAAAGGCCCATGGACTGTTGACGTGGAAAGAACGGTTTACAGAAACTACCAAAAATTGACGTTGCAAGAATCCCCGGGGAGTGTACCCGCCGGTCGTTTACCGAGAAGTAAAGAAATCATCGTCTTGAACGATTTAATCGATTGCGCGAGACCTGGCGATGAAATCGATATCACAGGAGTTTACGTAAACTCATACGACGCATCGGGAATTCAACAACGAAATGGATTCCCAGTATTCTCCACGCACGTGGAAGCAAATCATATTCTACGCAGAGGCGATGCTTTCGCGACGCAAAACTTAACCGACGACGACAAACACAAGATTCGAGAGTTATCGAAAGAGCCGAAGATTGTACAGCGCATCATTCAGTCAATTGCACCTTCGATTCATGGGCACGAAAATATTAAAACTGGCCTCGCAATGGCCATATTTGGTGGACAAGAAAAGCTCGTGAAAGGGAAAACGAAATTAAGAGGAGATATTAACGTTTTGTTGTTAGGCGACCCGGGAGTGGCAAAGTCGCAATTTTTGAAGTACGTCGAGAAAACGGCAAGCAGAAGCGTTTATACTACAGGTAAAGGCGCATCAGCAGTTGGTTTAACCGCAGCTGTGCATAAAGATCCAGTAACTAGAGAGTGGACTTTAGAAGGCGGTGCACTCGTCTTGGCCGATAGAGGCGTATGCTTAATCGACGAGTTTGATAAAATGAACGACCAAGATCGAGTTTCGATTCACGAGGCTATGGAACAGCAATCGATTTCGATTTCAAAAGCTGGTATTGTTACGAGTTTGCAGGCGAGATGTTCAGTGATTGCCGCAGCGAACCCTATCGGTGGAAGGTACGATTCATCGAGAACGTTTAGCGATAACGTAGAACTCACGGATCCAATTTTATCTCGTTTTGATGTTTTATGCGTCGTGAAGGATGTCATCGATCCAATCACAGACAGGCGATTGGCAGAGTTCGTTGTCAAATCGCACGTTCGCTCGCATCCGAAGAATACGGAAGAATCCGATAACGAAGACCAACAACTGGACGAAGAAGAGTTAGCGCAACCGCTCGAGCAGGAAATGTTGAAAAAGTATATTTCGTACGCAAAACGCTTCGTCAATCCGAGATTGAAAGAACAAGACACGCCGAAGATTGCACGCGTTTACTCAGAACTTCGTAAAGAGTCAGTAACGCGTGAAGGTATGCCCGTAGCAGTTCGTCACTTGGAAAGTACGATTCGTATGGCTGAAGCGAGAGCTAGAATGCGTTTGTCCGAAAGTGTGAGTCCGGAAGATATCGATCACGCAATTTCGGTCATGTTAGATTCGTTTATTGGAACGCAAAAGCAATCCGTACAGAAATCTTTGAGGAAGAAGTTTGCAAAGTACGCGCATTTCCATCGCGACTACGATTCGCTTTTGATGGAGATTTTAGGAGGGATGCATAGAGAAAAATTAAGATTGAACACGTTTGGAAATTTGAAATGTTCTGTTCTCGAGCATAGGGCGAGAGAGTACGGCGTCGTAGATTTGAGGCCGTTCTATAGGTCTCACACATTCTTGGGCGCTAACTTTACGCATGATGCGGAACAGAGAGAAATCATTTGCCCGCTGTAGAATCAAAAATTTAGTAGGAAGTTTAAAATTTAATATAATAATTAATATACGGGCCCCTGAAAAGAAGTTTACCACGTTTGTTGCGCGTCTTCGAACAATTCTTCTTCTACGCTCGCTTGTTCTCCCGTAATAGTCTCTTTCAGCATCGCTTTCGGCCTACGCCACCATCGAATGACTTGCTGTATAAAAGTCGCAAACATAACGACTGCGATGGTAAGCGTCAACTTGCGATTTCGGTTCATCCAATCGAGTGGTGTCTTGAACCTGGCGTAAAAACTTGAACCAAACGCAGCGAGTTTCATAAACTTTTGCATCGTTTCAGGTTTTACATTTTTGAGCGCCGTAGCAGCTTGTTCGGCTTGCTCGTCGCTCATGTTCATTCCAGCCGCTTTTGACATTTGTTTAATTTGATCCGGGTTAACTTTCGACATCATCTCAGCCATTGCTTTTTGAATTTTGGGGTCGCTCATTTGAGATTGCATGGACTTCATTGCTTCTGCGGTTGGCATACCGTCTGGTCCCATGCCACCGTTTTGCATCCCTGATGCCATGGACATCATAGCCTCCATAGTCTCTGGCGACATGTCCTTCATCATTGCAGCGGCTTGTTCCATCATTTCTGGCGACATCGCGGGCATTCCAGCCGGCATTTGCTGAGGAAACGCGCCACCGGATGTTGTCGTCGCATTAGTCGCCGATCTTCCCATTGCAGCGCTCATATCGTCATTATCATCATCTATTTCATTAATCGTCGACTTTTTTGTAGGTTCATCAAATTCTGGACATTTAATCTCAATCACCATTCCATTCTTCTCCATAATTTCCTCGCACTTGTCCAACTCTCCTTTCACGATCTCGTCTTCGGGTGACAATTTCACGGCTCGTTTTAAATCTTTCCACGCTTCTTCGAGCATCTCCAACGCAAAATACGCTTGTCCTCTCCTATAATACGCCTTCAAAGACCTCGTGTCCATCTCAATCACTTCCTTACACCGCTCAATAGCCTCGTCGTGCCTAGAAACCTTATTCATGCATAAAGCGGCGTTTAACAAAACGGACTTCTTCAATTCTACAGCCTCTTTATCGTTATACGCGTTCATGTTCTCCCTCACTCGCTCATACTTCTCAATAGCTTCCTCGTATTTCTGTTCCCCGACTAACTTGTTCCCATCCTTCTTCAATTGTTCGCTCGCGACGTGTTTATACTTTTGCTCGTTCTTCGCTTGCGATTGCGCGAATTCCATTTGCTGTTTTAGCTCTTGCGGGGACATGTTCTTCATTTGTTCCGCTGCCTGTTTCATGTCTTCCGCTGACATGTTCTTCATCGCTTCCATCTTTATAAGAAGGAGTTTTGTTTAAGAGAAAAGTTATTCTATAGGTTAGATATATATTCAAATTTTTTATCCTCGTCGTCATCATCATCAACTCTCCAAGTTTTTGATGCCTATGAAACAAAAAGTCTTCTCACTCATTCATTCATCATCATCAGCAGCAGCAGCAGCAGCTCTCTTTAACTCTCTCTCTCTCTTTAACTCTCTCTCTCTCTCTTTAATGAACAAAAAACGAAAACGAAAAGAGGAAAGAGGACACAAAATACTGATACTAATACCGATACTCTCTCAAAATTGAAAACAAACGTACGGCTCCTTGGGGCATCTTAGGCATTCCTTTTTGTCCCGGTCCAATCCCCATGTCGGAGGCCATTTTTTGCATATTCCGAATCTGCTCTGGGGACATGTTTTGCATCATTTTTTGAGCCTGTTGCATCATTTCCGGCGAGAACATCGATGGGTCCATTCTCCTCTTCTTCTTCTTCTTTTTTATGTTTGTTTATTCGTTTATTCGTTTATTTAATAGTAATGTGATTGATACGAGCGTGAAAGTGGAGGAAACCACTAGTAAGCGAAATCGGGTGTTTTCTCATTATCCCTACTTTGGATCAAAAACGAAAACGGAAAAGAGAGAGAAAACATTTGCTCAGAAGAAGAAGAAGAGGCTTTTTCGAGAGAAGGGGAAGAAGAAGAAAAATGTATACATAAATAAGAATAATATGATTACTATATATATATATACATATTACATTACTGTGTGCGCGTAGTAATAGTGTTTTAGCTACTGTTGTGATATATACAGAACTACGCGCTCTTAAAGTTGTGACTCGATTGAATCCAGCTTTTGCTGCTGCTGCGTTTTTGGTGTTTTCGGTGTTTTCGTCGTCGTCGTCGTCGCCTTTCCTGAAGTATTCTCTCGAGTTTTGAACGAGTTTTGCGCACTAGAATCTTCAACAGTCGAGTCCATGCTCATTCGGGGAGTTTTCGGCTCTCTTGGTACGCTTTGAGTCGTCGGAGACGTCTTCGTCAACCTCGATTTTTGTGACGATTTTTTGGAAACGGATGATTTCGTTAAATAGGAGTTCATTTTTTGTTGTTGAGCTTCGGAGAGTTGAGAGAACCCGGAAACTTCGGATTCGAGGTCTTCGGAGATTTCGTCAGAATCGTCTTCGTCTTCGTCGTATTCATCGTCTTCAGTTGGTGGACTGTTGCCGCTCGGTTTTCCAATTTTTAGAGACGAGAGCTTTTTATTCTCGGCTTCTTCCGTTTTTTTCTTTCCATCGTCGTTCGTAACGCTTTCGCTGTCTTCTGTCGTCTTCTTGCCGATTTTTAGTTGCAATCCTGGTAGAACCTTTATCACATCGCTTGGACGATCGTGTTTTTTTCCGTCCGGAATTGGTGCTGGCGTTTTGATTGTCAAACCAGTCAAGCTTTGCGGTCGAAAGGCTAGAATGTTCTCGTGGGACTCTCTTCGCTGATGCGTTGGAGGGAGACCGCCAGTGCTCTTACTTTTAGCGCTGTTAGACAGCAATGACTCTTCGTCCATGCTAAGGCGACCTCTTGGGATATACGGATCTTCGGAGTTATCGTAAGTATATTGAGAAGATGATATCGATTGAACGGACCCATTCGATGATCGATTTCCAGAGCTACCGAAACCAAAATAGGTCGGCGGTTCTTGCGGTATATCTTGAGTATTCAAAGCCGCTTCTAACTGTTCATCTTTTAAGAACTGTGAATATTTTGATCTTTTCACTTCTCGCGCGTTGACACCTTTACCCAAACTCCAAGCGCCCGGAGTATGCGCGGATTGCAATAACTCTAAAATCTGCCTAAACTCTGGGCGATCGCCAGAATCTCTCGCCCAGCAATCTAAAAGCAATTGCTCAATCTCAGTCTCGACCCAGCTCGGTATATTCGGCCTATGGTGTAAGAATGCAACTTTGCCGACTATTTGGACTGGATCGTTTAACTCTTGCCACGGATAATTCAACGTAATTAATTCCCACAAGATAATCCCGAACGAATAGACGTCGGATAACTCATCAACATTATCGTTTCTTAACGCTTCAGGGCTCATCCATTCTGGAGTACCACCGGCGGTTTCTAATTCTGGATTTGATTTTTGCAAGTACGCGCGGTACTTTATACGACTCATGCCAAAATCAGATATCTTCAAGTTCCATTTTGAGTCTACTAATAAATTCGCCGGCTTCAAATCATGATGGACAATTGGAGGAGATCTCGAGTGTAGATATGACATCCCTCTAGCGCAATCAGTTGCCATTTGTAACCTTAATCGACCGTTTTCGGCGACGGTTTCGCGCACAATATTATCTACATCGTGCAAGATTGAATGTAAATTCCCTCGTTTCATCAATTCGGTAACGATGCACATCGAAGGCGCGTCAACTACTGCTCCCAAGAATAAAACAATATTCGGATGTCTCAAATCGCGCATTAAACGAATTTCAGCTGCAAATTCTTTTACAGTGACATGCGTTGAGACGTCGTGAGTTTTTTTAACAGCTACGTTCGTTCCATGCCATTTGGCTTTATACACTTTACCGAAAGAACCTGTACCAATTTTTCGCCCAAAAATCAAATCGTTGATTGAAATCGTCCACGAACCGGCCGCTTTGATCAACGCGCGTGAAGAGCGACGTTCGAGTTGCTCGGCCCACGCCGAAGCCGATACGTTGTTTTGAAACATGTTCGTTTTTTTCTTTTTCTTGCCATTCTTTGGAGTTGCGTCGTATTTTTTAACCTCTTCTAAAGAAGCGTCGTTTCGAAACGTGACAGATTTCTTCGATCCAGGCGGACTCGTGAACATCGCGCTACCTCTACTAGATGGTGGAGTATTTATAACATAACTAAAATCACCATCCATAGTAGCAGAGGCAATTTTGTCTGCTTCATCAATAGCTTGTTGCTGCGCTGCCGTAAACGCCGAATGAATAGCCGATCGCTTCATTGAGCTTTGCTTTGGTTTCGCGTTTGGATCAAAGGGCGGTTTCGGAGGTTTCGTATCGGAATGAGCAGATGCTTTTGACCGGTGACCTCCACCATCGATGCTAGAGACTGATGAAAACTGTCCATTGATATGCTTATGCGCTGCTCGAGAGGTTCTCGGCGTACTTCCTGGAGATCTTTGATTCGGGGCCGGGGAAAGACTTCTGTTTCTGAATCTTACTGATCCAGACCCAGTGCGCGCTAATCTAACATCACTTCTTGAAGAACCGGCTCTATCGCTATCGTTTCCAGAATGTGAAATTCCTTTCGATGGATCTAAAGTAATTACAGAATCATCAGTTGAAGTTCTTGAGGTTTTTGTTTCATCGAGAGCGCTTACGTTATCAACGGTGACGCTATGAGTTCTGAACCCATCGTCGTCTTCAGACTCATCCGTTTCTTCTTCTTCCGATTCGTCGGTTTCATCTTCATCGGTAGTTTCAAACAAAGGCGACCCAATCGTTGGAGTTTGCGATTGTTGTTCTTTAAAAAAATCTTTATTATCTCGAGCAGAAGAGGACAATGTTTTACTTTCATTTTTCGTACTTCGTACGTGAATCGTTGGCACGCCATCGTGTGAGATTCTCGGAGATGGAGGTTGAATCGTGTACGAGCCAGTTCGCCCGATATCATTAACATTAGAATAATTTTTAGTTTTATTTTGTTCATCTGCATTTGTTGTTATTCCTTGTTGTTGATTTTTATTTTTCTTGCTTTGATCCTTCTTATTTAGCGCAATTAACCACGATATCTTTTCTGATAACGTTTCGCATCGAACAATTTTCGCCGAAAATCCTTCCGGTTTACAACACGTTCCAGTCAAGGCTTCGATTAAAGATTGCGGAGTCGTGGACGAACTTCCACCATGCCTGGATGATTTTTTCGGATATAATAAAAGATCAACCGCTATTGCAGTTTCTCCGTACTCGAACGCATCTCTCGCGGCCAAAACTGTCCCGTACCCGTACATCCTCGAAAAGCCTTTCCCCCAAAACAAATGATTATCGTACAACACGAAATGTCTTAACTTCCAATCCGCGTTCGGTGAGTTGAACTTTAATAAATTCGTGAACCAATTACCTCTAGTCTCCACGCGTTTTTCCAACGTCCCCTCTTTCGATGCGACTGTTGGAAGCCAAATCATAAACTTTGGCATTCTCGTCGGTACTTCCAAAAGCGAAGAAGGCGTCGTGGTCCCGGAAAGCTCGCTATTATTATTGTTATTATTATTCGTATTCGTATTCAAAGTTGCAGCCCAATTCATACCATTATTATGATTATTATCAGATCTCCTTCCCTCTTCTATACCCAACTCCTTCATTTTTTGCAAAAAACTGTCCTCGTTGCTCCCTTCCGTACTCGTCGTCGCATCGTCCCTAATCATCTCATCAATCTTCACCCTATCTGTCTCCGATGTCTCGGAATACAAGGATTCTAACTTCTCTTTCAACTCGAGCTCTTTCCGTCTCTCCTCTTCCTCCATCCGTTTCCTTAACTTTAACTTCCTCTCCGAATTCGCTTCGTCGAACTCGTCGGAGCCGGATGAATACGCGTCCGGAGAATCGATCGAATCGAAGTTCGCCCCATTCTTCGTGAACATCTCGTTCAATTTCTCTATCGATGATAATCTTAGTCTTTGTAAATCCGATAACGAAGACGTTCTCTTCTTATCGTTATCATTTTTATTTTTAGATTGTTGTTGGTGGTGTACGTCGAACAAAGTCTGTGGCGAGCTCGTTTTCTTGGCCACGTTCTTATTATTATTCGTACTCGTACTATCAAATACATTCGTTCGTTCCGCGTCGTTATTAATTTTCGATGGAGACGGCATCGCTCTCTCTCTCTCTCTCTCTTACGATCTTTCTTAAGTGCGATACGAGTGCTCTCTGCCACTTATGACGACGATGCGTGAATTCAGTATATTCTCTTTATTATATTAGATGTATAAATACGTATACTCAACAAAGTTTGTTCACAACAAACGCTACACCGTTGAAGATATTGTTACTATTAGTATTGCTATCAAAAACACGCACGCACGCACTCTCTCTCTTCTCGTGTGAACTTTGCACGATGAATACGTCTATCGCCACTGATGATAGTAATACGCTTAAAAAGTAAACACTATTATTATAATCAGTGCTAATTGGAGTGACCTCTTTTGTAACAAAAGATGAAACCCTAAATGAAGTAGTTGGTACGAAATCTGAGTCATTTAAACAGTCAGACCAGATTATAAAAAGTAAAAGTAATAAACTGTGCTCTCGAGGAATAAAAAGAAAACGAACGAAGAGAGAAAAAAACGAGCTCGTATCGTTAATGAGTGAATCACCTTCGCCTTTGTGGAAGTTCGTGACCGATCATCAGTTAGTGTTTGGAGCCGAAATATTAACGAAATTGAACGAGTTCGATTTGAAGATATTTTATGATTTATGCCGAGCGAGTAGGGAAGTGGTTATTCAATCGAAGATCGAATTGAATAACGAGAGACGTCGTGTTGAGAATGTAGAATCAATGCAAGAGTTAGCGTTAGCGTGGGATAATTATCGGTTTGGCGAGATAGGCAAGTATGGTTATAAGATGACTCAGGAACGTTTCTGCTCTCTAGTCGCTCAAACAGACAACTTGGATTATCTGAAATGGACGAGAGAAGCGAAACTATGCGCATGGGATGAATGGACGATGAACGAGGCAGCAGGTCGAGGGAATCTTGAGATTATTAAGTATTGCGTTGAAAACGATTGTCCTATGAGTGAGGAGGCGTGTAATTGTGCTGCCGAAAAAGGTCACTTGGACGTGTTGAAGTATTTACACGAAAACGACTTTCCTTGGGATTCGATGACTTTAGGCGAAGCTCACCATCGCAACCATATCGATTGCTTAAACTATTTGATTGAACAAAAATGTCCAGGTTGGGAACGATACGACCCAGATCATCCAAATTATAATGAACAATAATATGATGAAGATCTTAAGTTCTTAACGTGGGCGTAGAGTTAGTACTGAATATTCTTAAGATCTTAACTAAACTCAAAACTTTAAGCGTGCTAAGAATCGCTAATAAACTGCATGCTCTCTTTTTTAATTATCCATTTTTTCTCTTCTTCTTCTCGCGCCGGTACTTTTAAACATGCCTGTAACGAAGAAACAAAAGATCGACGACGATCGATCGCCTTTATGGAAGTTAGTGACCGAGATACCAGATTTATTTGGAGCCGAAGTTTTAACGAAACTTGATGAGATCGATTTGAAGATATTTTATGATTTATGCCGGGCGAGTAGGGAAGTGGTTATTCGATCGAAGATCGAATTGAACAACGAGGAACGTGATGTTTCAGATGTAGAATCAATACGAGAGTTGGAAATAGCGTGGGAACATTATCGGTTTGGAGAGAAAAATATGCATGGTCGTGAGTTGACTCAGGAATGGTTCTGCTCTCGAGTTGCTCAAGCAGACAACTTGGACTATCTGAAATGGGCGCGAGAAGTGAAACAGTGTGCCTGGGGTTCAAGGACGATCAGTATTGCAGCATCCCAAGGTGATCTTGAGATGGTTAAGTATTGCGTTGAGAATGATTGTCCTATGGATTGGAAGGCGTGTTCAAACGCTGCTCATATCGGTCATTTGGACGTATTAAAGTATTTACACGAACACGGCTGTCCTTGGAACGGAGAGACTTTGTACTGGGCTCTCAAAAACGATCACAACGATTGCTTTGAATATGCTATGGAACAGGAATGTCCTGGTTGCGAGGAATACGACCCAGAACATCCAGACTACGATCCACCAGATTTTTCAGATTACGAAGACGAAGACGAATCAGAAGAATCAGAGCATCCAGATTACCAGTACGATTCACAAATCGGTTCAGATTCCCACCAAGAAGAATCAGAAGAAGAAGAACAGACTGGGAGCACAAACGCCTGAATATAATGAGGAGGAGGAACAATTATTTAATTTTTATAAACTATCAGTTCCAAACGGTCAAAGCCCATCTGCGCTTGAAAGAAGGTAATACGCCGTGCAGGATTCGCCTAGCGTCAAATATAACTAAACGCCCTCCTATAGGTTCGATATCTTCAAAATCATCATCATTATTATCATGACCACTTGAATTTTTGAAGATTCGCAAACACCCGCCGTCTTTACTTTTATCGTACTCGTTATTCAAGTATAAAATAGACGTCATATTTCGCTCTGAAATTCTCGCGCCTTCGGGACCGTCTTCATTGTTCGGGTCAAAATCTACGTGCGCATCGTATTTAGCTCCAATTTTATCATATTTCGCTAATTGTGCGTATTTTTCAAGGGATTTTTCCTCTGCTCTCTTCAAAGCGTTCAAAACACATTCGGGAATGATAACGACATCCTCTGAACGATGTTCATTTTTTTTGCCCCTGCTCATTTCGGACAAAATAAAAGGAATGGACCATAAAAACGCGCCAGCGGCGTTCAAAGGCAACGCACCTTTATTATTATCAACGTTTTCTACATCGATCTTAATCGAACACATATCGTCATCTCTGCCCTCTTGTTCAGGAGAGAACAACCTACTAGCTAAAACTTCCGCTTGCTTCCTAACGTTCTCGACCGTTTCTTTAGAAACGACTTCGTCGATGACGACGTATCCGTCCTCTCTTAATCGCCTTACATGTTCACACGTAAACAAAGAAGAAGAAGATTTTTCATCATCATAATCTTTATCTTCAACGTGAAACCTCTCTCGGAACCGATCCTCGCATTCCTTCAACACCTTTTTCCTCGCCCCTATTTCTAACTCGCTGTAAAAAATACCTAGCCCGCTTTGTTCATTATTCACACATTCTCTCAAACTAGATTTTAGAGACTTCGTTTGCTTAATATCACGAACACTCACGATGTCATCATTTTCTTTCTTAATCAACACGCAAAACACGCCTGGGCTTTCCTCTCTCATTTCGTTCAATCTCGCATCGACGTCCTCTTTTCCTGCAATGAATTCGTAAAAAAAATCACCTACTTCACTGTTCAAGTCCTGTTTTGCCCTTCGCCTGCTACTCTCATGATTATTAGGATTTCTTATTCGCAGTCTCTTTCGCAACGAAAGTAGTCGAACGAGTAGAACGTTGGTTTCGTTGTTCCTTCGCGAGTAAGCGAACATTTTAATGAGAGTATGACTTCGTAAACAAACGACTCGTTTGCTGTCAGTATCATGCGAAAATAATATGCGAAAATAATATTTCATGAACTCTTATCATCAGGAATGAAATTATATCATTTTTGAGCGCTTAAATATTAAATCAAATCGATATAGAAGATAACATGAACGACAAAGAAGACGATGATGAATCACCTTCGCCTTTATGGAAGCTAGTGACCGATCATCAGTTAGTGTTTGGGGCCGAAGTTCTCACGAAATTGAACGAGTTCGATTTGAAGATATTTTATGATTTATGCAGAGCGAGTAGGGAAGTGGTTAAACAATCGAATATTGAATTGAACAATAAGAGACGTTATGTTTCAGATGTAGAATCAATGCAAGAGTTGGAAATAGCGTGGGAACATTATCGGTGGGGCGAGAGAGATAGGTATGGTTATGAGTTTACTCAGGAACGGTTCTGCTCTCAACTAGCTGAAATGAACAACTTGAATTATCTGAAATGGGCGCGAGAAGTGAAACAGTTCGCGTGGGATGAAGGGGCGATTATTTCGGCAGCATCTCATGGTAATCTCGAGATGGTCAAGTATTGCGTCGAGAATGATTGTCCTATGGATGAGTATGCGTGTGCATACGCTGCCCTAAATGGTCACTTGGACGTATTGAGGTATTTACACGAACACGACTGTCCTTGGAATTCGGATACTTGTTATTACGCTCACGAAAACAACCAAATCGATTGCTTAAACTATGCAATACAAAACCAATGTACAGGATTTGGACGATTCGACCCAGAACATCCGTATTACGATCCACCAGTATATTCAGACGAAGAAGAAGAAGAAGAAGAAGACGTAGGCGAAGAATAGGTGTTTAAACTACAAACGACTCGCCAGTATCGTATGCTAAATAAAGGCACTTTAAAACACGCTTTACCTCATTTTATATAAATAAATATAATAGTATTACAATGTCTCAATCATCACCTGCAACAAAGACTACAGAGGAAGAAGATCATCATCATCATCATAATCTCGAAATCGTCATCCCAGAAATAATCGCTCTTAACGATAACCATTTTACAATGGATCAATCGAACCCGCTCGCGAAACAAATCGCGAAATCTTTACCTTGGTTCGGACCGAAATATTCCCCGCACGACGTACCGAATTTCTACGACGTCTCGGGGATCACTGAGAACCCTGAAATGTTCAAAACAGTCATTAAATGTTTCATTGATCGATACAAGAAAGAAGAGGTGAAACCGACGCATGTCTGCGGGTTCGATGCGAGAGGGTTTTTGTTCGGCCCATCGATAGCGATGGGTTTAGATATTCCATTCGTGATGATCAGGAAGGCGGGGAAGTTGCCCGGCGTCCTAGTGAGTTCGGGGGAGTATATTACGGAATATAGTAAAGATGAAACTGTCATGCGATTTGGGGCTATTAAGAAAGGCGATAGGGTTGTTTTAGTCGACGATTTAATCGCTACTGGCGGGACGGCAATCGCCGGCTTCGAGCTCGTGAGTCAACTCGGAGCCATCGTGCACGAATTCGCGGCAATTATCGAGCTTCCGTTTTTAGATGGCGTGAAGAAGATACACGAGTATAAGGATGGTAAATTTAAGGATGTTCCTTGTTTTACGATGGTCGATTGCTTAACGATTGGGGATGATCAAGGGAGAGATCCAGAAGATGGCGTTCCGAGAATCGTGAAAGCCGATGAGTGCAATAAATATACAGTCGATGAGAAAACAGGGAAAGTAGTAGTAATATGATGATACCAGTATGAAAACAAATTGAAATAAAAATGATCTGTATAAATATACTGTATGAAGATCCTATTCGGATCGGAATTGATTGACTGATTGATAGCTCGCATTAATTAAATTTAAAAAAATATTCCCCTAATAAATATTTATGTGACTAAAAATTCATCAAGCACCTTTCGCGAGGAACGCCAGCGTTCACTAACAACTCAATAACAGCCTCGGTCATTTCTTTTTGACCGCATAAGATCGCGATTGCTCTTTTAGGATTACTCAATTTCACCTCCCCGCTCTCGGTCATGCGTTTGAAATAATCTTGCACATACCCTAAACCGTCCTCGGAATACGCGTTGATGACTTTACTCGAACACTTACTGACCTCTGACATGAAAGCGGTATGCTCTTTATTCCTCGTACCATAAAATAAAGTCTTCGTTGAATTTTTCGGTAACTTATCGCTCTCCAATAAACTCTTAATTGGCGAAATCCCGCTCCCCGCGGCGAAGAGTAAAACTTCCGCTCCATCCGCGTCGTCCGGGATTTGAAACCCTTTCCCCATCGGTTCGCTGACTAAAACCTCATCACCGACGTTCGTCTGACACACTAACCCGGCCGTGCTCCCATCGACATATTTCACCAAAAATTCCATCTCATTCGCCTTTGAATCACATTTACTCGCAATCGCAATAAACGCAGCTTTATCGTCCTTTTTTAGTTTCATTTGTACGAACTGTCCAGGTTTTTGAAATTTGTTCGCGTACTCTTCCGAGCACGTGATCGAGATTAACTTCAAATCGTTCTTCGCCCCTGCACAAGTTAATTGTTCGTTCTTTTTCACCTTTTGTGTCGCGAAAACGACGTCGTCGCCCCACGCCGCTCGTAATAAAAAGTTTTGTTTATTCCCATCGGTCCGTCTCACATTCGATGACGAAGATGTTTTTGAAGCACAGGACTGTTTTCTTAGCAACGAGAGCGCGTTTTTGCTTCCATGAGCAGTGAACGACGAACGCGAGGAGGAGGAGGAGGAGGAGAGATTTCGAGTGCATTGCGTGAGTTGAGTAGCGCGCATGTGATTGTTATTATTATTGTCTTCGTTTGTCTCGTTTGTCTCGCTCCTGATGTGAGTTTACTTTTTTATATTAGGCATGAAAATGTTATTGAAACAATACAAAAATGTTACGTACACAGACTTACAGTACGTGTAACATAATATTAGCATTTTTAGTGGTGTGATAAAAAACGTACCAGTACAAGTAATAATAAGAATAATAATTTAAGTTTTGAGTCCTGCCGTGCCTGCTGATGGTGGACGGATGCTGATGTCTTTCTTCCTCGCGCGCGCGCACGAGAGAGAGAGAGCGAGAGAGCGAGCTATCATTCAAGGCTAATAAGGATCATACTCTCTATATTCAATTTTTTTATTTAATTCCGAACCGGAGCATATCGCTCCCAACCTGAACATTCGTGTTCTACTGCATAGTTTAAGCACTCGATTTGGTTGCGCATGTGAGCGTAGTGACAAGTCCTCGCATCCCAAGGACAGTCGTGTTCGCGTAAATACTTCAATATCGCCAAGTGACCTTCTTCGGCAGCACATGCACACGCACGCGCATCCATAGGACAATCATTATCAACGCAATACTTGACCATCTCGAGATTACCTTCAAATGCTGGAATACTGATCGTCTCATCGTCCCACGCACACTGTTTCACTTCTCGCGCCCATTTGAGAAATTCCAAGTTGTTCGTTTGAGCAAGTTGAAAGCAGAAACGTTCCTGAGTCAACTCCGAACCATCCTCGTCTTCCTCGCCAAACCGATAATTATCCCACGCTAACGCCAACTCTCGCATTGATTTTACTTTCTGAACATATCGTCTCTCATTGTTCAATTCGATATTCGATCGAATAACCACTGCCCTACTCGCTCGGCATAAATCATAAAATATCTTCAAATCGAACTCGTTCAATTTCGTTAATATTTCGGCTCCAAACACTAACGGTATCTCTGTCACTAACTTCCATAAAGGCGATCGATCGTCGTCGATTTTTTGTTTCTTCGTCCTCGTCGTTACAGGCATGTCTATATTTTGAGCACAGAAGGTTAATATATTGATAAAGATATATGAGTAAATGAACTAAAACGTCTGACACTGTCTGATGGGTTTAAGTGGTGCCTTGTTAGGTATTAGCTACACAAAAAGTGATGTATCAATAAATATTTCAAACATTAATAATAATAATAATAATAATAATAATAATAATAATAAAGAGAGAGAGTGA
>Ga0114998_10001741_pt1 | contig 16771 bp, 10 predicted proteins | sample ArcticOcean_MG_C_5_FD_87044 | JGI IMG/M metagenome (GOLD analysis project Ga0114998, IMG submission 87044) | Marine microbial communities from western Arctic Ocean - ArcticOcean_MG_CB4_138 | ecosystem: Environmental > Aquatic > Marine > Oceanic | place: Arctic Ocean: Canada Basin | collected...
AGAGAGAGAGAATATAATTGAAGGAATTAATGCGAGGAGTCTCTTTCGCGCGCGTGATTTTTGCCCCCTCATCTTCGGCTTCCAAAAGAACTCGTCATTAACTTTACTCATTTCGTCAAAAGAGGAATATCTGATGAGTATTGATTGATTAGCAAATAACGGAAGAGAAAGTGCATGCGAGCGAGCAATCAGAGAGAGAACACCGACACACGAATATATTGTATGAAATGAATTCATGAGAACGTGAGAGATCGATCGATGATTGCTTGTTTCGGTTTCGGATCTGCGCAAGGAATGCGAGATGGTCTGTTCTGTATCGAAGCCAAGCTAAGGAAGAAGACGCGAATACCTAAAACGAGGAAAGATGATGATGATGGGAGGAAGCGAGGAACGCGCGATGGTGGTCTGTTCAAGCCAGAGAAGACGCGAATACCTAAAACGAGGAATGATGAGAGGAAGCGAGTAAGCTCTCGAGGCGCTACTGATGGTGATCAATATCTGATCGACGCGGCGAGGAGACGAAAAGATGAAGAGGACGAGAAAGTCAGGACCGCCGCCGCGACGACGACGACGACGAAGAGGAACGAGCGATCGGTCGTCGAGGCAATTGAAGAAATTGGTGGGTTTTTTGAGATCGCCCTCGTCGATGTTTTGAACGACGCCGTCGATGCAGTTCATCGGGAGATTTTACGGGACGAGGACGAGGAGACGATGATGATGTGCGAGATTGGAGTATACAAAGGGAAGAGTTTTTGTGCACTCGTTGCAATGAGACGAAGAGATGAAATCGTCGTTGCTTGTGACTGTTTTGACGATCAAACCGTGAACGTCGATGAGAGCGGCGTCGGTTCGTTCGCGTCGTTCGCGAAGAGCGTTAGGAAATTCTGCGAGAAAACTGACGCGGAAGACGACGCTAAAAAGATAAACGAGGAAACTGGTATGCCCGATTTCATACAGGTTCTAAAAGGTGATTCGATGAAGTTGACCGTGAATGATTTCCCACGGAACAGACTGGCGAGGATTTTTTCAATCGACGGCAGTCACACAGAGGAAGCGACCGTATCGGATCTAAACCTCGCCTCAAGTCTCACGCATCCGAAAGGTTTGATCGTACTCGATGATTGTTTCAACCCGGACTGGCCAGGCTGCATATCAGGCCTCTCATCTTACTTAAGAAACGACGAAACCACTGAGACGAAGAAGTTCACTCCTTTCGCGATTGCGTTTAACAAAGTCTTCCTCGCTCGCGACAAAGACGCGATTCTCGCGTATAAAGAAGCTCTCCTCCCTAAATCCAGGAAAACCGCGATCCTATTCGGGCACGAGTGCTCCATTCTTAAGCACGGTTTCGTCGCTGCTTTTCATGCGAACGATGAACACCGTTATTAGCGTACGATCTGACGCGTAGCCGATTCGTTGAAATATATAAAATTCTCGCGCTATTTGTTCCAAAACGAATGTTTCACTCGCTCCACATTAAAATCGCCCCACAAACGACAAACTAACAATTTGACCATCAATAAGAGAGAAAAGAAGGAAAATGTCCAAAGCGACTGAAAACGATGATAACGACGAAGGCTTAACCATAAACATCACTCGCGACAACGCAGAAGAAGCATTCGGCGAATTTGCAGAAAAAAGGAAAGGTAATCCTCGTAAGCGCGTGGTCCAACGCGGTCAAAAGAAATGGATGGGCGGGAAACAAAAACGAATTGATTTCGAGCTCAAGGACGCTAAGAACGGGAAAAGAAATGGCAATAAAACAGGCGATGATTCGGACTTCGAGCGAAAGCGAAAGAGTTTTCTGAACGATCAAAACGAGCGAGAGAGCTCGGGGAGAGGGAAGATTTTGAACGAAAATGTCGAGTTTGGGATTTCTGGCACTGGCGGCTCCGTCAAGGCAGATGATGAGGATGGTAAAAATGAAAGAAAAGCGGGAAATGGCGAGAGAGTGGCGAAGATGATCGAGGGTAAGTCTGTTTGGGTGAAGAAACCGACCTCTTCTGCCAGTGTTCAGACGAAGAAGACGATGATGAAGAGGAAGAGGACGAATGATGAGGGCGATGAAGATGGCGACGGCGAGAACTTGAGCGCGAAAGAAATGTTTTTGAAGAAATCGAGAGAGCATAAGGAAAAGTTGGAAGAGATGAAGAAGAAGAGGAATAGCGAGGCGAGCGAAGAGGGAGACGATTACTATGCCGATAAGAAGAAGAAGAAAACTAACGAAGATGATGATGATGATGATGACGATGAAGCGTTTAATCCGGCGGATTGGGCGAATTTAATGAAGAAAGCGACGAAGAAGACTGAAAAAGACCAAGATGATGATAGAAAGGGAGGAGCAGCTTCGCGAGGAGAACGAAAAGACGATGCGCCGCATAGAGATCGAGTGTTTGATAGTAATACGCTCACCGCAAAGTCGTTTTCAGAGCTCGGCGTTCCAGATACTTTAACGAAAATAATGTCCGAATCTGCAGATTTGCAATTTACTGAACCGACGCTCGTGCAACAGTTGGCGATGCCGTCTATTTTAGCCGGAAAAGATTGTTACGTGCGCGCGGAAACTGGAAGCGGGAAAACTTTAGCATATGTCTTACCGATAGTTATTAGCTTAGGAACAGCAAAGCCTCGCGTGGACAGAAACGATGGCACGCGCGCGTTGATAATCGTGCCCACGCGCGAGTTATCCACGCAAGTTTCGTCCTTCGTCGAGAAGTTATCGAAGCCTTACCATTGGATTTCTTCCGGATCGATTCACGGAGGCGAAAACCGCGCGAAAGAAAAAGCGAAATTAAGGAAAGGATGCGTCATTTTATCGGCAACTCCTGGGCGACTTTTGGACCACTTACAAAACACGGAGGCGTTTGTCTTTGTTAACTGCTCGTTCCTCGTATTCGACGAAGCTGATAGAGTTTTAGATTTAGGATTTGAAAAAGATGTTGATGCGATATTGGACATTATCGAAGATACAAAGAAAGATGCGAAAAGTGCGCCATTCCAAATGACGTTACTTTCGGCGACATTGACGCCGGGCACGGATCGCTTACGAATGAAGATGCAAAACGCGGTGACCGTTGATGTGAATCCAGAAGCCGATCGTGAAATTGAATTTGTGCAACGAGATGATGACGACGATGATAACGAAAATGATGAAGATGAAGAAGGGTTAAGGCGCGCGATGGCCAGAGCTGCTGGGACTGTTGACGACACTAATAAACAACCACAACATGAAAAGAAGATTCGTGTTCCTGCGCAACTTACGCATACTATATTTGAAACGCCGCCAAAGGCTCGTTTAGCCGCAATTGCAGGATTACTCGCAGGATGGGCTTTATCAGATTTGAATAAAGTCATCGTGTTCTTTGCGAGCAGAGAGTCTGTCGAATATCATTACGAGATCTTATCTTGGCTTGCTGGGCAAAAGAATAAGAAGAATAGCAGTAGCAGCGATGATGACGACGATGACGATGATGATGATTCAGAAAACGAGGACGATAACAAAAAAGATTCTTCAATGCTATACGAAGTGTTTCGTTTGCACGGTGCGCAGAAACAGGCTGATCGTCAAAAAGTCGTCTCTCGATTCCAATCGCAAAAAAGGGGCGTTTTACTTTGTACCGATGTCGGCGCGCGCGGTTTAGATTTCGAAAACGTCGGCGCGACCGTTCAAGTTGACCCACCAGCAGATGCAAAGACGTACGCGCATAGAGTCGGGAGAGCCGCTCGTTTAGGAAACGATGGCGAGGCCGTTTTATTCCTCGCTCCAAAAGAGCTCGAATACGAAGACGTTCTCAAGGAAAGCATCGAAGATCTGTCGTTTGCGAAAGCAAATTTAGGGGCCGTTTTGAACGTTCTCGCAAAGACAACGATGCAAAAATATTGCGAACGACAACAAAAAGGCACACAACAACAACAACAACGATACTCTCAAAACAACCCAACTGAACACATCGCAGTGAAGGCTTTAATGCACGCGGCTGAAAAGAAAATGCGTTCAGACCCTGGCTTAAAATCGAGAGCCGAAGACGCGTTCCGCTCTCACGTCCGCGCCGTTGCCGCGTACCCATCCGCTCTCAAGCACATCTTCCACGTCAAAAGATTGCACCTGGGGCACGTCGCTGGCGCCTTTGCATTACGCGAAGCGCCTACTTTGGTCGGCAAAAAGGGCTCCGATTCATTCTCAAACGCCAAAAAGCTCGATAAGGTTACGACCATGCGCAAAAAACGCGAGAAAGATAGCCAATTGCGTAAAAAACGCACATCGAAGAAAATCGCTCAAAAACCAGCCACGCGAAATCGACTCGTCGGTGCTCTTTAACGTTCGTCGTTCTTTTCCGCGTCTGTCTCGTATTTCACGCACAGACAAGCGAGCGAACGCAAAAGCGAGAGAAACGCGTAAGGCAAACATTTACTAGCGCGTCGCAGCACCTCATAATAACACGGCCGCACACACACACACACACACACACACACACACACACTCCTAAATCTACCTATTCATGTAAACCGACCGTTACTCTCTCTCTCTCTCTCTCTGCGCAATCGTGCGCCTGGCGACAAAAATCTCCAAAACAAGCAAATTTCACTTTGGATGTTTGTTTTGCTGACTGTGCATAAAAAGCAAACTCGCATTAATGCAGAGCCTTAAAATCAATAAATAATCGATTTGAGAATTAAATTAAACGCATCGTAAAAATGACCTCCTCGTTCGTGATTTCGAACGCAATCTCGCGCATGTCTTGCCCGAAGCGAGCTTTTCGCTTTCGTAGTACGAACGATAGTTCTAAGAACTTTGATCGATTACAATCAAACGACGAGAGCGTAAAGAATTGGAGAATTCGTTCATTAAATGAAGATTACGATGCTAAGAAAGAGAGCGCGAAGAACGCGTTAAGAAATAAAAGTAGGGGAAGAGAGAGAGTTTGTGTGAGCTTTTTTGATGACGAAGATCGTCCGCGTTCTTTTGTTTCAGTGCGAAGTACGAGCGCCAGTAGTAGTGCTAATGACTGCGATGAAGATAAAGGTGAAGACTTTGAAGGCGAGAAAAAGAGGACGGCGAACAAATCGTGTTCGTTGAAATTCTTGAAAGAGATTAAGGAAAAAATGGACGACCCGTTAGCAGAATCGACTACGCAGGCGCTATTAGTCGTGTCTTTGATAGTAATCGCGGTCGTTTTGTATATGTTGTCAGGACTTGGGAGCTTAAAGGCGACGACTGACGTGTCGGTGGCGGTCGAGTTAGTGAAGAGAGCGTTGGCGAAGACTGGATTTACGGCTGCGTTTGCGTTGATTTTTATATCAGAACTTGGAGATAAGACTTTTTTTATTGCCGCTTTGTTAGCGATGCGTATGGGGAGAGCGCCCGTGATCGTTGGGGCGACTTCTGCGCTCGGTTTGATGTCCGTGATTTCGGTTATTATTGGGAGAGTTTTTTCAGCCGTGCCGGCGAGCTTTTCGAATACGATTCCGATTGGCGAATACGTCGCCGTTTTGTCTTTGTTGTTCTTTGGATTGAAGTCTTTAAAAGATGCGAACGATATGCCAAAGAAAGTTAGCACTAATAATAATGGAACGATGACGACGATGAATAATAACGTGGATGGCAACGGCGTTGTTATAGAAGGCGCTTTAGCCGAAGCCGCCGAAGACGTATGCAAAGTCGAATCGAAAATAAGTAATCAAAAGGATGGATATTTCAGAAATATCATCGAAACGTTTTGCTTAATATTCGTCGCAGAGTGGGGGGATAGGTCCATGCTCGCAACGATTGCCTTAGGGGCGGCGCAAAATCCAGTCGGCGTCGCTGTTGGAGCGACTGCTGGTCATTTATTCGCGACGATTATTGCCGTTATTGGCGGGAGTTTGATTTCAAAGAAAATTTCAGAACGATTCGTAGCGTTCTGTGGAGGCTGGTTGTTCTTAGCGTTTGCCCTATTCACGGCTTTGGGAATCTTTTAAAAATAGAAGAAAATTCAAAAAGCGTGTGTGCGTGCGTGTGTTTTAGACGCGCGCGCTACTACGTCTCTTAAACAATTATATTATTTTAATAAGTCCATTTATATATGTTCAACGTGTACATAGTGCATTTATTTACTACTATTCTGGGAGGATTTTTGATAATAAAGCGATCAAGACGACTCCAGCTAAAGCGCCCGCTAAATGCGCGATATGATTGACTCCGCCAAGACCAACACCTCCAACCGATTTTCCAATCATTGATGTTTCGTGCAAAATTCTTTGCAAGACGAATTGTCCAAGAACGACGACTTCGAGAATTCGTTTCCATTCAAACTTTAATTTCACGAGTACTGATACGGCAAACAAACCAAAAACCGCTCCAGAAGCGCCCAACGAAATCGTCGAAGATGTGCCGACGCCTAAAATGCCACCAGCCGATTTCGGTAACACGATCCAAGACACTACCGAAGCGCCAACGCCAGTGGCTAAATACGAACACCATACCCCAAAAGCACCTTCCTCTTCCTCGATCAACTTCCCAAATATATACAAAAAGAAAATATTCGACGATAAATGATCCCACGAAGCGTGACAAAACGTGCAAGTCACAAACTGCCACCACAGCGGACTCGCGTGATTTAAATATAACATCTTCATCTGCGGTATCAAGAGCCAATGATCGCACGCGAAGAACAAAAAGTTCAAGAACAACAAAGCGAAAACGCCGTTATACTCTTCCCTCTTCTTCTTCGTCGTCATTTTCTGTACGCTCCCTATCGCGCTTCCTAACGCCTTCGTCGCGTCTTTCGCTACGTATTTCTTCATTATATCGCTCAACGAATCATTGGTATTACTGTTATCGTAATTACTACTACTACTACTATTCGACTTCGATGCGAACATTTTCGCGCTCGTGCCCCTGCTGCGCCGTTCAAAATCAAAACCTTCAAATCTCTCTCGAGTGCGATTAGTATCACACCCATCACCCCTGAAACTACTGCGCTCACACAAAACCATCCTCGCACTACTACTCCTTAAACTCGTTTTCTTGTTCTCGTTTCCATCTTTATCGCGCGGCAATAAAGATTTCGGCGCGATGTTTATCTTAACCGTCCTCGTCATCATTTCTTCCCTTGGTTCAAATCCTTCAAATTCTTCCAATTTATCCAATTCTTAAGAGAAGAGTTTGCGATAGAAACGAAACAAAAATAAGCGCTTTCAGAGCGGCACAGGTCGTTCGATCTCCTTCTTTAAAAGGAGTGCATAAACGACTCGGAAAATCGCCACACAGACAGACACACACACACAGACAGAGAGAAATCAAAAGTGGAGAGTTTTGGAAAAAATGGATCATTACAAAGAACACGTTCCTCGATGAAAAGTAAACGCGCGGCGTGCGCAGTTCTTAAAGAATCAGTCAATGCGAAGAAAAACAAAACGCGCGCGAGGGAAAGAGCGCTTACGAAGTTCTTCCAAAGCAGCGCGAGAAGAGAAAACGTCGCTCGGAAAGCGCATCGGTCAAACGTTTTTTAAGTATTTTATTTGTTAACAAAAACAGAGAGAAGACAGAAGAGAAGTAAAAGAAAAGCTGAAAAAGGCGTTTTTTCTTTGAAAACCTTTCCGTTTCTCAACGAATGCTGTAGCCTTGCCTGGTTAAAGGACAGAACTATGTCTGTGTCGATAATGCTGCGTATTTATATTTAAGTAAACAAATAAATGCATAATACAATAAATAATAATAAGTCTGACGTTTATTACAACCTGTGCTTATTATAATAATACGTCTATAAAAGGTATGCTCAAGATATGCTTTTAGGGTTTAGGGTTTTCCTCTCTATGCTTTTAGGGTTTAGGGTTTTCCTCTATACCGTAGTTTTTACTCGCCTACATAAACGTCACTTTTTAACGAAGAGTTCTTAATAATCGAACTTTGAATACTAATCGATTTAAGTTTAAGACGTAAAAGAGAGAGAGAGAGCGATGAGAACAACGAGTTCGTCAGTGCGCTGCTCCAGCAGTTGCAGTAGCAGTACGAGCGAATTCGATCGTAATCATAATCATCAGAAGATGAATATGAAAACGAGGAAGAACGTGATGCGTTTTTCCCAAGCACGCAGTCAAAGAAATCGTTCGATTGGATCGGAGCACGCGATGATCGATCGAGACGAGCTCGAGATCGGCCAAAGCGCACAAAAGAATCCATCGCAGTGGCTTCAGAGAGCTCGCGAGAGCAGAGAGAGCGAGCGAGTCGGCGTCCTGTTATTGAACCTAGGGGGGCCAGAGACGTTAGATGACGTCGAACCGTTCCTGTATAACCTGTTCAGAGACCCTGATATAATCAGATTACCGAGACAGTTACAATTTTTACAGACAATAGTAGCGAGCGTGATCTCGAAGTCGAGGGCGCCGAAGAGTAGGAAAGCGTACGCGTCGATCGGCGGTGGAAGTCCGTTGAGGAGGATAACGAACGAGCAAAAGAACGCGTTGAAGGCGGCGATTAGGAGGAAAGGGTTTGAGAGTTGCGAGTGTTACGTAGGCATGCGATATTGGAAACCGTTTACGGAGGATGCAATAGAGGAGATTAAGAGAGATAGGATAACGAGGTTAGTCGTGTTGCCGTTGTATCCACAGTTTTCGATATCTACGAGTGGGTCGTCGTTGAGGTTGTTGGAGGAGATTTTTAGAGAAGACGACGTCTTGAAACGTTTGAACATGCAACACACGGTGATTCCGAGTTGGTATTCTAGGCCTGGCTATGTGAGGAGTATGGCGAAGATGATTAAGAAGACGTTGGAATCGGAGGCGTTTGTGGATGCGCCGGAGAAACCGGTTGTTTTTTTCTCCGCTCACGGAGTGCCGACGTCGTACGTCTTAGAAGGCGGCGATCCTTATAAGGACGAAATGGAAGAATGCGTGAAGTTGATTACGGATGAATTGAAAATGATTGGATGCGAAGGGTATAAGCATGTTTTAGCGTATCAATCGAGAGTCGGTCCTGTGGAATGGCTGAAACCGTATACGGATGATACCATTAGAGCTCTCGGCGATCAAGGAACAAAAGCTTTATGCGCCGTCCCAGTATCTTTCGTCTCCGAGCACATTGAAACTCTCGAAGAAATGGATCAAGAGTATAGAGAACTGGCCGAAGAAAGCGGCATTGAATATTGGGGACGCGTTCCAGCGCTCGATTGCGACGAAATCTTCATAGACGATCTAGCCGACGCCGTCGTCGAAGCTTTACCATCCTCTACGACGACTACGTCGCAGTCGCAGTCGTCAAAAAATACTACTACTTCTACTACGAAAGAAATCGTCCCCTCAAAAACGTCAGTCGACGAAATTTTATCGGCCTATGATAGTAAAGACCTCACGATTCCAACGAGAGAATTCACTTACGAAACCGACGACGTGCTCCCATTCATCGCGGTCTCCGCGTTTTGTTTATTCCTAGGGATCCAAGTTCGTCTCGGTATCGAAGGGATTTTCGCGCCAGGCGCCGGAATCGTTCCAGACGGCCTAGGAGGTTCCGATTTCTTCCCGTTTCAGTAACATAATTAAGTAGCAGTAGGAGCAGTAGTAGCAGCAGTAGTAGAGCGCGCTCGACGACGAGCTCTCGAAAACTAACAAACAAAACTAACAACAAAGCGTCAAACTATTTAACACGTCATATACTAATCACGTAAAACGTATTATCTATCTCCGAAGTGCGACAAAAATGATCACGCGCACGATCTCACTCGCATACACGCGCGCCTCAACAAAGACTCGAACGAAATCCACGCTCTCAATCGCTTCTTTCGATCGCTCGCGGCAACGTCGCCGTCTTTCGCGTGTTTCCTTTTTTGTATCCGATACGGATTCGCTGGAGCAAAAATGGAAAACGAAGAAGATTATGACGCGCGCAATGTCGCATCATCGAACGCGCTCTTCCTCTTCTTCATCATCTTCATCATCTTCTTCTTCTTCTCATGGAAGCTTTGATGGTTACGTAGGAGTTGGTTGGAGAAGGATCGGATTCAGCGCGGTCGATTCATTGGCAGTTGTTTCTTCAAGGCGTGGCAGTAGTAGTAGTAGTAGTAGTAGTGGCAGTGATTTTTTAGCGAGAAGCGCGGGAAACGACGACGACGACGACGACGATGATGATAGTTTTTATGTAGGAAACACGGAATGTATATCGGACGTGTCGTTCGTGTACGAGGACGACGATGGCGAAGGCGTCGTTGGTTCGATTACGAAAGAGACGAGGAAGATCGGTTCGTTGAAGCTCGATTTCGAGGAGCTCGAAGGGATGAGGAAAGAGTTAAAGAAAGACGCTGGCGAGATTTTGAAGTTATTCGTGGAAGAAGGGGCGATGAGAGAACGCGTGAGGGGGAAGTTGCGAGAGGATTTCCCGACAGATCTGTCGCACGTTGAGTTATCGATAGCGTTATGCGACGACGAGTATATTCGGAAGCTTAATAACGAATGGAGGTCGAAAGATCAGCCCACGGATGTTTTGAGTTTTCCGAGCGGCGGTGAAGAGGAAGGCATTGCAGCGTTTGGTCCAATTTGTGTTTTGGGCGATATCGTTATTTCTTTAGAAACCGCGGAAGCGCAAGCGAAGGAGGTTGGGCACGCCGTTAAAGACGAGCTTCGCGTTTTGCTCGCGCACGGGTTCGCGCATTTACTCGGTTTCGATCACGAGTTAGGCGACGAGGAGGAAATTGATATGCGCAATCTCGAGCGAGAGATTATGGAAGCTTTGAAATGGGATTATATAAAAGATGGCGGCTTAATCGATCGCGCGTCGTCTAGCAATGACGCGAGTACGAGTAGTAAAATAGGTAATAACAGTCTAGTGAGGAAAATCGTAGTTCTCGATTTAGACGGGACGACGTTGGATCAAAACTCAGTCGTGTCAGATCGAGTAGCGAATACGTTATTAAAGGTCTTAAAAGACGAATCAAATTTGATTGTAATCGCTACGGGGAAAGCGCGTCCGGCTGCGAAAGCGGCTTTAGCGACAAACGCGTTGTTGAAAGATGTCATAATAGTTTCCGATAAGTCGCCCGGGATCTTTCTCAACGGCGGTGCTTCGTATGGAGAAAACGGTGTTCCAATAATAGACGATATTTTGCCCATCGAATGCGTAAGAAAAGCTTTTGAACAAAAATATGACGAAAAAATAGGATTCGCTTTAACCGCGTTTACTAGCGACGATCGATGCTTAGCCTTGAAATCGTCTCCATTTTTGGACGATCTCCATGAACGATATCACGAACCAAAAAGCGAAATCTTAGCATCTGTCGATGATATAATCAAACAAAGCCGCGGTGAAGTTAAGAAGATGTTACTAATCGGTCCAAATAAGGATTCAATCGATGGATATCTAAAAGAATTTTCGAAATTGTTTTCCAACAAGAAGAAGAAGAAGAAGAAGAACAACAACAACGACAACGACATCGAAGAAGACGGCGCTTCAGTAACTCGAGCGGTCTCGACGATGCTTGAAGTTATGCCGAAAAATGTGAACAAAAAACGCGCTCTCGAGCAGTTAATCAAAAACTTAGTAATCAACAACGACAACAATAAATATCGTCTCCTAGTCATCGGAGACGGCGATAACGATACCGAGATGCTCAATTTCGCATCGAAAGCGAGCGAGACAAACTCAAAAAACGTCGTAGAAAGTTTCGGCGTCGCCATGGGTAACGCCACTCCGAGCTCTCAAGCCGTCGCCTCGTTCTGTTTAAAAGAAACAAACGCTGAAGACGGCGTAGCCGTTGCGCTAGAGAAATTCGTCCTCAACGTCGACTGATTTTCGTTGCATTGACCTTTTCTTCTCTCGGATTTTAATGGACCACCTTCCTCGTTAAATCAAAAAATAAATTAAATTTAAATTCCGATATAAATTCCTTTTCTTTCAGCGCGCTTCGTTCATCGACACAAGCACGCACACGTTTTCTCAAAATCATCATCGTCGACGTCGACTCGCAATGCCGCGCGTGTTCTTCTTTTTTTTTCTCGCGCTGTTCAATATCGCGCGCGCACAACCAAGTCAATCCTCGCCGGAACAAATACCTACTAAAAAGAAATTCATTGTCACGTTAAAAACACAACTGGATACGTTTAAGAAATGCAAAGACGCGCGCGAGAGTAACGATCAGACGCAGAATCGATATCGGTGTCGAAAAATATTCAGGAGCGGATTCTCGACGTATTTAGACGCAGTCGATGTCGATGATTTGATCGCAAACGATGCAGATGTTCTAGATGTTGAAGAGGATTTTAAGGTTTACAAAAACGCAGTACCTTGGCATTTAGACAGATTGGACCAGACATTACTACCGCTCGATAATTACGAACCGGCGTTTAGAAAAGATAAGACGCGACCGAACGGGAAAGGAGTGACGGTCTTTATATTGGACACTGGCGTGAACGGGAAACACGTTGAATTAAAAGGGAGAGTTTTGAACATGGTTACGGCGCTGGATCCGGAGGAAGACGACTTAGAGACGCTCGATCCTGATGGACACGGAAGTTTTTGTGCGTCTTTAGTCGCGGGTGAAAATATCGGGTTAGCTCCCGAAGCGAAGATTGTGTCCGTGCGCGTGTTGAATTCAGAAGGCGCTGGTAGTGTTTCAGACGTCGTCGCAGGTCTCGAGTGGACGACGGACCAAATCCTAGCGACTTCAGGAAAAATTCGCGCCGTTGCCTTGCTTGCGCTTGGCGCTCCGTCTGGCGTTAGAAGTAGAGCGTTAGAAAATGCAGTTGACAGATTCACGCGAGAAACAAACGCGCTCCTCATCACGGCTGCTGGCAATCAGAACGAAGACGCGTGTAAGTCAACTCCGGCAAAGAGCGAGCGAGCTTTCACTGTTGCCGCAACGGACGAACGAGACTCAAATTATGAGTGGAATAACATGGGACGATGCGTTGATGCTTTTGCGCCCGGAGTTCGATTAGTCGGCGCCTGCGTTGGGAACAACAGATGCGTTCAAAATGACTCTGGATCAGCCTACGGATATCAAAGCGGTACGTCCATGGCTGCCGCGATCGCGGCTGGAGCCGCCGCGCGCGTTTTATCAGAAAATCCAGACTATGGCGCCGAAGAAGTTAAAGGTTGGCTCATTAAAAATTCAACAAAAGGCATCGTGAGAATCCCAGAGTTTGCGCTCGCGACCTCGAATCGTTTATTGCGCGTGTTTTAGTTTTTATAAAATACAACATATATCGTCATCATCATCATCAAACCTTCATCGTCGTAATCTTTTGCGAGATCAGAACAAACTCATCGATGGGTATCGCGAAATAAATACCCATCGAGCTTCCCTGCGCGCTTTGTCCCCCAGACTTCCCCTGACTATACGTCGGCGCCAAAACTCCAACAACGTTACTAGAGGAATCTAATAAAACGCCCCCAGAAGCTTCAAAAGGAAACGAAGCAGTCGTTTGTATACAATTCCTTAAAGGCTTTCCGTTCACCGACGGTACAGTCCTATTCAACCCACTGACTATCCCGGCGCGCATTAAAACCGCTAAACCGTTATTATCCTCTTTCGATTTCCCTTCATCGTTCTTCTCCACGAAAGAAGCGAACGCGTCTTGCCCTACTCGCAACGAGCCGGATCTCCCAATCTTCATCGCTTTCGGTAGCATCAATACACTATCATCATCATCCATCGAGACTTTCAAAAACGCGACGTTCGTATCTAAATCGCTAAACGCAATCTTACACTCATACTCTCTCCCATCGCTAAACGAACACCTCAAAGATTTCTTTCCTACTCCAATAACTTCACTTGCCGTTGTCGCTACCATAAACGTATTACTACTACTACTACTACTACTACTACTCGAACTCCAAACGAAACCGGATGAAACTAAAACACCACTCTCTACATCACGCAATCCAACGACTGACATGTTCGCTATCGAATAAGCTAACTCGCTTCGATCTTCATCGACGATCGTCGCTCGCGCTTTTCCAGGAAAAACACTCGTGGCCGATGCGCATAATAAAAGAGCGGTGATTTGTCTTCGCTGCATCGAATCATGATCGTGCGAATTTATGCCGTCAAGTTCGCTGACGTAGGCGTTTATGTGCTGTATTTTAGCGCGCTTTTTTTGCGCGATCGTATTCGTTCGCGTGGTTATTAATTGAACGCGCGATAGGAGCGTCATTTTTATAGAGATGGGCACAGATTTAGATTTGTACTCGCGTAGGTGATTTAAAAGATTGCGTGCACACATTACTAAAACGCGAACAGAAAGATGATTAATAATACGGTCTATCCAACCTTTTTCTGAACGAAAGCCGTGAGAGGCTTCTCGATATACGTGTGCACGAGAGCGGCTATGCCGACGAGCATGATGACGAACGCGATGACGATGACGTCCGGGTATAACGGTTTGTCCCCGCCTTCGTAGTTCCTGAAACAGTCTGACCAAGTTTTGATGTGCTCGGCTGTTCGATCGCAAGGCGGGAAGAGGTTCATTGATTTAATTTCAACAGCTGTCCAGTAGGAGAAGAATGGGAATTGGAGGAGGTAAATCGCGAACGACCATTGACCGATTTTTTGGGGGATTTTCAAGGTCAGAAATTTGTACGAATACGATTCGTCGGTGGCGGTGAGACCGAAAACCCACGCGGAGACCGGAAGCGTGAGGACGAATTCGTTGAATATTCTGAGATTCTTGGAATTTGGAATAATGCCGCTTAAAACCATGCTCGTTATGATCCATATGGTGAGTAAAAAGCTGAGAATGTCCGTGCGCGTGGCCCATTTTTTTCTGTACAAAGACGCCTTGAATGAAGAAGCAATATCGGCTTCGCTTCTATTATCATTATTAATTATTTTTTCACCGTCGTCTTCATCAGTGAGAGAATGAGTAGGTTTGCGCAAAGCGCTGTCTAAGCGCATCCTCGCAGCACCTAGAAGCATTCCTAAGAAGAATATCGGCAATCGAACTGGAAACCAAGCTCTAGCGCAAAAGTAAGCGCGAACACCATCAAGGTCAGTGTCGAGAGCGGTAACCAGTGTATCCGCGCGACCGTCAAAATCTTTGTCCTTCCAAATATTACGAAAGTAAACGGAATTCATGATGCCCATGAGTGTGAGTGGAAGCATAGACGATAAATGGTAAAAGCGAAGAATATACTTCTTATATCCAGCGAGTTCAAAAGTGAGAATATCGTCAGCACTTGCTGCTTCTCCTTGAGAGTCTTCCGCCAAAGAGCTCGAACCACCGCCAGAGAAAAACATCTCTTTTACGCGAGTGAATAACGATCGCGGATAATTAATCGATGACATCAAAGCCTGTTCTTCTATTTTCTCCTCCAGGCTCGCGAGTTGTTTGCACATCCACGGGAAACAAAAATAAAATCCGAGTTGGCATGATAAACTCCAACACACAGAGTTCCAATAACAAAGCGAGAAAATCCAGGAGTGCATCAAAAAAGGCGTTAAGACGAGACCCATGATCAGATTGATCTCTCCGTTTTTATTTTGCCAGAAATTATAATCGTCTCGTAATTGTGCGAAATTCATAAACACAAAAGGCGCGTATAAAACGAGACAAAGCCAATGCAAAGGCAATGCACGCGAATATCTTCGTTTAATAAACGTCCAATAACAAAACGACTCGGTATCACAGACTTTATGGCGATATCCAACGTATAAGACAAAACCTGTGATTATGAAGAACGTACTAACGGCAAGACCACCTTGAAAATCAATCGGAACTTGATTTTTGGAGCCATAAAAGAGAAGCCAGTGGCCGGTCGCGATCTGTATGGCAGTGATTGCGCGGATCCCAGTGATGGCCGACGTGTCGATTTTTGGCGGTCTTGGCCAAACTTTTTTCTCCTTCTTCTTCTTCTTATTCTTCTCGTTTTTGACATCCTTTAACGCAGCGTAATCATCACACGAGTCCGGCGCTGCACCAATCCGTAACGAAAACTCGCTTATCCTGTTCTTATTAGGATTATTCGTCTCACTATCTATATTAATCTCATCTATGTTTAAAATATTTTTCTGTTGACCAAGACGGTTTTCGTCTTCGGTCAATGGCGCATCTTTTTCATCGGCTGCAGGAAAAGAGCACGAAGATACATCGAAAGCAACTTCAATCACTCGCTCAGCAGTATCATGTTTCCGTGATCTGAAGAACATCGCTGCAGTTTTTGCGTCAGGAGCGCTCTAAACACTGGGGAGGAAACAGTCAACTTTCTTTGTCTGTTTTGAAGAAATGTATTTTTAATGTATTTTTGGCGCTTGAAAAAATGTTCTTCCTCTGCTAAACCCTGCCACCACTGTCACTGGAAGCAACATCGAGCGCGCGTTTATTTTTTTTCCGATAATAAATAAGTAACGCGCGTGAAAGCATGATGATTATACCAACACAAGTTGAAATGGCAGCTATCATCTTCACATTTGCAATTTTTTCTAGTGGAGGCGACGGTGGCGGTGCTACGCTTATTTCTGAAGTTGGTATTTGTCTGCACGTTCCCATCTGCAACGGAGAATAATTTATCGAAGATGATGTCAAAAGCTGTCTACGGCGTTGTGGACTAGGTGGAGTAGGTGGCTCTGACGGAGCTGCTGGCGGCTGTGAAGGAGGAGCAGGAGATGGTGGATTCGAAGGTGTCCCGGGCGGCGGTGGATTTGCAGGCGGATTAGGAGATGGTGGATTTGAAGGTGTTCCGGGCGGCGGTGGATTTGCGGGCGGATTAGGAGATGGTGGATTCGAAGGTGTTCCGGGCGGCGGTGGATTTGCAGGCGGATTAGGAGATGGTGGATTTGAAGGTGTTCCGGGCGGCGGTGGATTTGCA
>Ga0114998_10001743_pt1 | contig 16768 bp, 11 predicted proteins | sample ArcticOcean_MG_C_5_FD_87044 | JGI IMG/M metagenome (GOLD analysis project Ga0114998, IMG submission 87044) | Marine microbial communities from western Arctic Ocean - ArcticOcean_MG_CB4_138 | ecosystem: Environmental > Aquatic > Marine > Oceanic | place: Arctic Ocean: Canada Basin | collected...
GCCAAAGTTCGAAGTGGAAGCAACCGTCTTCAACAATAATGGTAATATTCTTAAGAGTCCCTGGGAGTTTAAAAACTATGGTGAGAGCGGGATACCGGTGAGTGATCTCTTTCCCTATATTGGCAGCTGCGCGGATGATCTGGCCGTGATTCGTTCCATGACGGCGTTCTCGGCGAATCACCCCAGTGCTAATTATTCACTGCACAGTGGTCAGATTTTGGCGGGTCGTCCTAGCATGGGAGCCTGGGCTTCCTATGGTTTGGGAAGCGAGAATCAGGACCTCCCGGGTTATGTTGTCATTCATGGAGGTCAGGTCCCATCGGGTGGGATGCCTATGACGGGCAGTGGTTTCCTTCCTGCAGCGCATCAGCCTTCGGTGCTTCATCCTAAGGGAGTTGTGCTGCGCAACATCAGCGCTCTGGAGAAGAAAGTTGGTCTTCAGGAAGACAAGCTTGCTCTTCTGCGTGAAATTGAATCCAAGCTTACTGAACGCCGTTCCGATTCGGATCTCATTAACGCAGCGGTGAAAAATTACGAGATGGCCTATCGGATGCAGATGGCAGTTCCTGAAGTCACCGATGTTTCCAAGGAGCCGGACCACATCAAGAAAATGTATGGCCTTGAAGCGAGCTACAATAACACGCGCACATACGGGGCGCAGTGCCTCATGGCCCGCCGGCTTGTCGAAAAGGGCGTGCGCTTTATCGAGCTGACGATCAACGGAGGAAACGGAGATCGCTGGGATCAGCATGGGGGGTTGCGTGATGGCCATCAGAAGAACGCGCTCGCGGTCGATCAGCCGATCGGTGCGCTTATCAAAGATCTCAAACAACGAGGACTACTCGACTCCACCCTGATTGTTTTCGCGGGTGAATTTGGGCGGACTCCGTTTGCGCAAGGAAGAGATGGACGGGATCACAATCCGCAAGGGTTTAGCATCTGGATGGCCGGCGGTGGGATCAAAGGCGGAACAATTTATGGGGCGACCGACGAATACGGTTACCATGCGATTGAGAACAAACTCACGGTGCATGATCTCCATGCCAACATGCTCCATCTTATGGGAGTCGATCACACGAAACAGACTTTCCGATACGGGGGGCGGGACGTGAGGCTCACCGATGTGCACGGCGAGATTATTCCGGAGATCATGGCGTAGGTAAATCTCTACGACCTCAGCTTCTTTCTCAGGACGTCGCTTAGGATATCGCCGGCGATGACGGCGGCGGCACCGAGGAGAGCGAAGAAGAGGATTTGGTCGTATTGGAGGAAGCTTTCGCGGATGGAAATGTAGTAGCCGAGAGAGCTGATGCCGAGCATTCCGAGGACGGTGGCTTCGCGGACGCAGGATTCCCAGCGGTAGAAGAAAAAGAGGATGAAGCGGTTGAGTGAAAGCGGGAGAAGGGCGGCAAGGAAGGCCTGGAGACGGCTGCCGCCCAGTCTCAAAATTTCTCGTGGTTCGGAGGTGTTTCTATTTTCAACCACTTCACTCCAGAGTCGGCCGAGGATACCGAGGTTGTGCAGGGCGAGGGCGAAGACGAGTGGCCAGGCGCTGGGTCCGAGAATTCCGACGAGGAGGAAGGCGTAGAGATACTCGGGGACGGCGCGGGTGAGGATGAAGATGCCCCGCACGAAAGCTCCGATGAGCCCTCGAATTTTTCCTCCCATCATCTCGAGCCCGAGGGGCTTTGCGCTTGCCAGAGTGCGTGCTCCCCAGGGGACGAGAAGGAGGGCCGCGGCTCCGGCGAGGATGATTGCGGCGACTGACATCGCGACGGTGTTGGTGAGGGCTTCCTGGCCCGGCGACTTCCAGAGATTGGTGAGCCAAGGAATCACCTGGTCCGATCCTGTGTTCCAGGCTTCCTTTCTTTCTTCCCAAGTAGGGACCGGTCTTTCCGGGGCGACGGGATCAGGGGTGAGCTGTGCCAAGAAGCGGGAGAGTCGCTCGATCCGTTGTCCTTCGATGCCGGGTTTGAGGAGGATACCGCCTAAATTCCAGGCGGCAAGAATACCGATAATTGCGGCCATTCCGAGTGAACGGACGAAGTGATCTTTGGGGGCTGTTTTACGAAGGGCGGTTTCAGAATCGGAGGGGGCTTCCTTGCGGCGGGGGACACCATTTCGGAGGCGTCGGCGAATGAGGTTTCCGATCGATTCGACGATGATGACGAGTGCGATGAGAACGTAGAGTTGGGTCCAGACTTCGCCGTAGTAGATGTTATTGAAGGAGCGTCTGATGCCCAGGCCGATCGTTTCGATACCGATAAAGCCGAGGACGGCGGAGGAGCGGAGGGCGCACTCGAAACGATAGAGCGCGTAGCTAATCATATCGGGGAGCGCAGCGGGGAGAATGCCGCCAATGAATCCCTGGGCGCCGCTTCCGCCAGAAGCGGTGATGACATTACGCGCGGAACGGATCTGCTCGTCGATAAGTTCGGAAAATACCTTTCCTAAAATGGCGGAAGAGGGAATAGCGAGCGCGAGGCAGGCAGTGAGGGGGGAGTCGCCGACGGCGGCTAGAAATAGGAGGGCCCAGATCAGTTCGTGAATGGCCCGAATGAGGGAAAGGCCCATACGGAGGATCCATCGGAGCGAGTTCAGGACAGGGCGGGACTTGTTTGTGGGAAGCCATTGCTCGGAGGCGAAGAGACCGAGGATGAGGCCCAAGGGGATCGCGATGGAAATGGCGATGACGGCATAGCGAAGGGTGCGCAGGAGGTCGGTGCCGAGGCGCTCGAGAAAGGGAGTGGCGGTGGCAGGAAGGCTCGGGTTTTGATCCGAGAAGGAGGGTGAAAAGGCGGCTCCGAAAAAGCGGGCGGAGGCGGCCCAAGGGTCAGCCGTTTCTGAAAGGTTGACGATTTGAGTGCCGAGTCTGCCGACGGTCCAGGCGAAGAGAAGGGCTAGGATGACGAGGAGCCATCGACGCCCAAAGATCATCCGCCAGCTTGCATTCATGACTGGTAGAGTTCGGCGATTTGTTCGTCGGTGGGAGTGCCGTCGAAGACAATTTTTCCTTCTTTTAATCCGATGATACGGGGGAAGAATTCGCGGGCAAGTTCGACCTGATGGAGGGAGACGATGAGCGAGAGTCCCTGCTCGTCGGAGAGGGAAGTGAGGAGCTTAAGGACGTCGCGGCCCCGAGCGGGATCGACGGCGCTGAGTGGCTCATCGGCGAGAAGGATTTCCGCGCCTTGAAAGAGGGAGCGCGCGAGGGCGACGCGTTGGCGTTGACCGCCGGAAAGCGAGTCGGTGCGGTCATACATTTTTTCTGCGATGTCGAGTCGCTGAAGTGACTCGAAAATTTCCCGGCGGTCGCTCTTGCTTGGGAAGAAGAGGTCGCGACAAGTCCGCAGGAGGTTTCGGGTGCCGCTGCGTCCCAAGACAATGTTTTGGATGACACGAAGATTGGCGACGAGTCCGAGATCCTGGGGGAGCATCCCGATTTTCGAGCGGGTTTCGCGGATCGACATGGCGCAGCCAGCGCAGAGGTCGCAGCCGAGAGTAGAGACGTTTCCGGCGCTTGGTTTTTCCTGCAGCCCGAGGAGGCGGAGGAGGGTGGTCTTACCGCTTCCGGAGGGACCGATGAGTGCGACTTTTTCGCCTGGGGCCAAAGAAAGCGAGACCCCGGCTAGTGCCGAGGTCGCGCCGTAACGCCGGGTGGCGTCTTTGACTTGGATGAGGCTCATGGAGCCATTGGGAGTTAGTCGAATTTCACCTTCTCCATGACGGAGGCGATGCCAGCGAAGGTGTCGTTATCGACTTTGACCAGCTTCTTACGTCCAAGGGCCTTAAGGGTGGCGGCGTCATCGCAGCTCACCAAGGCGTCCCGAAGCTTATCGATGAATCCTTCTCCGAATGCTTCTTCGAGCGCGGGGTGCGCGGTAAAGTTGTAGTCGGCATAGGGAGGGGTTTCCCAAATAACGTTCACCTTGGCGGGGTCGAGTTCTCCTGCTTCGAGCATTTTGTCGAAGGTAGAAAAGTTCAAGGCGCCTGTTTGGAAGGTTCCGTCCTGCACTGCGAGGGCGGTTTTGTCATGCGCGCCGGAGAAGCCGATGGGCTTCTTTTGGAAGAAGTCCATGGGCCCTTTTCCGGTGTTCTCCATGATGAAATGGGAGGGCATGATGCAGCCAGATGTAGAACTGGCACTTCCGTAAGTGAAGGACAGGTTGGCGATAGCACCAGGGAAGTCCTCCGAGCGGGTCAAGCCGGTGGAGGCATTGGCGATGAAGTAGGATTTAAAGGTGAGATCCGCTTCGCCGGAAGCAACGGCTCGAGCTCCTTCAACTGCTTGTCGGGCTTGTACTCCGGAGACTCCTCCGAACCAAGCTAGGTGGATGTCGCCATTCGCGAATTTTTGGACAGAAGCGGGGTAGCTATCTGAGGAGACGAACTCGACTTTGATTCCGAGTTTTTTGCCAAGATAGTCGGCGACTGGCTGGTAGCGCTCGGCTTGTGCGGTGGTATCGGCATCAGGGATGGCCGAAAATCTCAAGACAGCTGTCGATGCGTCAGCATCAGCTTTCTTTTCTCCACAGCTCGTGAGCACGATAGCAGCTCCGGCGATTAAAATGCTGCTTGTGCAGCATTTCAACATCTGGGCGATCGACCGATCCCCCGGTTTGAATGAATTCATTATTCTTATCTTATGGTGCGTATGTTTATTGCTACGCGTGGCGACTCTCAAGCACATCGGGACGAAGTGCAACGGATAATTTTCTCGCTAGAGTATTCTGCGGCGGTTCCATGTTCCAATGCGAAGGCCAAGGGAAGAGAGAAGGGCTCCTGAAGGTTCGGGGATGATCTGGATCGCCTGTCCAGTTTCCATCTCTATAGCGAGCTGATCGATAGACGGGCTATCGAGCGAAGATGGTGTGCCGTTTTCATTCACGTTGATCTAGCCGGAGCGCCAAGAGCTGCCATCTTCAAGGACTTGAAATCCCCAAATGGTGTTGCTTTGGTCGGGAGTGCCCTCAAAATCAAACCCAGTTTTTCCAAGATCTGTGATGGGAGTGAGTATGTTCATTCCTATTCCTTTAGAGAGGCCGCCGAAGCGGATATTCTTACAGACACCGACGGTATTTTCTTGCCTGAGGAGACCACTTGGGATCAGGGAGAGGGCTGTGTTGGAGTGGAAGAGTGGAAAAGGAATTCGACGGTGGTAATCCCACTTGCGGTTACTGAGTGATAGCAATCGGAGATGGGGATATCGTGGGTGCAGACGACTGAGCCACTTAAGGTAAAGTTAACTTGGCTATTTTGATCGAGTTCCAGAGATTTGGAGAACCGGAACGGCGAGATGTTTACGTCGTGGATGAGGACGCTCCCTAGCGTGGCCTCGGTGAGGCTGACGATTGGGATGAGAAGCTTAAGGTTCATACTATTAATATGACTATTGAGACCCTGGTGCCTTTAGCACCCAGACTTGGTTGTCCTACAAGGCTTCCCAAAAAGCGTCGCTTTGCTCCTTTGAGGGGACGAGTTCTAGGAGAAGCGGGCTTTCGGTGGTTTCAAGAAGGTCGAAGTCTTCTTCCTGGGTCACTTTGATGTGGTTGATTCCCCACATTTCGGCCCATTTTGAAAGGTCGGCTTCGTGTGGCTGGACGATGGCGGCGCGTTGTTGGTCGCTCATGCCATCGAGGCGGGGGAGTCGGTCAAAAATGGCGCCGCCGTTGTTATTTATCACGACAAGGACACGGCCGGACGTCTCAATTTGTGAAAAGAGGGCTGGCGAGGAGAGGTCATAGAGTGTGGTGAGATCGCCAAAAATTCCCCAGGCGTCTTCTTCGTCGGTCGTGGCTCCGAGCCAGGTGGAGAGCTGGCCGTCGATGCCATTGGCTCCGCGATTGGCGCGGACGTTGACGTAGGGGACTTCGCGCTGGGCGAAATCATTCCACTCTCGGATGGGGAGGCTATTTCCTAAAAAGAGGCTATCACTGGTGGTGGCGTAGATGGAAAGGGTGCGCACAAGGCCCGGTTCGCTGTCGGGGTAGGCTTCGAGGAGTTCGTCGATGCGGGAGAGTTCCCTGCGAGCATTCGGGAGGTCGTCGCGGATGTCGCCGATTTCTTGTGGGTCGCCCAGGCCTCTGAAGATACGACCGACTTCGGCGGCGATGATATCGGATTCCCGAGCGAGTCCCGGGAGTCCGTTTTTGCAGATCGAGAGAACCTCGATCTTGGGTTGATCTTCGAGGTCACGCCAGAGTCGACTCACGGGAACCTCTCCGAGGCGGAGGACTTTTCCGGGGAGATTTTTGCGTAGAACCGCTTCCGGAATGATGAGATTGCCAAGGGCTTCGCGGAGTCCACTGGTGACGTCGGCCACGACGGGGACGGCGAGCTGCTTGAGAAAGTGGAAGGTCTCTTCACGGTCGTCTTCATCGAGTCCACCGACCATCACGACGAGGCCTTTAAACACTCCTTTGCTGAGAAAGTCGCGGAGCTTGAGGACATCGAAGGAGCGCCTTTCGGGGAGAAAAGGTTCGGGTTCCGGGTGCTCGATGGGGTCTTCAAGTTTCGCTTCTCCCAAGGGAACGTTGAGATGGAGAGGGCCGTGACCTTTCCAATCGGGTCCTACGTGGGCGTAGGCGGTGAAGATGCCATCTTGTTCGATGGCTTGGGGGGCGCCGCTTCCACGGAAGTCCTCCGGGCGATCGGCGGAGACGATGATGAGAGGAAGGACAGAGTAGTGAGCCTCGATGACGGCAGGAAGGCATTCGGCGACGGCGGTGCCACTGGTGGTGACAACGGCGCAAGGAAGGCCAGTGGCCTTGGTGCGACCAAGGGCAAAGAAGGCAGCGCTCCGTTCTTCGAAATGGTGGAAGGTCCGGAGTTTGGGATGCATGCAGAGATGGCTCACGAGCACGGCGTTTCGAGCGCCTCCGCAGAGGACAAATTCATCGCAACCCAGGGCGAGGAGTTCGGAGATGACTTCGGCTTCTGTTTTCAAGATGGGGAGAGTGGTCTGGGGAAGGGGTGGAGGCAAGACTTGGGACATCAGGGGGGAGCAGGGCGCTTATACGAGGAAGATTTAAACCGGAGATAGATAGGATTGAAGAGGAAAGATTTGGGTTTCATCGACACATGAAACGATTTTAATAAAAAAGGCCCCGAGTATGTCGGAGCCTTTTGAAAAAGTGAGAAGATGATTCTACTCAGTTTCGATCACCCGGAAGAAGTAATTTTCCTCATCATATTGGCTACCGATGGCGGCACGCTCGCCGTTTCCTTCGAAGAGTGGGCCGAGGTCGTCGAATTCTTCCAAATTAAAAGAGATTCCAGCTTGGTAGAACCGGTCGGATTGTGTTGGGAATTCGATACCCACACCAGCTTCGATGCCAAAGACGCTGACGACAGTTGTCCGTCCATCACCACCGGCAGCAGATACGAGCGAGAGATCGTCGATGAGAACTTCGCCTTTTGCATCTTCACCCGCAATGGCTCCGGTAGCGCCGAAGATCTGGATGTAGGCTGTCACAGCTCCATCAGGAGCGACGAGTCCAGTGCGTGTGATTTCGGCCCAACCACCGGTTCCACCGTTAAAGGCGGTGAATCCGAAGGCTTCACTGACGATGGCTCCCACATCATTAAGCCACTGAAGACGGTAATTCTGCACGTAGCTGACTCCGCTTGAAATCTGCTTTGCGCGGAACGAGAAGTCGTAGGAAGTGCCCGGTTCGATGAAGCTACCGCTAGCTGCGACGTTGTGCTGAATTTCCGATTGATGGGGTGTCGGGGAGGCATCATTCTGCACGGCGAGGCGCACGGATTTTGATCCGGAGAAGGCATCGGTATCGATCAATTCGGGAACCTGGCCGGTGGGTGAGAAGCAGACCCATTCCAGGGGGCAGGCGGGATCACCGAAGTCGGTGTCTTCAAATCCGCCATTGGTAAGAGCCTCACCCGAGGTAGTTGATGATTCAAGGATGCGGTAGAAAGGCGCATTGCTGGGATCGAAACCCTGTCCTGAGGTGCTTCCCGTGAAGGCTGGGCCGAGGTTGGTCCAGGTGACCTGATCCGGTGAGCTTTGAGGCTGGAAGAAGTTGCTGGCGCTGGAGCCGCGATTCCAGCGGAAGAGTCTTCCGAAGACGAGTTGGATTTCGGTAGAATCAGCTGTCGGATCTGGCGGGGTCGTGCCTTCACCAACGGTGATGGTGTCAAAACCAACCGATGATCCAGCGATGCCGAGAGGAAGCATCTTAACGTGGGTCGCTCCAGCGGGAACAGTGACTTCGAAGGAGTAAGTTTCCCAAGTCGAGCCATCGCCGATGAGATCGGGGTAAAGTTTCCCAGTGTTACCAACGAGATCTCCTCCATTGAAAAACTCGAGGCGGAGTCCGCCGATTCCACTTCCATCAAAGATTTTCATGTCCTGCTTGAAGTTGACAGTGTCTCCTGCGGTAAGGCCCAGGGAGCTGATTGTGATGGGAGCGCCGCCATTGGCAGCCCAGAATCCCGTGCCGGTAGTTGGAGGGACACTGTTAATGCGTCCGTGGCCATCGGGGTTTCCACCGGTGGAAGGATATGCAAAAGTGATATCGGTTCCTTCCTGGAACCAGCTGGTGCTGCCGTTTTCAAAGTCGCCATTTGGGACGAGCGGGGCTTCGCCTCCGGTGGTATTATAGCTGATGTTATCGAAACCTACCGAGGAGTTGGTTCCCCAAAGGGGAACTAGTTTAAAGCCATCGACGCCCAGAGGAATTGCGATTTCAAAGGTATAGGTTTCCCAAGTCGAGCCATCGCCGATGAGGTCGGGGAATATCTCTCCGCTTGAGCCGGTGTTTGCTCCTGCGGTGGTGAAGTCGAGCTTGAGGCCGCCAATGGTGGACCCCGAGAGGAGTTGCATGTCTTGGGAGAAATTGTAGGAATTTCCAGCTTCGAGTCCGAGGGAATCGAGGCTGATGGAATTGCCGTCATTTCCGACCCAGATGCCGAAGCCGCCGGAGGTCTTTTGATCGATGACGCCGAAGCCACCGGTATTTCCGTCGTTAGTTGGATAGCTGAAGGCGAAGGTGCCGGCTCCTCCGGAGACTTCCTCCCAAGAGGTGTTGCCATTTTCGAAATCACCATTTGGGAAGAGTTCAGCCAGACAAGGCTGCCAAAGAAGGCCTAGAGTGAGGGATCTTTTTAAGAGGTTCATCGGTCGGTTTCTTGTTGAGTTGCCAGACAATCACGATAAATGGGAATTCTGCAAGCAACAATTGCATTAAATTACATTAATGTTACATGCGTGAAACGGCTCAGTGATTTAGAGATGAAGTTGGTTTTACGTAGGGAAGTTAGGCGGGACGCCTAACTTCTTTTTCTTAATGAGTGTCACCATTTCGTGCATAGTGGAGACTGTCGCGAAGCAGCGAGGGCCCGGAGCAACTACCCGCTTATCGGAAGTCGATGAGTTCGATGTCGAAGATCAATTATCGTCAGAAATGCGAGGTAGATTGAGAGGATAGTCCGCTTGCTTTTTGCTACTTCTTTTTCTTCTTTACGAGGGCTTCCATGTAATCGAGGAGGCTGGCCATTTCGTGCACTGTGAACCCCGCCATGAGGCCGGGAGGCATGAGAGAAGTGGGGAGAGTGGAGCGGAATTTGATCTCGGCCTTTTTAAAGGTGTGCTCGGCGCTCGTGATGTCGCGGAGGGAAACGGTGTCGCCGGACTCATCGGTGACGAAGCCAATGATGGCTTTGTCGTTTTTGAGATTGAAGAGGTTGGTGGCGAAGCCTTGCGCGATCGTTTTGTTGGGGTCGAGGATGGATTCGGCGAGCTCGTTGCGACGGTAGGTCTCGGCGATGTTGCCAAGGTAGGGGCCTTTCTGCGCTTCGTCTTGGGAGACGGTGTGGCAGGCGTTGCAAGTGGCGCGAGTGAAGATGGCCTGCCCGAGAGCGGCGTCGCCCTTGTGCTTGGTGACGGCGGCGACTGCGGCGGCCGGCTTGAGGGTGGCGATCTTGGGCGTCTTGTCTTCGTCTGGAGCCTGGATCTTGAGGCGTCCGGCGGCGTCTTTGGCTGCTTTGGCGATGGCTGGATCGGGATCGCTTAGAGCGATGGCAATGCGGTCGTTGATGACGGGGTTTCGCAGCTCGGTCGCGGCCTTAATGAGGGCGAGTTTTTGCGCGGGGTCGGACCAAGCGTGGCCGATCGCTTTGAGCGACATTTCGCGGGACTCGGGGGAGCCGCCTTTTCGTGAGGCGAGTTGGAGGACGGCCATGGAGGCCCAGTGGCCTTCGGGAGTGGTCGGTTTCTCGGCGGCGAGTTTTTCGAGAACGAGGTGGTGGTTCTCAAGTTTGGGTGCGTTGAGGAAATAACCACGGGCGGCGCTTTGGTCCTTGCCGAAGCCTTTGGCCTTAGCGAGAGAGACGAGTGCTTGAATGGCGGCGGGGAGAGCTTCCTGATTGTCAGAATTTACGAGGATTTTGACCGAGTCAGCGAGCGCTCCGGGAGCGGTTTCGGGATTGCGGGCTCCCTTGATCACGAGCGGAAGCGCGCTTGCGGGGGCGTCATCGACTACCGCGATCTGAGCGATGGCGGCTGGGATGAGCGAGTCGTCTTTAGCTGCAAGCTCGATGATCTTGGTGAGAGCCTCGTTATCCTGAATGCGGTTTTTATTGAGCTTGGTGATGATGAAGGCGGCTTCCTCGGGAGGGGCGTTACTAAGGATGGCTTTGAGGGCGTTGAGGATGCGCTTGGACTGCTCCCATGTTTCCGGCTGGTAGTAGGGGCCGCGGGTGTCGGGGCGGGTTCCCCAAGAGGTGCCGGTCCATTCACCTTCCTTTTGGTAAAGGCGGGCGAGGGTGGAGAGAAGTGGGAGGCGCTTGGCGCGGTCCTTTTGGGTTTTGAGGCGTGCAAGGAGTCCGTCGACGACTTCTTTTTTGTGCATGCGCATGAGGGCCCAAGCGGCTGCTTTGCGGGTGTCGATGTTGTATGAGTCGATCTGGGAAAAAGCGGCTTCGTGCGCGGACATCTTTGCGAGAGCGCGGTAGGCGGTGTGGCGGATGACCGGGTCGAGAGAGGAGAGGTGGTTGGCGATGGCGGGGGCTTCTTTTCTAAGGTTTTGTCTGGCTACAGAGACGATCGCCTCTTGGATAGACCGTGGATTGCTGCTTTTAAGCTTTTCGCGGAAGAAGATTTCAGATCCTGAGAATACAGAGTTCTCAGTATCAGAAAACGCACGGAGAACGAACGGTTCAATTTCCCCAGTGAGGCGTTGATTCATCAAGGTGCCTGCTGAGAGTTTTGGGCTTAACTGCACTTGTGCATATAATGCGGCAATTCTTGATTTGAGCGATTTCGATTTGTCTGAAAGTAGGCTAGACAGAGAGTTCGATAATTCGGGTGAACTTCCTTTCCTTACAATTGTCCGCTGCGCCGCCAAGGTGCGGATGTGCGAGGGTGAGTCGAGGGCGGCGACGAGTTCCTTGTTCGTCATTTTTTCATAATCCGGGAGTGGCTCTGGCTTGTAGTCTTTGGGGGTGACTCGGACGATGTAGCCTTGGTCGGGGCCGGCCCAGTTGAAGGTGGCGGGGCCTTTCCAAGCGGCTTGGTAGACGGCGGACATGCCATCGACGTCGGCGTCGGTGGGGCGGGTGACTTTGATGAATTTTTGGGGCGGGGCGGTTTCCTTGAAGGTCGCTCCTTCGGGTTCGACGCTGTGACGGAAAAGGCCGGTTTTGCCCCAGTCGCAGGTGAAGGGGGCATTGTTCCACTCGGCTGGGAAACCGGGCTCGGCGATGTAGACGCCACCGCAGCCGGAGCCGCCGCCGTAGTCGGCGAGGGGGTGGAGGTGTTCTTTTTCGAAGTTCTTGTAGAGGCGTGGGTAGCCGTGATCGGAGAGGCCGGTGAAGTGGTGGAGGCGGACGTCCCAGCCGCCGCCGTCGTTCGTGTTGTCACGGGCGAACATGTCGAGAGTCGGTGACATGGGGGTGGCGAGGATGTTACGGGTGCCGGTGGAGAAGATCTCGAGTCCGGAGCCATCGGGTCGGAAGCGGATGACGCCTCCGCCGCGGTGTTGCAGGGTGCGGCCGTCGGTGCCGGTGGCTTTCATGAAGCCGAAGTCTCCGCCGGCGATGTAAATCCAGCCGTCGATGCCAAGTTCGAGTCCGTTGGTGGTGTGGTCGGCCGGGCGGTCTTTGAAGCCGAAGGCGATGTCTGAGATGAGGCGCCTGGAGGACTCGGCGACACCATCGTGATCGCGGTCAAAGAAGACGGAGATGTGGGGCGGGTGGAGGAGGTAGAGGCGGTCGTGGTCCCAGATGAGGCCGCGGGGGGAGTCGATGTTGCTGACGAACTCGGTGACTTGGTCGGCGCGGCCGTCTTGATCGGTATCGCGCAGGCGGAGGACACGGCCGCGATTGGGCTGGCGGCCGAGGGAGCCGTTGCCATCGGAGGAAACGTAGAGGTCGCCTCCGGGAGAGGCGGCGACGTAGACGGGGTAGTTGGCGGATTGCCAGGAAGCGAAGAGGGTCTTCTCGAAGCCTTCGGGGATGGTGGTGTCCTTGAGGATAGTTGCTTCTTCGGCGGGGGTGAGAGAGGGAATGAAGGGCTTGATGTTGCCTTCTTTTTCGAAGCCTTTACCGAGGGACTTTTTTTTCTGAGTGGCTTTATCGAGAGTGGGGAAGAGCTTGAGAGGGCCTTTTTCGTCGGTGAGTTTGATTTCCCAGAAGCCGGGCCATAGCCCGTTTTGTTGCTTGAGGACGGTGACGCGGAGGAACTTGGTTTTTTCGGCGCGGAAGGTGTCCTTGGTGTCGGATTGGCGGGTGTTGGCGGAGCCGTCGTGCGCGATGGTCCAGGATTTGCCGTCGAGGGAGGTTTCAATTTTATATTGATACCACTGGTCTCGTTTTTCCCAGGCGATTTCGGCCGAGGTGACGGTGGTGGGCTTTTTGAATTCGAGTTGAAGCCAGTTGGGCATGGCGGCGCCGTTGCCGGTCCAACGAGTTGTGAGGTCTCCATCGATGGCTTTCCAAGGGAAGTGGCCGGCGTCGGCTTGGACGTTCTTCGCGGTGATCTTGACCGCAGTGGCGTCCTTGGGTGGATTTGCGAAGGCGGCATCCAATTTTTTTGCCTCCTTTTTCACTTCCTTGATAAGATTCGAACCGGTGTAGGGAGTGAGGAAGTCGTCGTTGAGCTTACCGCAGGACCAAAGGAGGCCGCGAGTGACGAGGTCGAGGTAGCGTGGGTCCTCAACGGTGTAGTTGTTGTGACCAATGGTGGTGGAAAAGGAGGGAGCGCCTTGCTTGGTGTTGACCCAGGCAACGATGGCGGAACGCTGCTTTCCATTGACGTCCTGATGGCCGAGGGCGAGGGGCTCGGCGTCGAAGACCTGTGCGTTGTTGTAGAGCTCTTCCTTTTTAGTGACCCAATCGGTGAGCGGCTTGGTGATGGGATGGTCGGGATTGGTGAACTCGATGGAGACGGGTTCCTGAGGGCCGTGGCCAGTGGAATGAAGGCCGAGGTGCTTGGCCCATTGATCGGTGCCATTTCTGAACGAGTGTACGGCGCAGTGAAGGTGGACGGCGGGAATGGTCTTATGGACTGCGAGGATGTTCTTCATCGCGGTGAGGTCCTTATTCGAGGCAGCGCATTCGTCGTGAATGATCACGTCGTATCCCTTGGCCCAATCGGGGTTGTCATAAAGTGGGAGTGGGGGATTGGTGCTGCGGTCGTTGGTCCAGATGACATCAACGCGGACGTTTGCGCGCTCTTGGATGCCCTTGTAGAGGATCTCATGCTGCGCCTTGTAGTCGTGGCAGCAACCTCCTGCGATCAGGAGGGCTTTAAGGGGAAGGGGCTCTTCAACTGCCTTGGGTTCCGCCTTGAGAAAGAGGAGAGGGTTGAAGAGGATTAGTGAGAGGGGGGCGAAGATGCGAAGAGACTTCATGGGTGCTAAGAAAAGATTCGTGTTCAACGAAGGAAATCTTTCACGAGAGAATGAGGGATGAAGGAATCTGATGAGAGAAGACTGCGGGTAAACTATTTTTTGGAGCGAAGCTGATTTGCTTTTTTAGGGAGATGATTACATCGGTTTTTGAGGTTTTCCATTGGGACTGGGAGAGTTCGCTGAAGGCGGATATTATACGGATCAATGGAAGATTTTCGGTCATTCCTATGACGTCGATCTTCAGTCGACTAATCCTCTTCTCCGGTAAATCATGGAGCGTTGCCTGCATGCTGGTATGAATTTGACCGTTGGCCAAAAAGGAATCTTATGCTGCGCCTCTCGGTCGGGGCGTTGATAAAAATATCTGAGAGCTTAATCGTAAGTCAGCTGAGCCGCTATTCCGTTAGGCTTGGAAGGAGGGCTTCGAGGGTGACGGTGCTTTCGGGGTAGGGATTATTTTTTGGAGAGTTGGCGGAGAGTTGGCGGATGAGTTTTGCTTCAGGGGCGGGGAGGCCGGCGGTGATGGTCAGGGTTTTTGGGTCGGCTTTAAAAAAGGTTTGGTAGAAGACGCAGGCGGCGAGGTAGCCGTTTTTTTGGAAGGTAGTGAAAACGGTGGGAATGTCCTTGGGGAGTTTGTTGAAGCCGTAGCATCCGGAATTGTGACCGTAGCGGCCGGTGGCGATGATGGCCCGGCTGGGAGAGCTGAAAGCTTAAGCTTTCTTTTGCGAGCAGGCTCAAATTAGGGGTGACCTTGGCGAGGCTTCCCCCGAGGAAATCCATCGCTTCATAGCCAAGGTCGTCTGCGGTGATAAGAAGGATGTTGAGTGGTTTTTCCCGGGTCCAAGCGGTGGACAGGGAGAGCGCGAAGATGGCGAGGAGAGATTTCATTTTCCTGGAGGGGGCTTAATTGGTTTTTCTAAACTTGAGGTCTCTTTTGCCATACTTGTGCTGTCGGATATCGACGATGAGGGCGCTTTTTTCTAGGATGACATGTTGCCAGGCTTCGAGTTGCATATCGGAAATGATGATCAAGGCATCTTCCCCGGGTGCTTTGTGGATGGCGGCGATTAAGTCGTGTGCCTCCGTGTCACCGGTACGCTCGGCTCGGGCTAAGGTGGTGAGTGCTTCTCGCCAGGCGTATGACTGAAAAGTGTGAATGGTTTTCCACGTCATGAAGTCAGCGCTTAGAGAAGTGGGGATTCCGATGCTGCGGAGATGTCTCAGCGTGCCGCAAAGAAGGGAGAGGGCACGCTCGAAGTAGTCGGTCCGGATAAGGGTGCCATCAGAACCGAAGGAATGAAAAATCACGGTGGCGCGTCGAGGGCGCAATCCTGGTGGGTCCATTTCGCGGACGCGTGGAGCGCGGCCGCGGGCGAGGGCGCGCATGGTCGCGGGCCAGTGGATGTTTTTGGCGGGATCGCCGGGTCGGGCGGGGCGTAGTCCCCGGGGTTCGCCCGGGGAGTCACCGGCTTGGAGTCCTTCGCCGTGCCAGGCGTCATCAAATTCGCCACTGGAGAAGAATTCTTTGGGAAGGATCGCCTTTGGAAAGACGAGCATTTCCTGGCATACGATCGTTTGATATCGATGTTCAAGAATCCCCAGGGGGAAGGTGGAACTGAGTCGACAAGGATGTTTTGAAACGGCGCCACGTGATGAGATGGAGCCACGGAGTTTCGAGGTGGCCGATGATCGCGCGGCGGTCCAGCGCGAGTGACTGTTGATTTGGGCTCGGCCCGAGAGGGCGAGACGCATGTTGATGCCGTGTGCGTCCAAGAGTGCTCGCTTGTTCACGAGGGTGAGGCGGAAATCAAAGTTGGTGTCGGCAAAGACCCGTGCCGGGGTTTGAATGACAATCTTGAGGTTGGAGAGGTTCCATCGGCCTACGAAGAGGGCGACGAGGAAAAGGAGTAGCCCGGCTGCTCCGATGGAGATGAGGGCGCCATCGATTTTTAAAATGCCGACCACCAATAGCGCAATGGCTCCTCCTAGAAGAGCTGCGCCGCGTGGGGTAAGGGACATGGAGGAATAGTGATGGGTGAAGAGAGAATGGTGAACTCTGAAATGGGGGAGTTCGAACTAAGTAGAGGTTAGAGTATATCGTCATAAAAGGCATGAGCGATGGCGCCAGAGATACAAGCGAGGGTATATTTGATGGGCTTATGCATCATCGATGACGAAGTCGTATTACGAGAAGGGCAAGGAATCCGGTCCGGAGGGTCCAGGCGATGGTGCGGATCCAATTGGAGGTGACGAGGGCGGGGACGGTTGCGAGGGTGAGGGCTTCGTGCCGCGGGACCTGGATGAAGGCGGTTGAGAGCCAGGCAATTCCTAGGAGGGCGGAGGGGAGGAAAATTTCTCGTTTGTTTCCCAAGAAAAAGGAAGCGGCACAGCTTGCTGCTTCGATGAGCATGATCGGGGCAATGACGAGGGCCACGCGCTCCATGTAGCGTGCGTGGTAGGCCTCGAAGTTTTCCGGGGCGAGCGATCCAAAGAGGGGGTAGATCGCGATTTGTACGATCCAGATGATTCCCATCATCAGGGCGCTGGCGATGAGTTGGATGATGAGGAGGGTGGGAATCTGAGATTTGAGAGCTGAGACTTGAAAGTTAAGGGGCATGGTTCTGGAGTTTGGCTAAAGCACCCATAGGATATTTTACCTACACGGCGGACTGGAGAGTTGGGCGTGAAAAAGGCGGCTGGTGAGGCCGCCTTGATGTTGGATGAGTATGACGGGGCGGGACGCCCTAGCTCCTCTACTTGTAGACCCTCAAGAAGGCGACTAGGTCGGCGACGTCTTGGGCGGTGAGGCCGAGTTGGTCCGCTGAGAGCATGAGGGAGTAATTCAGTTTGTAGGGCCTTTTACTCTTGATGCGATCGCGGGGGATCATTTGGGTGATGCC
>Ga0114998_10001748_pt1 | contig 16740 bp, 14 predicted proteins | sample ArcticOcean_MG_C_5_FD_87044 | JGI IMG/M metagenome (GOLD analysis project Ga0114998, IMG submission 87044) | Marine microbial communities from western Arctic Ocean - ArcticOcean_MG_CB4_138 | ecosystem: Environmental > Aquatic > Marine > Oceanic | place: Arctic Ocean: Canada Basin | collected...
CAATGGGCTTCGTCTATCGCAAAGAGTGCAATGGTAGAGCGATTAAGAAGAGATAAAAAAGAGGTGGTGTTGAGTCGCTCGGGTGAAATATATAGCAAGTCGAGCTGGTTATTGAGCAGCTGCTGCTCTACTTTGATACGTTCATAGTGATCGAGTGTAGAGTTTAGAAAAGCGGCACGAATACCGAGAGCACTGAGTGCATTGACTTGGTCCTGCATTAAAGCGATTAATGGCGAAATGACAATACCAACACCATCTCGAATCAGCGATGGGATTTGATAGCAAAGTGATTTTCCGCCACCCGTTGGCATCAGAACCAAAGCATCTTTACCATTTACCAGAGTTTGTACAATATCTTCTTGTTGAAAACGGAACTGGTCATAACCATATTTCGATTTCAGAATTTCTATAGCTTGCTGACGTGTTTCTTTGATACGAGTGCTCACAACTTTCCCTGTCTTTACATTATTTATGATCGTTGTTCCTCCAAGACATCAGAAACAATTTTTCCGAGTGTTACAATTGCTTGAATGTTAATTTCGTTCCAAGGGAAACCACAGTTAATACGTAAATGGTTCTTAAATTTTCGAGTCGACGAAAACAGTATGCCAGGTGTTACTCCAATGTTCTTTTGCAAAGCTCGATTGAAAATTTCAATACAATTACAGCCACGTGGCATTTCTATCCAGAGTACATTACCACCCTGTGGCATTGATATAAAGGTGCCTTCAGGAAAGTGAGTTGATATTAAAAACCGGCCTTTTTCAACTTGCTCGCGCATCGACTGACGTAAACGAACAAGGTGTCGATCATATTGACCACTACTAAGAAACTCGGCCATAGCGAATTGATTAATAGATGAGGTTGCGGAAAACGTAGCTTGTTTGAGCTCTATAACTTTAGTTTTATAACGACCAGGTATTATCCAACCAATGCGATAGCCTGGGGCCAGTGTCTTTGAAAAAGAGGAGCAGCTCAGAACCATATCATTAAAGTCATAAGATTTTGAGGACCGAGGTGATCGCTCACCAAAATAGACATCGCGGTAAACATCGTCTTCGATGAGTGGTACATCTCGCTCAGCCAGTAGATTGACTAGCGCACGTTTTTTTTCTTCAGGCATCAAGCAGCCAAGGGGGTTGCTGATGTTGGGAGAGGCGAGTACGGCTTGAATATCCATTGTTTCAAAAGCGTCTTCTAGTGCATCTAGCTCCATGCCAGTTTTTGGATCGGTTTCAATTTCTAGGGCAAGTAGTCCCATTTTTTCGATTAAGCGTAGTACTGAAAAATACGTGGGTGTTTCGACGGCAATAATATCACCACGTTTGGCAACAGCCTGAATGCTTAATGAGAGTGCTTCGGTGGCACCTGAAGTAACAATAATATCATCAGCCGATACACTTGTATTGGTATTGGCATACTGCAGAGCAATTTGTTCGCGTAGTTTTCGGTCACCCGGTGGAAAGCAGTAATCCATACACTTTTCTGGGTAGCGGCTGATAATGCTGCGCGTCGCCCGGGTGAGTGATTTAACTGGCATGAATTCCATTGATGGCTTCGATGTGCCAAAAGGAACAATGCGAGGATTATTAGCACTTATAAAAATTTCTTCAAACAGATCACCAAATTTAACTTTGCGCGGCTTGCCCGCAGGACTAGTTTTTTTCGCAATGCTATTATTTGGGTTAACGATAGTATTAATGAAAAAGCCAGACTGCGGTTTCGCATTTAGCACACCTTGATCCTCGAGGTTAAGGTAAGCTTGAGATACAGTTGAAATGCTAACACCGAGTTGTTTGCTCAATATTCGCAGTGAAGGGGCCTTATCGCCTGGTTTTAATTCCCCTTTTTCGATCAATCCGCTAATATGCCGCGAGACTTGGTCGTATTTGAACGAGTTGGATTTAGAAGGTAAGACTGCCATGGTTTTTAGATAACTGTATCGGTCAAATTAAATGAAAAGTGTAACTGTTATTATAACAGTTAAAACACTATTATTTCACTCTGCTTAAAGCACAAGCGAAAATTTTAAATTGGCTCGAACAGAGTTGATTGTCAAAAAGAAGCGTGATTCGCTACTTTTTGTAGGCTACAAGTTAAAGCCCTTTCCTCCTCCTCAGGTTTTGACTTTTTTAACCCTCCGATCGTAAGATCGGGGGGTTTTTTTTGCCTGAAATTTACCTTAACAGCTAGGTAAGACTTAACTTAACCGTTCTGCCTTTTCTCTTTGCTCTAATAGTCCAGTTAACCAATCTGGGTCCATTTCAGGAACTGAAGACAGCAATAAATTAGTATAATCTAAAAATGGGGGGGATAGGATTTCACTTTTCATACCTTGTTCAACCACCTTGCCTTGGAACATAACGACAATTTGATCTGAAATAGCCTTAACAGTGGCGATGTCATGGGTAATGAAAATATAGGTAATACCAAGCTCTTTTTGTAACCGGAGTAATAAGCTCAAAATGCCTTTTTGGACGATCTGGTCGAGTGCTGAAGTTACTTCATCACAAATGATAACCTCTGGCTCTGCAGCGAGCGCTCGAGCAATACAAACGCGCTGCTTCTGCCCACCAGACATTTCGGCAGGTAGACGATCAATAAAACTTTCATCCAGTTCAATAAGATTCAGAAGCTCGACTAAACGATCATCCAAGGCTTTTCCTTTTAGGCCTAGATAAAACTCAAGGGGCCGACCAATCACATCACGGACAGTGTGTCTTGGATTCATAGCGGTATCAGCAGACTGATAAATCATTTGAATTTTTTTGAGTTGTTCAACACTTCGATCTTTTAGCATCGGTGGTAACGGCTTACCGTTAAACAGGACGGCGCCTTTTAATGGAGGCAATAGGCCTGTCATAACACGAGCAGTGGTTGATTTCCCCGAGCCTGATTCTCCTACAATAGCAATGGTCTGACCACGCGGAATGTCAATCGAAATATTATCAAGTACTTTAATACCACCACTATAGGCTGCGTCAACTCGATCAACTTTAAGGACGATATCTTTTGATATAGCTTCTTCTTTCTCAATCGAACGCACTGACCAGAGAGACTTCGTGTATTCTTTTTTAGGGTTAGAAAGCATGGAACGCGTATCGGCATTCTCGACAGTTTCGCCATACCGCAGCACTTTAATGACATCAGCCATTTGAGCCACAACAGCAAGGTCGTGGGTAATATAAATTGCTGCCGTGTTGTACTTTTCAACAATTAAGCGCATCGATGCAAGCACTTCGACCTGAGTCGTTACGTCTAACGCGGTGGTGGGTTCGTCAAAAATAATCAGGTCTGGCCTTGAAGACATTGCCATCGCAGTCATTACTCGCTGTAGTTGTCCACCAGACACCTGATGAGGATAACGATCACCAATAGTATTGGGCTGTGGTAATTGAAGGTCGGCAAACAATTGTTTTGCGTCAGACCTTGCCTCTTCCTCAGAACTAATGCCGTGACTGAGGCATGCCTCAATAGTTTGATCAATTAGGCGGTGAGCGGGATTAAATGAGGCTGCTGCTGATTGCGCAACATAGGCAATACGGGATCCACGAAGTTGTCTGCGTTCTGATTCAGTTGCTGCAATCAAATCGATACCATCAAAGTTGATTGTACCGCCGTGTATCTCACAACCGGGTCGAGCAAAGCCCATTGATGCGAGTCCCAGCGTTGACTTACCGGCACCCGATTCACCAATGATCCCCATAACTTCACCGCGCCTCAGGACAAGATCTGCGCCTTTAATAATAGGGTGCCATTTGTCATCGCTAAAACCATCAATAACAATGTCTCGCATTTCCAGTAGGACATCACCTTTTTTGCCTTTATTTTGATTGCTCATGATCTATATACCTTAGTCCTTTAGGCCACTGGTTTTATGCAAGAACCAGTCAACAACAAAGTTGACGGCAACGGTAAGCAGCGCTATGGCTGCAGCGGGTAACATGGGCGTTAATGCGGCAGTAATGTCATATTCTGCAAACTGAATTAAACCTGCAGTTTCCCTCACCATTGACCCCCAGTCTGCAGTGGGTGGCTGAATACCAACACCGAGAAATGAAAGTGCTGCAATCGTTAAGAATACAAAGCAAAAGCGTAAACCAAATTCGGCCACTAGTGGTGGCATGATATTAGGTAGGATTTCCTTACGCATAATCCAGCCCAAGCCTTCGCCACGTAGTTTTGCTGCTTCGACATAATCCATCACCACAACATTGAGTGCGACTGCGCGAGTAATACGAAAAACTCTTGTCGAGTCGAGTACTGCAATAATAAAGATTATATTAATTGCGGTCGATCCAAATATAGATAGCAACATCAATGCGAATATTAAGCTGGGAATCGCCATTAGAACGTCAACGGATCGACTCAGCAAATGATCCAGCCAATTTTGACTGATTGCGGCAGCTATACCGAAAGAGCAACCAATTAAAAAAGCAAGAAAAGTCGTAGTCACAGCAATACCAATGGTATTTCGAGCGCCATAAATTAATCTTGAAAGAATATCTCTACCCAATTGATCAGTGCCGAATAAAAAGTCACCACCCCAAGGCGCATACGCCATGTCAAAAATTTCAGCTTCACCATAAGGAGCCAAGAAAGGTGCAAAAATACCCACTGTTAGATAAAAAGTTATAACTGTTAGTCCAAATATTGCAGTGGGCGGTGCAGTCTTTAGCCCGCGCCAAATATTCTCTGACAGCGTTCTTCGTGATTTGATTTGACTGACTTCGTTAGCCGCCGAATAACCTTGATCATTACTACTCATTATTCAGCTCCTTATCGAGGGTGTAATAGACGTGGATTGGTCGCTATCGATATGATGTCGGCAAGCAAATTGAGCAAAATATAAGTTGCTGCAAATATGATGGCACAGCCTTGAACGACTGGTACGTCACGAGAGGTTACTGCATCGACCATGAGCTGACCGACACCGGGATAAACAAAAACAACTTCAACAACTACTACGCCAACCACCAGATAAGCTAGATTGAAAGCGATGACGTTAACAATTGGTGCCCAGGCATTAGGTAAGGCATGTTTGATAATGATTTGTGATTTTGAAATTCCTTTAAGCTCAGCCATTTCAATATAAGGGCTTGCCATTAAATTGATTATAGCGGCTCGCGTCATTCGCATCATATGGGCAACAATAACCAAAGATAAGGGTAATTGCAGGTAATGCTGACAAATAAGCTTGTTCTAAAAAGGTGGCATCCTGAGAAATATTGGCCAACGAAGGAAACACTTTGAAAAAGGATGAAAAAATCAGTATTAGTATGTAAGCAACAAAAAACTCAGGAAATGAAATAGTGGTTAATGTAATCCCATTCACCATACGGTCATAAATAGAGTTGCGGTAAAGTGCTGTGGTGACACCCAAAAATAGTGCCAGTGGTACCGCAATAATGGCCGCCATAGATGCCAAAAATAGTGTGTTTTCAATTCGGGGTCCAATCAGCTCGACCACTGCACGCGATCGGTCTCCACCAGTCGATGCACCTCTGCCTGAAAAAGAGTTACCCATGTCACCTGTCATGATGCCACCGAGCCAATCTAAATAACGTTCATGGAGTGGAAGGTCTAAACCTAACTCTGCACGGAATGCTGCGACAGTTTCAGGTAATGCGGCCTGCCCCAGTATTGCTTCACCAAAGTCGCCAGGTAAGAATTCGATCGAACTAAAGATAATCATCGAAACAACAAGCAGGGTAGCGAACCCGAGTCCTAATCTTTGTAGGATAGTCTTTGTCACTGGATGCATATAGAAAACTCCTTGAATAGTAGGTTTATATTCCACTTCTATTATATAAAACCCATATCTCTCGATTATTATATTAAAAACTAATCAAACTTATTTGGGCCTGTCATCAGACCTGAAAAGAGCTGAGATATTTTTATTCTTATCCGAAACAGTTTTGAAACGTTCCAATTGTTTAAGTTTTAACATAGTTAGCGGTATGGTGGCAAACTTGTTGTCGTTTTATTAAGACGGGTAAATCTGCTTTGCTGACAGAATATCGTGTCAAGTTTGGTTTGAAGGTAACAGGATTTGATGAGTGCTATTTTAATTACATAAACCTCTAAAACTGCGGTGTCAAAAAGTTGAGCTTTCCAACCTTTTTTACGACCCTCTTAGAGTGTTACGTTGACGTAAAATGTAGTAATTTTTTCAGATGACAGGGTTTACGGGTTACGCAGTCAAAAAAATAGATAGCGTTAATGGGAATATACTTTTGCGAAACTGTACGTTTTCAAGGATAATATTATTACTTTTAAGCCCCCTCATATCCTGTGGAGATAATCCGTGAGTTCTGCACAAAACGAAACTTTTTCGCCGCGTAACCTGTCTGTTTTTGGTGCGCTACTGTTTACTGCTTTAATCTTAGGTGAAGTGGTTTTTTCGCGTCATGGAAATGACGAGGCGCCCGTAGGAGTTGGCACGGTCGAAGATATCGCCATGCGTTTAACTCCAGTGGTGACAATTGATGGCATTATGGCTGGTGTAACGGTTCGCTCTAGCGATGACTCTGCTGAAAAGTCACCTAAGCAGTTGTATGCTGGTGCTTGTCTCGGTTGTCATGCATCCGGCATTGCTGGTTCACCTAAGGTTGGTGACAAAGTAGCCTGGCAGAATCGTCTTGGTGATGGTATTGATGCGATTGTTACTTCCGCTATTAATGGTAAGGGTGCCATGCCTGCAAATGGCGGCTCAACCTACTCCAAAGATCAAATTTATGCAGTGGTCGAGTTTATGCTGGCGGAATCAGGGCTATAACTTTTGCTTCGGGTGAGCTTGCTAGAATGGTTTAAAAAAAGCGAAGCTCGTCTTCGCTTTTTTATGTTCAGGATAAACGGTATGTTTCGAGCGCGTGAACGTTACAATTTTCAGGGTAAACGGGTCGTTTAATGCTCCTCTTCAACTACTCCTGCAGTGATCTAGTAGGCTGCACCCAAATAAAGATTTCAAAACGACACTTCCGCTATCCATCCCGGTTGAACGCCATGGGTGTATTAACATTAGCCCAGACTTGGGCTAATGAATATATATCAAAAAATGAGTCGTAAATAGAGCGATAGGCATGAGTGACTTAAAGCAATCAGCGTTTAATCAGTTTAGTAACCTCAGTGCACGACTTAATTTAGACTCAGGCGATGCCTGGCAAGTCCATGACCAAGCACTTGTTATGAAAAAAGCGGGTGACGATGTGGTCATGCTTTCAATCGGCGATCCTGACTTCCGCACGCCTGAACCTATTGTCGATAATGCCATTAGCCACATGCGGGTTGGACGAACACATTACTCTCCTGCTTTAGGGGAGCTTAACTTGCGTCGTGCCGTTGCTGACTATGAATCCCGTATATCACCGCTCGCCTGCAGTGAAAACGAAGTCTCTATTTATCCTGGTGTTACCTCGGCTATTTATAGTGTCATGAGCTGCCTGCTGAATGCTGGAGATGAGGTTTTAATTGTGGACCCGCTCTATGTTGGTTACACCCCCATACTAACGGCGTTAGACCTGAAAGTGTCTGTCGTTTTGGCGTCACCTGAGTATCAATTTGAACCACAACTAAACGACTTTAAATCGGCAATTACTGATGATACAAAGGTTGTCTTTATCAATACACCCGGTAATCCTACAGGTGCAATTATTCCACTGGAGACATTACAAGCGCTGGCGAGCTACTGCCTTGAAAAAGGTATTTGGCTGGTATGTGATGAAGTTTATTCGATGTTCACTTATGAAAAGCCACATATCTCATTGCGTACGGCGGCTAAACAGCTTGAAAATGTGGTAGTTATCGATGGTTTGTCCAAATCACATGCGATGAGTGGTTGGCGGATTGGCTGGGTCGTAGCACCAGCTGAACTGACACAGCACCTAGGTCGATTTTCAGCAATGTCTATATTTGGCTGTCCGCAATTTATTCAGGATGCTGCTGCTTTTGCACTTAACAACGATGAATATTACGTGCGTGAAATGTGCGCCCAGTATCAAACGCGTCGAGATTTGGTTTGTGCTAGATTGTCGCAAATGCCAGGGGTAAAATATCTAAAGCCAGAATCCGGTATGTTTATCATGGTCGACATTAGTCCTATCTATAAAGATGATAAAGAGTTTGCGCAGAAACTGCTTAATGCTGAAAAGCTATCGGTATTACCTGGTAGTGCTTTTGGTACAGGCACTACTGGACATATTCGGCTCTCCTTAGTTCAGCCAGAAAATATTTTGACTGAGGGATGCAATCGTCTCGAACGTTTCTTGCAGGCTTGCCTCTCAGATCAATAGTTAGATTGATCAGGCTTAAAAAATTAGTGAGTCAGTTAATAAGAATTAAACAAAGGGAAGCATGATGGCGACTTGTGGTGAAGTGTTAGTCAAGATTCTACAAAACTATGGAATTGACACTATTTTTGGTATTCCAGGTGTTCATACCGTTGAGTTTTATCGAGGCCTGGAAGAAGTTTCGATAAGCCATGTCACCCCTAGACATGAACAAGGTGCAGGTTTTATGGCCGATGGCTATGCGCGCTCTAGTGGTAAAGTTGCTGCTTGCTTTATCATAACTGGCCCTGGTATGACTAATATTGCGACAGCTATGGGCCAGGCGCTGGCCGACTCAATCCCAATGCTTGTAATTTCTTCGGTCAACCGTACGCATCAACTGGGGCTGGGTGAAGGTCGATTGCACGAGATGCCCGCTCAGCGAAATTTAGTGAGCGGTGTTACGCGCTTTAGCCATACTTTACTCCGAGCAGACGAGTTACCTATGGTATTGGCGCGCGCGTTTGCAATTTTTAACAGCGAACGCTCAGGCCCAGTTCATATTGAAATACCAATTGATGTAATTCAATCGCCTGCCGATCATTTAGATATCACGCCATTCGTGCTACCCAGCCCTCCAGGGCCTTCTACACAGGCCATAATTACCGCCACTGACTGGCTAAAAAATGCCAAACAACCGTTGATTGCTATTGGTGGTGGATCAGTTAGGGCGGCAAGTGAGGTTAGAGCCTTAGCCGAAAAGTTAGGTGCGCCAGTCATTAATACAGTGAATGCAAAGGGTGTTCTGCCTTACAGTCACCCACTGGCTGTTGGTGGTTCGGGCTCATGCCCCGCGGTAAGAAAGGCTTTGAACTCAGCTGACGTTGTTTTAGCTGTGGGGACTGAATTCGGTGAAACAGACTATGACTATTTTTATCAGGGTGGTGTTGAGATTAAAGGTAGGTTGATCCGTATTGATATCGATAGTAGTCAGCTAACCCGAAATATCAGATCAGATTTATCAATTTGTAGTGATGCAACTCAAGCATTGCAAGCATTGAATCAATCGATTTTAGGGGCATCAGCTGACGGCAGTGGTGAAGCAAGAGCATTAGAAATACGTAAAGAATTAAAGGCATCACGACAAACGGGTTATGAAAAGTTCTTCGACGCCATCCAGTCTGCACTCCCTGAGGTCATTATAGCGGGTGACTCAACCCAGCCAGTTTATTACGCATGGTTACATTACGAAACCGAAAAGCCACGGCGTTATTTTCATTCAGCATCAGGATTTGGCACGCTAGGTTATGCTATCCCTGCCGCTATCGGGGCAAAGCTAGCAATGCCAGATAGTCCGGTTATGGGCTTAATCGGTGATGGTGCTGCTCAATTTACCATTGGTGAAATGGCGGCAGCAGTCGAAGCGAAGCTCCCTGTGATTTTTCTAATATGGAATAACAATGGCTACGGCGAGATAAAACGGTTTATGGCTGAAGGGGATATTCCTCAAATTGGGGTTGATATTTACACGCCTGATTTTATCGCGCTAGGAAAAGCATTTGGATGTCATGCGGTGATTGTAAATAATCTAAATCAATTACAGCAAGAGCTAGTAACCGCGTCTGAACGGCAATTACCGACTGTGATTGAAGTAAAGCAGGGTGACTTTGTCGATATTTAGTTACTCTTTAGATGTAATGCCGAAGACGTTATTGCCGCTTATCCTGTTGACGATAAGAAATTGCTTCCAGTAAATGCATTTGTTGGATGTTTTTTTCATCCACCATGTCGGCAATAGTCCGCGCCAGTTTGAGTAGCTTGTGATAGCTACGTGCGGTCAGTTTGAGTTTATCGATGGCCGTCATCAGTATCTTTTCTGATGACACGTCCAGTTGACAAAAAGCATCAATTTGATGGTTGGTTAACCTGGAATTGAGGCAGTCTTGTCGTTCTAATTGTCTAGTTCTAGTTTTTGTGACCCTCATCCGTACAATCTCGCTTGCTTCCTGCTTTACTTGTTTTCGATTTAAAAGTTCATGGCTTTCGAGACGAGGCAATTCTATCTGAATATCAATACGATCCATTAAAGGTGCAGACAACTTATTGCGATATCGATTGAGTTGTTCGGCGCTGCAATCACAGCTTACAATCGAATCACAGCCTCTAGGACAGGGATTCATTGCGGCAACTAATTGAAATTGTGCCGGAAACTCTGCTTGACGCGCTGCACGAGAAATATGAATTTTTCCAGTTTCTAACGGTTCGCGTAAAACTTCGATAGATTTGCGATCAAATTCAGTCAATTCATCAAGGAATAAAACGCCATTATGGGCGAGTGAAATTTCACCCGTTTTAGGATTACTGCCACCTCCCACCAATGCAACGCCTGAGACCGTATGATGTGGAGACTGAAATGGACGCTGCAACCAATTGGCGGCACTCACCGGTTTGTGGCTAATCGAACGAACACTGGCACTACTCATAGCTTCAGTTTCTGACATCAAAGGCAAAATGGTGTTAAGTCTCTGAGCTAACATACTTTTACCGGTCCCAGGCGGACCCATCATAATCATGTGATGGGATCCGCTGGCAGCAATTTCGAGAGCGCGTCGCGCTTCATATTGGCCGTATACTTCGTCAAGATCACACTCAAATTGTGGCGTATATCTAAGGTCAGACGCCTCGAGTTGGGGTAGGGGATGACCGCCATTTAGGCTGCTACAGATTTGTGCGAGGGAATGGCTGGTGAAGATAGCCAACCCTTCTATCAGTGAGGCTTCAGCTTCATTTTTTTGTGGGATGATAACTTTTTTATTTTGTTTCTTACTCGATATTAATGCTGGTAAAAGCCCAACCACTGGACGGCATTCCCCGCTTAACGCTAGCTCACCATAGCAATCGAACTGATTTAATGTTGAAGCATTTATTTGACTCGACGCGGCTAAAATCCCCAACGCAATAGCCAAATCATAACGCCCTCCTTCTTTTGGTAAATCAGCGGGAGCGAGATTAACGGTAATCCGCCTTGCAGGAAATGCGAAACCAGAATTGATAATCGCTGACCGAACCCGGTCGCGAGCTTCCCGTACTGCAGCCTCCGGCAGACCAACTATGGTAAAAGCGGGTAAGCCATTGGCTATATGAACTTCGACATTCACTTCTGGGGCGTTGATACCCTCTTGTGCACGTGTCGATAGTTGAGTGAGTGACATGGATTCCTTTCCTCGTCGGTGAGTTTTTATGGGTTAGACAGTGTTTTTTCCAGTTGGTCGAGTTTTGATTCTAACGCTTCTAGCTTGGTACGGGTGCGTTGCAATACTCGCGATTGAATATCAAACTCTTCTCGACTGACAAAATCAAGCTGGGCTAACTGTTGCTGAAGAAGTGTTTTTATCTGAACTTCAAAATCAGATTTTACTTGTTGTAATCCCGAAGGTAATAACTGACCAATTTTATTGGAGAGTCGATTGAGGGTTTGATTGTCTATCATTGAGCTTCCTTTAAACCTATGTTGGCTTAAGTTTAACGATTTATGCAGACGAAGCCTAGCGTTGTGATGTTCAGTCCAGCATCGATTTGATATCATGCATCAATAATTGGAATTTTCATCTTTACTTAGCAGGCATCTACATCATGTTGGTTCATATTTACCGCAGCAATCGAAAGCCAGATACTTACCTCTATTTAGCTGAGAAGGACGACTTTTCTATGGTGCCTGACAGTTTGATGACTGTTTTTGGTGAACCCGAATTTAGTTTCAGTTTTCAGTTGTCGGCACAAAAAAAGTTAATAAAAGAAGACGCTAGTACTGTACTCAATAATTTAAAAGAGCAGGCCTATCACCTGCAATTAAGAAAGGATGTTTTGATCGAGCAAATGCTGACAATGAAATCTGCCAATTAATATAGACTTCGCTCTATCCATTGCACTGACAGCAGTCATAAAGTCTTGATCAAATAAAGTCACTCTGACAGAAGGCTCTGCAGATAAATGTAGGGTAGTAGGGTATGAGTGGCAATTATTCAGTCAACCCATTGAATTGTGATCACCTGATCAGCACTGTTACTATTGATGAATTTAAATATTATCAGTCTCGGCTAAAAGCGGTCTCTTAGTGCATAGTAACTCATACCGAGAACCAACCCAGGCCAACGCAACCAGTCTCCACCGGGAAAGTTGTGAATGGGTAGTTTTCCAAACAAATCAAAATTTTCTGCTTCACCAGCAATGGCATCTGCAATTAATTTTCCACCCATAGTGGCTGCAGCGACACCGTGACCAGAGTAGCCCTGAGCAAAATAAGTATTGTTCTTTCCAAGGCGACCAAAGTGTGGCATTCGGTTAAGAGTGACAGCTAATGTTCCACCCCAAGCGTAATCCACCGGTATGTTTGCGAGCTGAGGATAAATTTTAGTCATTGGCTTACGAACAAATGATTCGATGTCATTTGGAAAATTGCTACTGTAATTTTCACCACCACCAAACAGTAAACGTTTGTCTGCTGACAGGCGAAAATAGTTAACGACAAAACGCGAATCTGCAAACGCGATGTCTTTAGGATTAATCTGTGCGACTGTTTCATCATCCAATGGTTTTGTAGCGATAATAAAATTATTAATGGGCATTATTTTGCCAGACAGTCTTTTGTCAAGTTTCCCCAAATAACCATTGCAGGCGACCACTACAGAGGTCGCTTCTATGGTGCCACGGCTGGTAATCACTTGATTGATTTTGCCTTCTTGAAAACTTTCAACGACGGTTTGCTCATGCAGTATGGCACCATTTTTTAATGCGGCTGTGGCAAGCCCGAGTGCATAGTTGAGCGGATGTAAATGGGATGCACTGGTATCGAAACTGCCGCCAAAATAGGCGTCGCTTCCGACCAAATCAGCCATGTCGTTTTTTTCGAGATATTGAATGTCTTCGTATTGGTAATTTTGCTGTAAAAAGTCAACGTACTCTCGACTGTCATCGTCATAGCCTGACTTATGGTTGGGATGTGCTATACCCGGTTTAAGGTCGCATTCAATGTCATGTTCTGAAATCAATTGTTTCGCTAATGCTTTTGCGTCTTCTGCTAGTTCCCACAGGCGCTTAGCGGCATCTGCACCAAGACTTTTGGTGAGTTCTATTTGGTCCTTACGTTGACCACTGCCCAATTGCCCGCCGTTACGCCCTGATGCGCCCCAACCGATTTTTCTTGCTTCAAGCAATATTACCCGATAGCCTCGTTTGGCAAGATGAAGTGCACAGGACAAACCAGTATAACCACCACCAATAATGCAGACGTCAGCCTGAGTTGACCCGTCTAGTGAGCCTAATTTTAGGTGACTATTTTGACTGGCGTGATAATAAGATTCCGGGTAGTCATTGGTATCACTTCGATCTTGAGATAGTTTAAATGTCATGGTTGTTGCCAAGTATTATTATTTCTGGAAAGTCTAAACTTTAGACAATAAATGTTCTCTTTCCCACGGTGTGACTTGGTTTAAGAAGTCATCAAATTCAGCTTCTTTCACAGCGGTATACACTTCGATGAATGCTTCGCCAAGTATCTCATTTAATGCTTCACAATCGGATAGACGGTCTAATGCGCCGTACCAATCACGCGAAACCTTCAAAGGCTCATCATAGGCATTGCCAAGTAATGGCTCTGATGGATTCAAACCTTGTTTCATACCAATGAAACCACAGGCTAGGGACGTTGCAATTGCTATATAAGGGTTAACATCGGCCGCTGACAGGCGGTTCTCAATTCGCATCGAGTTAGGCTTATTGTCGGGAATCCTAAACCCAGTAGTGCGGTTATCATAACCCCAATGGAAATTAATGGGGGCGGCCATGTCACGCACTATTCGGCGATATGAATTGATGGTGGGAGTTACCAATGCCATCGCTTTAGGCTGGTATTTTTGCAAACCCGCAATATGTGACAAAAGTAAATTGTTTGGTTTGCCATCGGGAGTCGAAAATAAATTATTGCCTGTCTCTAAGTCGACAATGCTTTGATGGATATGCATGGCGTTGCCGGGTTGACCTTCTAATGGTTTGGCCATAAATGTTGCGCATAAGCCGTGAGCAAACGCAGCTTCACGAATGGTGCGTTTGTATAAAAAGGTTTGGTCAGCTAGATCTAACGGGTCCCCATGTAAAAGATTCACCTCCATTTGAGCAATGCCTTCTTCGTGAATCAGGCCATCAATTTTTAAACCCTGAGCTGTGCAATACTGATCTAGCGTCTGATAAAGTGCCGAAAACTCGTGCAATGCTTCGAGACTATAAGATTGGCCTTCTTTTTCTGTTCGACCTGTTCTGTCAAAAGGTGCTGTTAATGGCTGAGTTGGATCTGGATTGGCCGCGACTAGATAAAATTCTAGTTCAGGGGCAATAACGGGTTTCCAGCCCTCTGCTTGGTAAAGGTCTAAGACTTTACGCAAAACATATCGGGGTGAGAAAGTGATCTCTTTTCCAGCTTTATCGACACAGTCGTGAATAATCTGAGCGGTTGGTGTTTCTGCCCAAGGTAAATGACGAATTGTTGTGGTATCGGGTTGCAATAACATGTCGTCATCACAGGGTAATTTTTCTTTTGTAAGGTTAGGATAGTGCCCATTAACGCCTTGAAAAAAAATCGACTGAGGCAACCTTAATTCGGCGCCTTCTATTAATTTAGAGGCGGGCACCACCTTGCCTCGGGCTGCACCAGCAAGGTCGGGCACGATACACTCAATATTAGTGATCTTATTTTGTTGTATCCAATTTTTCATGGGTGGCTCAAACGGGTTGGAATAGTGAGTGATAAAGGATGATGTGACTATTGTCCTCAATTTGGTTTTAATTTATCGATTGGTCTACTTAAATCAGACAGATATTTAGTTACCCGATAATGTTTCTTCAAGTTTACGCTGTTTCTGTTGGCGAAGCATTATCCAGCCAGCGAGTAAAACACCAATTGCAACAACAACAATAATAATCGTACCAAGCGCGTTAATATCAGGGTGAAGTCCCACACGTACTCTTGAATATATCAGCATGGGTAGCGTTACAGCACCAGGGCCTGAAACAAAGCTAGCAATAATCAGATCGTCTAGTGATAAAGTAAAAGCCAGTAACCAACCCGCCATCATGCCAGGCATAAGCAGTGGAAGAGTGATGTCGATCAATACACGCAGTGGTTTTGCCCCCAAGTCTTGGGCCGCTTCCTCAAGATCCTTTGTCATGCCGGCCAGTCTTGATTGGATAATTACGGCGACAAAAGCCATCGAGAAAGTAATGTGTGCAATGGTAATGGTGCTAAAGCCGCGCTTTTCAGGCCAACCAAAAACATCACCCAAGGCAATAAAAAGTAACAATAGCGATAAACCAGTGATGACTTCTGGCATAACCAGTGGTGCTGTGATCATGCCAGAAAATAATGTGTGGCCTCTGAAACGGCCAAATCGAACCAGAGCAATGCCGGCTAATGTGCCGAGTATTGTGGCGAAACAGGCACTAATTGAGGCTATTTTTAAACTTAGAATGACGGCCTCCCATACCTCTTCACTTTCAAATAAGGTGGTATACCAACGCGTTGAAAATCCACCCCATACGGGTACGATCTTTGAATAATTAAATGAATAAAAAACCAGCATAAACATAGGAATATAGAGAAATGCCATCCCAAAACAAAGCATGGTGACTAGAAAGGGAGAACGCTTTGAATTATGACTCATTGCTTAGCCTCCACTTCTTGTGCTTGGATACGTTGATAAAGCATCATCGGCAATACCAGTACGAGTAACAGTGCTATGGCGACAGCTGAAGCGACAGGCCAGTCAAAATTAGCTGCAAATTCGTTATAAAGAACTCTACCAATCATCAGAACATTGCCCCCGCCTAGTAAATCGGGGATAACATATTCACCCGTAGCTGGAATAAACACCAGTAGAGAGCCCGCGATGATACCTGGAATAGTTAACGGCAAGGTAACGGTTAGGAATGTGGTAAATGGTTTTGAGCCCAAATCTGATGCCGCTTCTAACAGGGTGAGATCAAGCTTTTCCATGTTGGCGTAAAGCGGCAATATCATAAATGGGAGGTAGGTGTAAACGATACCAACATAGACTGCAAATTGGGTGTAAAGCAGCCGAATTGGCTCGTCAATTATGCCGATATAAAGCAATAGATCATTGATAGACCCCTGATCTGACAATAAACCTATCCAGGCATAAACACGCAGCAAAAATGAGGTCCAAAAGGGCAGGATGATCAACAGTAATAAAATATTTTTAGTGGTTTGAGGTGCTCTTACGATGGCATAAGCTATTGGATAGCCGAGCAACAAGCAGATGAAGGTAGATACTCCCGCAATACGAACAGAATTAATATAAGTATCAACGTATAAATCGTCTTCCCAAAGGTAGGCAAAATTATCAATAACGATCTTTATCTGCACAATACCCTCGTCAAGCCAGGAAACCATGGGCAAGTAGGG
>Ga0114998_10001753_pt1 | contig 16721 bp, 11 predicted proteins | sample ArcticOcean_MG_C_5_FD_87044 | JGI IMG/M metagenome (GOLD analysis project Ga0114998, IMG submission 87044) | Marine microbial communities from western Arctic Ocean - ArcticOcean_MG_CB4_138 | ecosystem: Environmental > Aquatic > Marine > Oceanic | place: Arctic Ocean: Canada Basin | collected...
AGAAGAAGAAGAAGAAGAAGAAGAAGAAGAAGGTCAGTTTAAGCGCTCTGCATTTCTATGTTTATCAAAATAATAATCAAAATCGCCAAATTGATCTCATCATCATCCTCGTCCCCATCAGCTCTACTCAATCGCGCTCATTAATAACAATAAAAGGCACAAAAGCACGCGCAAAACAAACAAACAAAGCAAACAAACACTACTCCTACTCTCTGCATTACTGCATACCTTTGAGAAATCCTGCCAGAGCGGGAAACATCTCCCTTCTGACCCTTTTGCACCGAACCCAGAGCTCATTCTTTCTCTGCTCAAAAGAGCACCCTTAATGGTGTTTATTACGCGTATCGAAACCGAACGCGATCGAGAAATTTATATCGCGCTCGTACGGGTGAAGAACTCGACCAATTGCTTCGGTTTTGCTTTTAAAAAATCGATGATTGAACGCGCGAGAGCGATTATTTAAACACGCGCGTTCTATGTTTGAAGTATTTTCTTTTACCTTTTATTGAGAAATGCACTATACTTTGTGCTTCCATCGAAGAAAGCTGAAAATACCCTAAATCACAACACCCTAAACTGGAAAAGCAACAGAGAAATTTAATAGAAACACATTATTAACAGTAGAGTAATAAATAAATCGTAAACCAGAACTCCTCATTCGCGATGGGCTGCAAGAACTCAAAACATGGTCGAGAAGAAGAAATATGGACATCTGCGCATGCGCACGCTTCATCTTTATCGCAGGCTTCGTTTGGCAAAGCCGAGAACAATAACGCGAAGAAGAAGGAAATAATCACGAAATCGTTCCACGAGACGAAAACGAGGAAACTGGCGACCAGGACGCATTTCTCAGAAAACGATTGCGTCGTGCTGAAGACCTTGTTCGATTCAGTCGCGCACGAAGATAACGCTATAGATGAAGGCGAGTTCGTCGAGGCCTTGTTTGGGAAGAAGAAGAAGTTAGAGCTCGAGAAATCTGGTTCGATCGGGAGCGATTCGAAAAATGCGACTAACGATGATGATGGTGATGATGAGACGACGAAGAACTTTTATAAAAAAATGTTCTGTTTCGAAAAGAGGTTGTTCGAGAAGTTCGATTCGAACGATGAAGGATACATATTCTTCGATGAATTCGTGAGGACGTTGAACGTGTTTCATCCAAGGACGTCGACGAAAGTGAAAGCGCAGTTCGCGTTTGATTTATACGACGTGAACGGGAACGGGTCGATATCGAGAGAGGAGTTGAAGACTTTAGTGCAAGGCGTGATGTCGAGGTCGGTGTTTTTGAACCTCGATGATCAAGCTATTGAGAGAATTTTAGATAATACGTTCGAGCAAGTGGATATTGATAAGACTTCGTCGATTTCGTTCGATGAGTTTTATAGAATGGTGAAGGAGAATAGAAAGTGTATAGCAAATATGACAATCGCGAGTTTGACGACTTTGTCGACCGAGTTTCCAGAGTTTATATTTAATGATGCATCTGAGACACATGATTAATTTTTAGATCTGAACGTTGTCTTCGTCAGTTGTAATACTATTGTGTTTTAATTTAATAATAGACTACTATGCTAGTATATATACCTACCGGTATTAAAAATAAACATAAACATTAAATTATAAAATCTCTAAATCGATGTTTTTATAGCCATAGAAATCTCGATGATCGTAATATATCTTATGCATGCCTTTAATGAACTCATCGAGAACTTCTTTCACGTATTCATCTGTTGGATTATCTTGTTGTTTCACTTCAATTGGAGGTCCATAAACCGTCGTCACTTCGCCTTGCCTCGGCACGGGTCCAAAAAATCTACCCCAAAACACGATCGGCGCGAATAACAAAATCTTTGAGATCCTCTCAGCTAATCGTTTCGATATAATAGGCGGTCCGAATCTCCACCATCCATACGTCTTCGTCGTCCCAAAAGCATACGCGGGCATTAACGCCGCCCCGCATTGAATAGCTATTTTCACAAACCCGAACCGTTTCCTTAAATACACAACCTCTCTTTCCTTCTCCATTTTCAAGACCTCGGTCACACCGCCTGGAACAATAATCGCCACTCCACCATCATCTAAAACTTTCTTTATATGAAATCTCGAAATCGGATCTAAGCCTAACCATGGCCACAAATGCCTCACTAACGGTACGTAAAAAATACTCGACGTTGCAAACGCGCTACTACACGCGCACGCGTTCCTAAACCTCTCGCGTTCGCCCTCGTTCTTAAAACACTCGTGCTCTCTCGACGTCCTAATCGCTCCATCGAATAAATAATAATCTGCTATACTGGCCATTTGTAACGGTAACACGCCGTGCGGCTCTAGACCGATCAGGACCGGTACGCCGTCGCTCAAGAGCCTCAAATGCTTCGCTTCATCGACGTGTACATTTTTCAACGGGAAATACGATTGCGCGGCGTGCACGATGTGATTCGCGCAACGCAGGCCCCATTTCGGGTACGGTTTCTTATTCGGTGCCACGCTTACGACTGCGTATATCGCGCTCAACGCGTTCCTCGCTAGGAAGTATTCAAACCAGTGCAAACTAAAGACCAAGAAGATCACGAGAGCGTTCAAATGGAACAGGCCGAGCCACATGTGCATTGCCAGTAACTGGCGGATCTTCGATAAGTCACGCTCGCGCGATTTCCCTGACCAGTCTCCCCTGAGTTCCTGTTTTTCTTTACTCATTTTCTTCCGCTTGCGCCGCCCAGTCCGCGTCTGCGTCTGCGTCTGCGCAATGTTTTTGAATTCCAAACGCGTAAAGTTCGAAATCACGCGAATTACAAAACGTAAAGTTCGAATCACGAAAACGCTCGCTCGTTTCTTTTTGGATTTCTTGCTTTAAGCACCTTTCACGCGACGCGATGGATTAAAATCTCTTCCTTCGTGGCAACGGTTATATCGCTCGCGTGTTTTTAACGAGCAGTGTTTCTTGAACAGTAGGAACTTCCCTTTTAAGGAGAGAAACGAAACGTTTAGGGTGTTGTGATTTAGGGTGTTGTGATTTAGGGTGTTGTGATTTAGGGTATTATGGGGTAGAATTTTTATATAAGAATGGGATTGATTGAATAAAACGAACGTAAAAATCGAATCGCGTGGTGTCATGGAAAATGAAAAGGGTATCGTTTATTCGTTGTGAGATGTATTTGACGTACGTTCCAGGTTTCGCGCGACCTCTCTCTCTCTCTCTCGACGCGATGACGACGGCGATGAGTTCCACCGCCTGAGATCTTTGAGACACGCGCAGTGGCAGGAGACGCAAGGAAACTCTATTCCAAGTGTTCTTCTTCACTGCTTTCACGCAATTAAAGCGTCGGGTATGCATTGGCGCTCGTGGGAAGCGTTGCGTTTCTGTCGTGAACACGTTGGTTCGACCGGTCGAAGTGGTGAGAAAACTTTCAAACATCCAACGCTGATTCGAGATAAAGCGTTGGCGGCCGCGTTGCCACCAAGAATAGGCCGCAGGAGAAAATAACGCATCACGACTTCGACCGGTCGAACCAACGTGTTCATGACAGAAACGCAACGCTTCCCACGAGCGCCAATGCATACCCGACGCTTTAATTGCGTGAAAGCAGTGAAGAAGAACACTTGGAATAGAGTTTCCTTGCGTCTCCTGCCACTGCGCGTGTTTCGACATTTTAGCTATCAAGTTTCTTTTTTCGTTAGATGACAACGCGCTCGAGATTTCTGTGGACGTTATCGACGTAGACAAGCAAATCGGCGAAATCGTCCTCCTCGCTGTCGCTCGCGAAATCGGCCCAAGATCTGTTCGCCTTATTCACGCGCTCGATTTCCTCGAGAAGCCTTTTTTGTTCCTCAATCTCACGAATCTTACGCAGTTCTTCAACGCGCGAGCGCTCTTGTTTCCTGAACGCATCGGCGACTTCGGCGAGTTTCAGTTCTTCTTGTTTCCTGAGTTCGAGTTCTTCGCGTTCGCGCTTCAGTTCGTTTTCTTTTTCAATTTTTCTTCGAGCGAGTTCTTTCGAGCGTTCGAGTTTAGCGATTCGTTTCCGTTCGATTTGTTCGAGTTCTTTCGTTTTTTCTAAAGATTCTTCTTCGAGGAGCGATCGTTGGATTTCTTCTTTGCAGAAAAGTTCGTATTTAAGAGCTTCGGATTCGAACATATGCGCGCTAGCGGCTGCGTTGACTATTTTAGCGCTCGCGAAGGCGCGTTCGGTTAAAATTGCGATTTCCTTTTGCGCTTGAACGCATCTCGCTTCGAGCGAACGTAAAGGACGCCCGCATTCTTTTGCAATCAAAGTGCGTTGTTTTTCAAAAACATCGCTGTTATAATACTCTGAATCATTCTCGATTATGCTCAAATTCGATACAGTGACTCCACAGGCCGCGTTCAAGCCGTCTAAGAGCATGGCGCGACACGCATCCGCTACTCGTTCGCTTTCTTTCATAGCGTTTGGATCGGCAGTGTTATACATGTTCTGTTCAGCCTCGGTGACATCGAATTTTCTAGTAAACTCTTTTATCTTCTTAAACGTAAACGCAAAATCTGTATCGTTAGGTGATTCTGTAACTTTTTGACGAATTTCAGAGGCGTGCGTTTGGAAAAGTCTAACCCATCGTTCGCACGCGATTCGTGACGATACGTCGCGTCTTCTTTTCGCGCGTTGAATTTGAACAGACCATCGAGGGAACTGTTCTTCTAAAGTTTCTAAAGCTTTCTTTTCCGCATTCGCCGCTCTCGATGCGCAAGCTACGCGCAAAAATTCCGCCCTCGTAGCCGCGCACGGCTTTCTATCCTCCTCCTTAATCTCCTTCTCCGCTAGAAGTAAATCTCGCGCGTATAATCTATTCACGTCATCAGATATCCATTTATCAAATGCTAATTTCTTTGCATCGTTCAACGCGAACACGTGATATGCCGCAAACACGACGTCTCGGAATAAAGACGTCGACGTGATTTGTTGTTTTACCTCGCTCGTAGTATTATTTGACGATTTCGCGCCAATACTACTCGAAGCGCCGCGACGACGAGTTTCCCCAATCGAGAGCAAACTCGATGCTTCCGAAACAAAATCATCATAATCATCATTATCGCTATCGTCCCCGTCATCAAACTCACTCCCACTCACTAAATCTCCCTTACTCTCATTCGTTCTTCTCTTCTTCTCCTCTAAGCTCTTAATACAAATCAACGCGTCTTCCAACGCCTCGATCGGTTCGCGAAATCTAACATCGTCCGTCTTCGGTACCTTTTTACAGGAATCCCCGAAAACTCTCTCAAACACGCTCACTTCATCCTCATCGTCTCCTCGCTCTGCATCCTCTGTTACTAAATCATTCGTGATCATTCGCTGATCTGCCTTGGCCTCGTCCTCGACCTTGAACGAAGACGTTTTCGCACTTACCTTCAAGGCCTCGAAAACTCGCTCTGAATCCTTCTTCGGCCCTAGCGATAGCTCTAACGCTAACTTCGCCCCTAATCGATCGATTCTGTACATCCTGGACATGCGCTCTAACTGATCCTCTATGGCCCGTTTCGTGACCGTTTTACTTTCGTTTGAGAGAGTTATCTTCCTTAAAAAGTCTCGGAATTCCGAGTTCTTTTGAGCGACAGGTTTCTTAAGCGCAAAATCGCTGTTCGTGATAACTCGCACTTCTTCTTCTTCTTCTTCTTCTTCGCGATGAAGCGGAAGACCTGCGTTCGTTTGTTCTCGCGTGATTCGGTTTTTGTTTTTGTTCTTCTTCTTCTTTTGCTTTTGCGAACGCATTTCTTTTCAATTCGATGTTTTGTTGCTTGTGGGGAAATCCGTTATTCTATTCGTTATTTACTTTTGTTTTCTAAAACTGTTCGGCTATACTATGCTACGTCTACTTCATTCCTCGTTTCGGTTTTCTTTCGCTCGATTTGAGTGTGTTAGAGAGAGAGAGAGAGAGAGAGTTAGAGAGAGAGCACTTCGATCGATGATGATATCATATCGATTGCGCACGCCGCGACGTCTCGTAAAATCTCAAATCTCGTCTTCAACCATCCGACGCTAATCGACGATCGATTCATCGAAACCTTCACACTGCTCTGCTATACGCGTCACCTTCGCACGAAACTTGATCCGATCTAAACCCCCTTATACTCTCTGTTTCGCATGGAAAGTACTCTGCTGCTGCTGCGCTCGTTGTTGTTGTTGTTCCCCGTTCACTCGATTCTGTCTCTGCATTTTCACCAGCTCCATGGTCTCTTTCTCGTAATTCTTCGCAGCGTGTTTACTGACGTTATAGTACAACACGATCAAGTACCTGTTCGCGACGTTGAACCCACTTAGCTTCTCTAAAGCCGTTTTCGCGTCGTATATGCATTCGTACACGACGTACGCCGTGCCTTTCGTCTTATTCGTTTGCCCTAATCTGATCTGTCTCAAGGCGCCGTATTTCCCGAATATGTCGTATAAGTCCTCGGCAGTGCAATTGAAAGGGAGGTTACGGACGTATAATATGCGGTTAACCTCTGGCGCGAGGCGCTTATGCGCGAGAGGTTTTAGTAGTTTTGTCTGTCCTGTGAAGTCTGCGTTCATCGCAGTAGTGCCAGTGTAGTAGTTGTTTCGATTAAGAGTAAGCGCAGTATGATTAAGTGGTTTTTGGAAATTATGTGCCAAGGCGAATAATGAGGAGGAGTTCTTTAATAACGTTTAATGAATGAAAAAGCGATGACATTTTATTTGATTTTGTGGAATTGGTGGTAAATATCGGAAGCTAATCGAAGAACGCGAGTATTCGTTGTTTTCGAGGAGCGTTGCTAAACGAGAGTACTTAAGCGCTCGCGATAGGAATAGTTTTAGAGTTTGCGACGCGATGGAACGACGACGCGCGATCCGCGCCTTTGAAGAAAAGCACGTCATCATCATTTGAAAACATACTAGATCGAAGTGAAAGAAAAAACGATCTAGAAAGCGAACAAGTATCGATCGGAAATCTCGACGAAGTTGGTAGGACAATCTTTGAATTACCATTCCGTCGTCCTTCTTCTGATTTGTACCGATTGATACTTGTTCGCTTGCTAGATCGTTCTCACCTTCACTTCGTTCTAGTATAGATTCAAATAATGATGACGTGCTTTTCTTCAAAGGCGTCGCTCCACCACGATTGATGAACGAAAAACGATCGATCGAGATCGATTATTCGTTGTTTTCGTGGAGCATATCTAAAGCGACTTCGCAACTTTCGCGAACGATTTTGCACTCGGCATGTGAATACTTTTTCAGTATTACTTCGGCGCCTTCGCCGCCTCTAGAACCGATCGCTTCGGCGGCTTCGTGGCGAACCATCGCGTGCTCTTCCGAGTCTTCGAGGCAGGCGAACAACGCTGTTTTCGCTGATTCGTTATCGTAATCGTCCCTTAATTGACCGAGAACGTAACATATTTCGTGCTTTAATAAAGCCGATTTGCCAGTGCGTAAAGCTTTTCCGAGAGTTTCTGAACATAAGTTCACTAGAAGTTCTCGTTCGCGAGTTTTTGGGAGTCCGAACGTTTTTTGCGCTCGGTTTCTCAAGGCGAACATGGCGGCGTATCGTTCCCATATGTTCTCTGCGTCGTCGCATATGATTTTCGCTAATTGTTCCGTACCTACTGAATCATCCATTGCCGGCACAGGGTCTACTGAAAAAACAACGTTCGTTTCATCGTCGTCGTCGTCGTCATCTGCGTCGTCGTGATTCATATCCTCGTTCTTCTCGCAGTCGTCGCCGTTAAGGACTATTCGCGCTCGTTCCTTCTTACTCCCGCAGATCGCGCCAGTGCTTCGTTTTATCTCATGCTCTACTTTCCTCAGCGCTAACACCGCGGTCTCCCTAACTTCCCTATGCGTCTGATCCTCGCACATCTCCCTCAAAACTATCAAACATTCCTTCGTCCCGATCGCTCCTAGCGCTTCGCAGCACTCGTGCCTCGTCATCCCGTGCTCTGCTTTATCTCTCGCGACTTTCGAGAGCACTGCGATCGCGCGTTCGCAGCGCATTTGCCCTAACGCGAACGCGACTTCGTGCCTGAATAAGGCGTCATCGATCTTCTTCTTGTTCGTTTTCTGTCGAATTTCCTTTCGTTTCGATCTCTCTTCTTCATCTTCAACATCTTCTGTATCGTCATCGTTAGCCCCTGATTCGACATCCAGTAAACTCAATCGTAACGAATCGATTAAACAATCGCAGGCCTGCTCGGTCATCATCGAACGCAACGTAAACAAGGCCTCGAAACGATCTTTTATCGGTTTCAGATCGTTCATGAGCGCTCGCGTCAGTTCTTCGATCGCGCGTTGCTCTTTGAACATTCTTTTTTTCCCTACTTTTGCGCGGTTTTGGATATTTTATTATGAAGAAATTTATTATTATTAGGAATTCTCTTCTCTGCTTGTGATGAGGGCTTAAACATTAAAGAGAGAGGAGAGAGTCGACGTCGGTCGATGCGTGAACAAAATCGATCGCGAGAGCTTTACACGGAGACTACTACTACTACTACTTCTACGACTACGGCTTCGTTCTGGTATGCGCGCGATTTCAGCGCGCGGCTGGCGACATCTCGCTCGCAGGCAGCTCCAGTAGGACCGGGGAAGATCGAGACCGCGCTCGCGCGAACGAAATCGATCCAGAGAGCTTTACACGGAGACTACTACTTCTTTTTCTGCGACTACGGATTCGTTCTGGTATGCGTGCGCGTAATACGGACTGACTTCAGCGCGCGGCTGGCGACATACGGTCGCTCGATGCGAGAGCGAGAGATATCTCCGCGGAAACGAGCTCTCTCGCGCGCGCGCGCGCGCGCGCGCGCGCTCGCTCTCCAGGCCGCACCATTAGCAAGGCCCGCACGCGTGATCGGTTTCAGTATCAATCACGGTCACGACTGCAGTCGTCTTATTATCTGAACTCTGTGCGAATATGACCCTGACTCTGCCATGCTCGAACGCGTGCGTCCTTTTCCTTTCGCTCGAATACTTCGCTCGATACTTTCCCTTATCCAACGTTTCTATCACGTCTCGTTTACTCACGAACCTGCAGTCCATGCGACACGCGCCGTGATCAGTGAACACTAACGGCTTCTTTAGCAACTCTTCTCTCACTCGTTCGTGTTCGTTCTTCGTTCCAGCCTGCGATTGAGTTCTATCGATGCTCAAAGATCTTACTAAGCAGATACCTAGAACACCTAACGATACGAATTTCATGATCACTGTTTTTATCGCGTTATTATTCGCTTTTTTCGGTGCGTTGTCGTTATTACTACTTCTCCTGTTTCCTACGCGTTTCGTAGTGTTCGCTCGACTCCATCGTTTATCCATTTTGCGCGTTTTTCTCGTCGTCGAAATCGTTCGTTTGTTCTCGTTGTTGTTCCTGCGGCCTTCGTTCATTTGATATTTATATCATTGGACGTATCGCTGATGTTTGTGAAGATATTCACGAGCGGTGAGCTCAGTGAGGCATGGAAATCCTTCCCACGCTCGTTCCATGGTCGATACTTCGAAGATAAGTCGTGATCGTGTTTATTCGCGTCTCGTTGACCGCTATGCGACGCGCTATTTACACGATTATCGTAAACATTTTTACCCAGATCTGATCCGTTTTAAGTCCCGCATGCACATGCGCGTGAGAAGTTGATCTGAAGAATTTCGGCTCATTCGAACCGACCGATGCGCTAGGATACGGATCCGTGATTACTTTCCATGCAACGTCTCTCTCTCTCTCTCCAAAGCTTCAAAACTCGTTCGCGACTATTTATTCAGTTCGTTCGTTTTTAGTACCACTACGTGCTCGTACTCGTACTACTACTAACTCGCGTCTATTCATTTCTAATGTGATGGTTAAAAAACGAGATCGATCAAATCAACAGAGTTCGCTTATACTAATACTATGGGCACGTGAGAACACTTTAAAACCGTGGTCTCTCGCTCTCTCTGTATATATATCTGCACGGAGACTTAATCTCGCGGTCGTCATTGCGCAGAGTTCTTCGTTCTTTAGTATACTCAGTAAAATTACGTACACTAAACTCTCTGAATGTAATGCGCATTAAAACGCATGTGCTAACAATCAATACCTACTAAATAGATCGAACAACGAACGGTTTAAGAGAGAGAGATTAAGAGAGAGAAAAAGAAAGTCTCTTAAAATGGATCCAGCAGACTTCCGAGCGGACGAAACCGGTTCCTTATTTAAACCATCGTCTGCGTCGTCATCGATACCGATTTTCGTCTCGGTCGTACGAGCTAACGCGCAACACGTACTGATCGCGTTTACGACGCAAAAACTACAGGCGAAGATCGATATCTACGAAAGAAAAACGAGGAAACTCGTGAGAACTTTTGCGCGCGATTGCCTGCGCGTGATCACGAGTGAATTCGTTCGTGATTCAAACATGGTCGTCTCGTTAACGAACGAAGGGGACTTGTTCTGTTTTGATTTCATCAAAGACCGATGGAGAACGACGGTTTGGGAGAGGAAGATCTTCGTTGGCCAAGGCTTGGGATCTTTTTTTATGCACGGGCTCTCGAGCGAGAACGATTTAGTCTTAGTCGGTGGAAGACGAGAAGAGGATGCGCGCATGCGATTGCTATGTATTCGTTGCTCGACGGGCGAAGAGGACGGGACGGCGTTCGTATCCGCCGCGAGCGGTCGAGATTCGACCGGTGACGGTTTTGCGAAGTATATCGAGCCTCCTCGGCGAGGGCGTGCAGATTTAGTCGTCACTAGTTTAAGTTTCGGTAGAGAAGACGATGATGGTAATGGTTCGTTAGTAAATCTCGTGTTCGTTCGCGACGTAGATAGGAAGAACGTTCGCGTGTTCTTTAGGAGAAAGGGACAAATAGAGTATAGAAGAGATTTGCCGCAAGTAACGAGAGGGTTAGATCAATGCATTGGATCAATGTGTACGTTAATGGGTTATAGCAATAATAATAATAGTAATAATAATAGTAATAATAAGAGCAATAGCATAGGTGTAGATGGTAATGATTGGCGCGGCGGTAAATTATGCGTTTGTTTCTCGGAAGCCTGTTCCGATTTAAATCAAACCGAATTCGCGAGACATATAGTTCGAAGAGATTCAATCGTGCGAATCGTTACGTTTGATATCAAATTCGATGTGATGAATAATAATCGTATCGTGATTGGGGAAACGCATCGCGTTACTTTGGAGGATTCTATTGTCGCTTCGCCAATTGATTTGGATTCGATGACATCTTCTCCAAAGACTTCGAACGAATACGTGTTTTTCGCGCACATCAACGGCGACGTATCCGTCGTAAATCATCGAAACGGGAAAGTTTTAAGACAATTAAACGCTTCGCACGATCCTAGAAGTTTTCAAACTGCAAACGCTGGTGGTTTATTGTCTCTAAAAAAGGGCTCGTTATTAGTTATCGGCGGCGGATCGTGCAAACCATCATTGTTCGGTTTAAGAGGGAACAACGAAAATGTCACCAGTTGTTGGTCAATCGGTACGCCGTTTCAATGGACGCGCGAAACGCATAAAGAGTTCCCGGAAGATTTCAAAAAATGCGCTAAACAGTTCGTTCTTTGCGCTTCCTTACGTCACGACGACGCGAGCGCGCGTTCGTCGAAGAAAGAACACGCCAAAAACAGCAAAGCAGCAAAACTCTTCGTCTGCTCTAGTAATACTCCTACTAGTATGGACTACCGCGAACCGATAAAGTTCACCGAAAAAGATTTCGCAGAAATCGTTCGCGAGATTGCTCAACACGAACCAGCGATCATCGAGCGCATCGTCGCCGCTTTAGCTTCCGTTTCTTTCGGTTCCCTGATGTAACATAAATACCGACGAGAATTCGCGGAGAAAGAGGCGAATTTCCGGGTAGAACGTTGAGGACAAGTTCCAGCCGCTACACATACTGCCGCAGAAAACGTTGGATGGATTCGTAACGGACGCGGATCTATCGCAGAACTACGTAAAAACCTTCACGAATGAAACGACGCAATACTTCTTTCGTTCGTTCGCGACCTCGAAAACCCCTCCACGACATCTTTCGCGGCATCACTCCAGTACCCTCTACATCTCGTCCTCCCTCATAAAACAGCATACGTTTTTTCACGCAATGCATTAAAGTACCACGTATCTATTCACGCATTTGACTCTGCGTCGCACTCCTCTCGAACACTCTCGCGCTTTCAATAAATCCCTCTGTTTTGAACACTTTTTGGCAATTCTCACTTTTCCTCACAAAACTGGAATTTGTACTGCCGATAGAATAACACTATAATAAGAAAAATGTCGAGAACTTGGTTCCGGTGAACTTGCTCTGCTGGCGATGCAGCGCACGAAATCGCCCAAGAGATTACTTACGCAGAAACCGCCGCGACCTTCGATGTGCGTTAGATACCTCTCGCTTTACTCTTTTCCCGAATTAATTGATTTACGAATTTTATATCATTTTTATGCGAATTTTATATCATTTCTAAATTGCGAAATATTTTATATCGTCGCTTGACGAATATCTCCATGTTTACTAACGAACGACCGTGTATACCCAAAACGTCTTCTTCCCACGAATGCTCTTCCTCCTCTTCCTCTTCTTCTTCTTCTTCTTCTTCCTCTCGTTCAGGACGCCGAGGATCGGGACAGAGTTACACTGCGCACCAGTGCTCCAAGAGGATTTTTTTCACTGCAGGAGATCGCAAGAAGGGGATTTCGGGACTGAAAATGACACGAGCGCGGAAGAAAACGCGCGAAAACTGAACAACCAAAGAATGATTTCGTCGAGCGTAGGAGGAGTACGCGCGAACGATTATTATCGGTACGCCATGCAGCCAGGTTTTTTGATGCAAGCGCAGAAGGATTATAACGAGGAGCAGATGAAGAGAGTCGATGGCGCGAGCGCGGCGGAAGCGAGCCAGCGAGCGTCGTTGGACGCGCAGTTGTTCACGCTCGAGCGAAGGATCGGCGTAGTGAGTACTTTGCGGCAGAATAAGGAGACCGTGGTCTCTGCTGCTACGGATCAGAGAGGTGGTGAAGGGAGTAGTGTGAGAGAGCAACGACGCGGACGAGGGAGAGTAGTTCATGGACAACGGTCGCCCGCGAGTAATAGTAGCGGATGGGAGTCGCGCTCGAGTTTTCATTCTACGACTTCGCAACAAGAAAAAGCAAACGCGTTTAAGAGAGATCTCGTCCGTAATAACGATAATTATAATAATACTTTCAGCGAGAATAATAATGATAGCAATAAAGGGTCATCATCGTATCAGAACGAAATCAAGTCCGTCGTCGATATCGCGATGAATTTCACAAACTTTTTGGGATGGACGAATTATCGCTCGGATAATCTGATTACGAATAAGTCGCACGTGAATACTGCACAACATGCAACAACGATTTCAGAGAAGAGTTATCCGACGGAAGCTTCGGTAGTGAATGAAATTGATAGGAAACCGAGGATGTTATGCGCAGTAGCGGCTGCGTACGAAGATGTGAAAACGAATCATACGTTTGCCACGTCAAGGTTTATATTGTTGAGCGCGTGCGTTTCACGCTCGACCGAGACGACGACTAGGACGATTCCGCAGTTTGAAACTACCACGTCAATACCTTCCTCTTCTTCTTCTTCTTCTTCTTCTTACTCTTCTTCTTCAACTGCTAAAAATGCGTTGAAAGCAATCGCTAATAAATCAAAAAAGAAGAAAAAAATCGTCGTCATCTCGAGCGACTCGACAGCGTTCCCTCAAAGACAACAACAACAACAACAACATGATGAAAACGTGCGCGTTCGTGTTTTGGCACCAAAGATAGAAGTGACTAAAAAAGAATCCGTGGAGACTTTTTTGCTCGTTCGCTCGATTGGCGGATACCGCGAGATGGTGCTTAAACCAACTACGGCGGCTTTGCCTTGGTTTCCAGGAGAAGAAAACGCAGTTACGTGTATCACTTTAGCGCCATCTGGTGGACGAGCACTCGTAGGGACAACCTCGGGCAAGTGCTATATCGTTGATTTGAACACGACTTTAAATCCAAAGTTTGTTCGTGATTTGCAAAACGAAGAAAACCGACGCAAAGAAGAAGATGATTCCGATTCTGACGATGAAAACAACAATAATAACAACAAAAGAAGCAGCAGCGAAAATTTAGCAAAAACTCCAAAAGCGTACAACATGCACGAAGCCGTTCGAATGCTTGCACAAGATAAAACGCACCTTAGTGCTAATAATAATAATAATACGAACAACAATAACAATCAAAAATCATCGTCCTTTATGGAACGACAACAACAGCGACACGCAAAAGCTCGATCCGTCGTTTGGTGGAGAAGAGCTAAAGATAATAAAGAAATAGCAATTTGTGGTGACTCAACGGGCGTCGTACGTTTATGGGATATTGAAAGCGGGGAGCTCTTGATGACTACACAAACGAGATGTAACCCTCTGAGAAAACTTCAACTCGTGGAGGCAATTGACGATAGGCACATCCACGAAATTCTTAAACAACAATCGCAAAGATATTTTAGCGAAGATTTGACGAGTGATTTAAGTGTATTGGCTGCTGAAAACGATGCGACGACGAAAGTGAATAACTCAAAAAAGGCAGAGAAGAAATCAAAATCGAGTACTACGTTCTTATTAATCTCTAAACGCGTCACTAGAGAACGCGATGAAAACGGAAATCTCATTTGCACCAAGGACAAAGTGGATTTGATGCGACAAAAATTCCGCCAATCGAGAATGTCAATCAACGAAAATTACGAAGAAAAGTACAACGATGAATATAAAGAATCAGCAAAGAACGCCTCAGATGCACAAAGCGACGATGACTTTGATGCATATAAAGACGTAGATTCTTATTTTCAAACGCTCGATTTGGAAACGTATTCAGCGAAAATCGATGAAATCTTGTGCATCCCTGAACAAAACTTCATGTTCTCTGGGCCAGAAAAAATCGGCAGTCGATTTGGTCACGACGGCTACGAAACGCACGAAAACTCTTTAGATTCGCCAAGTTTTGATGGTGGTGTTTTAGTGTCTCGTCCAGAGAATTTCAGCGGTCACTCGACGCTAGAACATGGAGGAAAATCTTTCATGGTGTCTTCCTTTGCAGAGGGCCGCGTCGATTTGTACGACGCGCAATTTTCCGATTCAAAGGTGATCAGTTCATTTCAAACGCCAAACTTCACCGTTCCTCGATTTGCACACATCGTCGACGCGTTTGTGTTCCTAGTGACGTCTTCTAGATCGATTGCAGTGATAAGTCGAGCGACTAACATGTTGGTTCAGAAAATCGTTTTGCCAGTTGAATATGGCGCCATTAGAGGATTAGTTCGTGGTATTCCAGTGCGATCGTCCAAATATGAACTAGCAATTAACGTTGCATCGGATATTCGCGCAGATGACAACGATACAGATTTTGAGGACAATGCGAACGGATTAGGGAAAAATTCGATTCTCTTGGAAGGCGTTGCGTGTTGGACGGCCAGTCGAGTTTTTGAGATTACTCCAACGGCTTCAGTATTTGACCTTTACGAAAAACTAGCTTTAAGCGGACAAATCTCTAACGCGAGACATTTAGCTGAAGCTTTATCGTTAGATGCTGCTGAAATAGCTTTGCATGCATGTCAAAGAGCTCTAAACGCTCGAAGAGGTGATACGGCTGCGGCGATGTATTTTTTTGCCGTGCGCTCGGATTTAGATTCGCCTCAGAAACGATACAAGATGCTCTCGAGATTTTGCGATGCGTGCTTGCGTGCATGGCACCTTCGCGCTACTTCGCATTTGCTCGAAACAATGGATGAGTGGAATGAAAGCGGTTTCGAATCAGAGCCTTCTTCTCCGGCGGTTGCATTTTCGAGACGGGGCTCTGGCCCCAGCTCTCGAGCGGGCTCTCTCGGCGGGTCTCCCTCTCACAGCGGCGGTGGTAAAAAAAACACTAGCAGAAACAGTTTCACTGCTGAGAAATCTTTCCGAGCGGACGCGCGCGAGTGTTTGAAGCGCTCGCGCGATAGAGATATCGAAGTAGCTGTACAAAACGCAAAGATTGCGCGCGCAAACATTATCGCGTGGTCTTCCAAAGAAGGCGTCGCCGTCTTGAAAGCGTGCGATGAATTGTTAGACGCGGAAGTATCTGCATCCGCATCGACAACCGTCGTGATCATAAAAGAGGATGGAACGGAGGAAGAAATTAGTAGGGAACAGTTTGAAGGCATGGGAACCCAGTTTGAACCATTACTCGCCGATTCGGAATTTATTAAAGAATTTGTCGAAAGGCTCGCTTTAACGTGTTGCGCGGATTGTCCAACAGGCGAACAGTTTGGAAGTGTCGTGAATTCTTCGGAAGTAAACGAGTCGTCGAATCTTCCTAAGTGGCAACGCATGGAAAATGCAATCAAATCTTTCGAAGATGGAAACCGAAACGCGTTCGATCGAGAGGAGGAAGATTTGAGTATAGAAAACGCGGGAGGATTCAAGACGCCGACTGATTCGCCGAAAAAACAACAACTAGGCAGCAAAGATGGTACCTCTTCTTCTTCTACCTCAAACTTGAATTTGTTCGAAGCAAAAAGGGCTAGTGGTAGAACGAGAGAACGCACGAACGAGCCGAAAACTGAAACCGTTTCAGTTCACGCTCGAACGGTCGGCACGCTTGTTCGAGCTCTCAACGTCGGCTCGAGCGAAGAAGACATTTTATTCTTTGCATCTTCTTCTACTAATATGAAGAACGCCAGTAGCAGTAGCATCTCGGCAATTGTGAAAGATCACGAGAGTGAAACTGTACATGA
>Ga0114998_10001758_pt1 | contig 16698 bp, 15 predicted proteins | sample ArcticOcean_MG_C_5_FD_87044 | JGI IMG/M metagenome (GOLD analysis project Ga0114998, IMG submission 87044) | Marine microbial communities from western Arctic Ocean - ArcticOcean_MG_CB4_138 | ecosystem: Environmental > Aquatic > Marine > Oceanic | place: Arctic Ocean: Canada Basin | collected...
AAAGTTGGCTGAGTACGAGGCCCTGCAGGATGAAATTAATTCACTCAAGGATGAGCTAGAAATAACAAGGGTGAGCGTTAAGCAGATAGATCTTACGTTCGATAACGGGCATTAGCGTGCAAAATAAATTTATCAGCGGTAACTTGTTATCAGTTATTTTTAGTTTTCATATTAATCTGTTTTTAGATAAGTATTGTTATTGAGAAATGTATGAAAAAAGATATTTACTCACTTATCAAGCAGCTTTGGTCTTATATAGATAAAAGACGTCAGTTACAGTTCTTTGGTATCCTCGTATTAACCATATTAAGTGCATTTGCTGAAGTTCTAAGTTTAGGCGCATTGCTGCCTTTCTTGGGAGTTTTGGTTTCTCCATCAAAAGTATTTGAGAGCCCGGCGGTTTTTAAACTTGCAAATTACTTCCATCTCACCACTCCAGAAAGTGTCATTTTTCCATTAACTATGATTTTTATCATTGCGGTTGTAATTGCAACGGTACTAAGAGTTGTTCATCTTTGGGCAACAATTAAGGTGACTTTCGGCTGTGGTATTGATCTAAGTTCAAAGTTATATTTTTCGATTTTGCATAAGCCTTATATTGATCATTTAAGCCTAAATTCAAGTTCAGTTATTAGTGCGGTAAATAAGGTTGACGTGGCTGTTAATGTTTTATCCTAAATAGTTAGGTTGGCAAGCGCTAGTATTTTAATACTATCAATAGTTATTGCGATTTTCTTAATAAATCCTGCTGTGGCAATGGCAACCTTTTTTTGTTTGGGGGGTTGCTATGGGCTGATAAGTTATAGTTCTAAATCTCGCGTTAGAAGTAATGGTCAGATCATTTCAGTAAACAAGACATATGTAATAAAGTCTCTTCAAGTTGGTATGGGTGCTATTAGGGATGTGATTCTTGATGGAACACAACAACTCTTTGTGAGCTTGTATCGTCGCGCTGACTCAAATCTTAAAAATGCTGAGGCATCAAATAGTTTCATTGAAGGGTCCCCAAGATTCATTATGGAATCTTTGGGTATTATTTTGATCGCAGTGCTTGCCTATTTACTAAGTTTTTATATGGGGGGGGTTGGCAATAGCATTCCTTTGTTAGGCGCTATGGCTTTGGGTGCGCAGAGATTTCTTCCTGCCCTACAGCAAGGATACAATGCAATTACCGCTATAAATGGACATTACGCATCGTTGCATGAAGTTATGAGTCTTTTGCAAGGCGCAGAGAAGCTAGATAATGCGTTGTGTCGAAATTCAACCCCTATAGTCTTTGAAAGCACTATCGAGTTAAAAGATATTTATTTTCGATATAGCGATCAGTCTGATTGGGTCTTAAAAGGAGTAAATCTTAAAGTCAAAAAAGGCCAGAAAATTGGTGTTGTTGGTTATACGGGTGGCGGTAAAAGTACCTTAATGGATATATTAATGGGCCTACTTCAACCAGCAAAAGGCGAACTAATTGTCGATGGCGTTGCACTCGAGCAGGATAAGGTTCTAGGTTGGCATAAGAATATTTCGCATGTGCCTCAGATGATTTTTTTAACTGACGGTTCAATCGCTGAAAATATTGCTTTGGGCTTTAAAGAATACGATTTATCAAAAATAAAGCATGCGGCTAAAAAGGCATCGATAGCAGAATTTATAGATTCAATTCCAACAGCCTACGATACTTTAGTAGGTGAGCGTGGAATAGCTCTTTCTGGGGGTGAGAGGCAGAGAGTTGCAATTGCAAGAGCACTTTATAAAGATAATCCTATTTTGGTCTTTGATGAAGCAACAAGCGCACTAGACAATCAAACCGAGGGTGAGGTTATGAACGCTATTAATGCCCTTGATGACCAAAAAACAATCTTTCTGATTGCGCACAGATTAACCACAGTTAAGAACTGTGATTTTATTATTGTGTTGAAAAAAGGAAAAATTATTGACTCGGGTACATATAGTCAACTTCTAAAAAATTCTGATTATTTTAATTAGATACTTCAAGGTGGGGTGGATTTAAATGATAAAAAAAATACGCTCAGTTTTTAATTTTAAAAATGATCAAATCAAATTTCCGGATGAAGTTCTAGGGAATTGGCATGTTAATTTTATTATACACATGGCAAGTATTTTAAGGCCTGCTTGCTATGTTGAGCTGGGTTTGCACCAATGTGAGCTCTTTAATAGGATGGTTCCTTACTGTGGGAGATTATACGGTGTCGATATAGTTGAATCGGTTTCAAGTTATATGAAGAAATCTTCTAAAACTAGTTTCCATTGTAATTCAACAGAGGAGTTTGCTAAATATGCACAATCAAATAATTTACAGATTGATATGTTGTTTATTGATGCCGATCATTCCTACGAAAGTGTTAAAAATGATTTTGAGAAATTTTATCCGCTTGTTAAAGATAATGGGATCATTCTTTTGCATGACAGTTATCCTAAAGATGCTGCTTATACAGATAGTGGATATTGTGGCGATGGTTACAAAACGATTGTCGAGCTTACCAAAAGTCAAGTTGGTTTTGAAATGATGACGATTCCGGTTCATCCTGGCTTGACAATTGCTAGAAAAAGAGAGGCACATCTGCCATGGTAAATGGAGTGGTTAAAAAAAAGTACAAAGTGGTTTGTATAGTACAAATTTACAATGAAATTGAGAAGGGGAATCTTTATCGTTTTTTTAAATATGTGTCGCCTGTTGTAGATGAGATTGTTGTATATGATGATTGTAGTACTGATGGAAGTTTTGAGTACGCAAAAAAAATAACTCCCTATGTTATTAGGGGCAAAAAAAATGATTTTGCATATGAGGTTAATCACAAGCAATTACTTTTAAATTATGCCTTAAAGCTGCAAGCTGATTTTATCTTATCTTTAGATGCTGATGAAGTATTGGTTAAAAATGCAAAAGAAAAAATAAAAACTCTTTGCGACTTGGCAACAAAGAATGAAATTGATGCTTATAAAATTAAGTTATTGAATCTTTGGAGAAGCAACAATTGGGTTAGAGTTGACAGTCAATATGATGATGGTTATTTTGTTAGACTTTGGAAAGTGAGCCCTGGCATATCATTTGAAACAGGTAAACGCGGCTTACATCAACGCTTGTACCCTGCAACTATTAAAAATATAGAAACCCAAGATTTACTGCAAATAATACATTATGGATTTGCCGACAAATTGAACCTCGCCTATAAGTATTTAACTTATAGAAAACATGGCCAAAGAGGTTACGCTATGTTAGATAGAATAATAAATGAGGAAAAAATTTTATTGCAAGAATTGCCTTCAGGCACTTTTCCTATTGGATTAGAAGTAAAAGATTCAAAACCAGAACCACTATCTTTTATAGAATCACTGTCTTATGTTAATGAGATGAAAGAGCGGATTTTTCGGCCCAAATATTCAATAGTATGCTTGATTTATAAAGGTGTAGCTTGGCTGGATTTTGTATACCAGCAAATTCTTAAATACACCGACATGGAGGACGTTGAGTTTTATTTTGTTGCAAATGACGCTTCAAAAGAGGTTATTTTTTATTTAGAGAAAAATCATATACCTTATTACGAGTTCAACAATACTGAATCTCAACGTGAAGAATGGTATATAAATAACGTTTATAGAGCATATAACTTCGCTGCAAAAGAAGCTAAAGGTGATTTTTTAATTTTTATTAATTCGGACATGTGCTTCTCGCCGGGTTGGCTTGATGCATTGAAGGCAGGTTACGATGGCCAAAACTTAGTTTCTTCAAGATTGGTAGAGTCCGGGAAATTAAGGACAGGAAAATATGGGATAGAAAAGAATTTTGGTCTAAATCTTGAAGACTACAAAGAGATAGATTTTTTAAGTTTTGCAGCTTCTATATCAGATAAGAAAGTTATGGATGGCGGTTTGTTCATGCCATTGCTTGTTAGAAAAGAACACTTTTTAAGTGTTGGAGGTTATCCTGAGGGGAATTTAAAAGAAGGAGCTGATATATTTTCTGAAGAGATTGCACTTCAGAATGAAAAAAATGTTGCGGGTGATGCAGTTCTGATGGAAAGAATGAAATCTTTAGGTATAAGACACCAAACTGCAATGGATTCTATAGTTTATCATTTTCAATGTGGTGAAAAAGATGATGAGTCTGTTAAAGACTCTGAAAAAAATATAGGAATAGCTATATGTAATGACAACTGCGATGGATTTATGAAAGAAAAGGTTTTATGGAATTATTTACTGGATAATATTTCTGGATCTTATCGATTAGACAAAAATGTTGTTGGCGATGCATCTTTTGAATTGAGAGCTAAGGATTACATAAATCATAATCACCCTCAGACGAAAATTATTATTCAGAATGCTTCATTTATAAATAAGATAGATCCCGAAAAATTTACTATAGTATTCTTGCAAGACAATCTTAGGTTAATGGGCCGTCCATCGGTTCAACAAGAATCAAATTTAAAATTTGCGAATATTCTTGTTACAAACAGTGTTCAAACAACAATCTCATATCCTGAGTACGATTTTGAAATTATTCCTATTGGTGTCGATAGTGAATTGTTTAAGCCACAAAACAAGCAAGATGTCAGAATTAAATATGGACTTTCAGACTGCGATAAGATTGGTATTTTTGTAGGAAGCTTTTCTGAAACTAAGGGGTGGCCAAAAGTTATAGAGTGTATTCATTTGTATAAGGATATCAAGTGGATTTTAGTTACTAAACATAGTGATGATGATTGCTGTGAGCCCAATGTTGAAGTTTTTAAAAGAATTAATCAGAATGTTCTGTCGGATCTCCTAAATTGCGCTGATTTTTTTATTATAGGATCCCCAGTTGAGACTCAGTGTTTAGCAGCTCTCGAGGCAAATTTTTGTGGGATACCTGTTGTAATGCCTCTGGTTGGCATTTACAAAGATTTTTCCGAGGATGAAAGAGGACTTGTTGGAGTTTTTGGTGATGATCTTATCAAAGGCGTTCAAAAAGCTCTAAATGGATCCTTTAAGCCAAGAGATATATTGATCTCTAAAGGATTAGATATTCAAACGACTATAAAAAAATGGAAAAAACTCGTAGAAATTTCTTGTTTCAAATTAAGGTTAGATGAAGAAAAGCCTAATGGAAATAATTGCACAAAACAAAGTCTCTCTAAATATTATTCAAACCTTATCCTTATCTTGAGAACTATTCTCATAAAGTATTTAATTGGTAATTACTATTGGAAAATTAATAGTTTGATCACACCCTTCGGAATTAAGATGGCCTTAAGAAATTTACTAATTAAAGCTCATTTACTAAATTTTGTAAAAAAACTTTTAGGCCGGAAATAGTTAATTAAATTTTTATATTGGAGGTATCGTGCCTAAGTATCTAACTGTAAATGATTTTCTAGAAAAAAATGACTTTCAAAGTTTGATAATTGCACTTGATAAATTATATGCAAAGGGACATCGATTTAATAACTCAACAGTAATCGAAAGCAAAAAAGAAGTATTTTCGCTTAATGAGGTCACTGAGGATATATTGCGCCCTATAAAGACAATAGCAGGCAATAAAGGTAAAGATCTTATAAAGTCATTAACTGGTTGGAAAGGTGAAGTTATTTCATTGCTTGAATTGGAAGACTTTGGAGGATACGCGCCTTTGCATAATATGGATTCGGGCGGCTTTTTAGGGAGCCATATTGATCATACTTATACAGATGAGGGCAAATTAATACATATTGGAAACTGTATTTTTTATGCTGTTAATGATTGGAAAGCTGATTGGGGTGGCCAAACAATTTTTTTTGATAAATCTGGTTTTAATATAGTTAATAAAATCAGTCCAGAAAAAAATATGTTGCTTGGATTTGTGCACGATTGTGAAAGCTTTCACGGAGTAAATTATATCAAAAGTCCTCAGGGCAATTATAGAACAACCATCTATATGGATTACTATATAAAAGTTGACGATTTGCAAAAGTTTCAATCGATATATCAAAAAACTACAGGGGAAAAATTCTTGCATTTTAATTATTTGACAATGTTCATTCCATTTGGACAAAAAGCTAATTTTTTTGCTAGTGTTTTTTCCCGAAAATTTCTTGGGTATTTTCGCAACTATATTCGCTATCTAGAAGTTAAGCATTTTGCGGTTTATGATAACTCTAAAATAACACCATCTGGGTTTATTTTGAGGATATTAAATTTAGCTTTTAAATCAACATTAGCCATAAAAAAGCGTCTCGAATATTTTTTAAGTAAATTAGATAGAAAAAAATAGTTTTGAAACGTTTAGAGTTGATTTTCATAAGCACTTACGTAAATCTTTGAAATGCCCACTTGGTCAATATTATCTTTAATTCCTGGATGTTTAAAAAAATGATTTTATATGAGGGTTATGTACTGAAATCTTGTTCTGACTATGCAATCTAATCTTACAAATAATTATCTAATAACTAGAATTGACGTAACTAAATTGTTATGAGGTGTCTGAAGTGTTTTTTTTAAAAATTGTTAAAGTGTCAAACTTCATAATTAGCTTGAGAAAGCTGAAGGCACTTTTGCGGAGAGTTGTAGCAAAGATTTTGCTACCAATATTTAATAGTAAAACTAAAATATACAATGGTATTGGAGGGCTAAAATACCATTGTTATTCTAGCTCCGCCTTAGATAATCACATTATTAGTAAAGGTATCATTCCTGAATATATTTGTTGTACAGATCAATTAACCTTTCCAAAAAATTCAGTAATGTTTGATGTAGGAGCAAATGCAGGCTTTATATCATGCGTCCTTGCTAGTAAGTATGCTTTTCACGGCCAGGTTCACGCTTATGAGCCGGACCCCCAAAATATAAATCAATTAGAGAAAAATAAAGATTTAAATAAATTAGATAATTTGGTGATTCATAAAATTGCTTTACAAGAAGACCATGCCAAAGCTGAAACTACTTTTTATATTAGACGCCTAGTTGATGGTGATTTTAATGAGAATCGTGGACTTAGCTCCATTCTAAAAATTTCCCATGGAACTGTGTCAGAAGAAAAAGTTGATTGTTCCACGATAGATAATGAGATTGCTAGGCTCGGTCTCAGAAGGTTGGATTTTTTGAAAATAGACGTTGAGGGGGCGGAATTTTCTGTTCTTCAAGGGGGCGAAAGAGCGATATCAAAATTTCATCCAGTTATTCAATACGAGTACTCTAATGCTATTGACAAGTTGGCTGGTGTGAATAACACAGAACTATCATTCAAATTTCTGGAACGGCTCGGATACATTCAGTATTTAATTAAAGACGAGTTGTCTTTGGTTCCACTACTTAATGTAGACAAGATTATAAACAATGTGAATATCCTTTGTTTTTACCACACTAAGCTTCCTAGCTTTTTGAAATGAAAACACAACCCAAAATCTCAATAATCATACCGGTATACAATGGAGCTGTTTACCTTAAATTTTCTATTGATAGCGCTTTAAATCAGACTTATCAACATATTGAAGTTATTGTTGTTAATGATGGAAGTTCAGATCAAGGAAAAACAGAATCAATAGCCCTATCTTACGGGGATAAAATTCGATATTATAAAAAAAATAATGGAGGCGTTTCTTCCGCACTCAATTTTGGTATTGAGCATATGAAAGGTGATTATTTTTCATGGTTAAGCCATGATGATTTATATACGCCAAATAAAATTCAAGAGCAGGTTTCATTTATTCAAAAGAATGGTAACAAAAACATTGTGGTTTATAGTAACTTCTTAGTGTTTTCTGAAAACCCATACAAGTCGAAAATATATAAAATTTCTCCTCCAGAGCCTAAAAATTTTAGATATACCATAACTGTAGATAGTTCTATAAATGGATGCACATTACTCATACCAAAATCAGCCTTCGATGAAGTTGGGTTGTTTGACACCAAGCTAAAACATACTCAAGACTACGATATGTGGTTTAGGATGGCCAGAAAAAAAAATTTTGTCCACTTGGATAAAGTTCTTGTTGAGTCTAGAGCTCATCAAAATCAAGATAGCAAAAAGTTTAGTTCGGATGCTTTGAGTGAAGTTAATCTTATGATTGAAAGTTTTATCCAGGAACTTACATACAAAGATATAACTCAGGCCACAAGAAAAAGTCTTTTTGTTGCACTATCTTCTATGTCATTTAAGTTCGCAAGACGAGGTTTATTATTGAACTCTAGGGCTGTAGTCAAAAAATTGAGGTTTGAAGATATTAAATCTCTTCCTGGATTTCTTGAGGCTAGCTTTTATCTAATGGCAACTTTACTTCTCTTTTTGGTTTGGCGTTGCAGAGCATTATTTGAACTTTTAAAAATTAAGGGCGAACATGACTAGAATTGCAATCAAACCGAGGCTATTTTTAATTGTATCGGTTCTGGTAATTATTGTTATTTATGGGCTTCAGCTTCAGGGCATCACTGATTGTAAAATTGTCTCTAGGTTTACGATTAAAACTTTGAGTACAATTAATCTAGATGATTTTCAGGCTAATATTCAAGCTAAGTATGGTATTGCAATTAGACCTATCTCAAGTGTTGTAAGAAATGTAACTTTAGTTAATCTGAAAGCCAGTACTTTATCGTCAATTAGCCAATATCGTATGCAGATTGAGTTTACTGAGAATTTAGAACCGAGTTTGAAAAAAGTAATCGAAATTGCTAACGCAGAATTAGTATCATTTTATGATTTAAATATTTATGATTCGACAGTAAATTGTTATCAAGGACCCAAAGTAACAGAGTTTTATCTTCTATTCGGAACAATACTAATTATTCTTATTTCATTTGGAATTAGGGCTGGTCGTGAAAACTCGAGAAAATAGTTTGTTCAATTCTAAGATGCTAATTTTATCAGTTTTTTATTGGTTACTTTTTATGATGAGTACCAATATAGATTATCCACACACTCTCTATCCAACAGCTAATGCACAATTTCTAATAATCTGTTTTCTTGTTTCGTTGATAGCTGGAGGGTGTTTGTCATCTAAAGGTGGAGATCATTACTTTCAAAGATTTAGTTATTTTGATACATCCAAGTTGGGCTTAAGACTTTTTAATTCTTTTGTGTATTTAAATCTACTTCTGCTGCTAATAATTTTATTGCGAGCTTTATATTTTAAATATTTTTTAGACTATTCATTGAGTAGGGTTGAGTTATTTTCTCCTTCTCATCTTGAGACTAATATTCTATTAAGGTCATTTTATGTCGGTATCTCATATTTAAAAAGTTTCACTAGTGTTTTTTTGGGTTTTATTCTACTTTGCTCATTGATTGCTAAAAATAATAGGATGTTGATTTTATGCATCTTCGCTTATGCGATAGAGGCACTATTGTTCTCAGCTAAAGGGCCGTTGATAAATGTTTTGTTTATTTCAATTATCTGGGTGGTTTTAGATAAAAGAATTGAATTTAACAGGAATCATTTATTTATAGCTTTTTCTGGCTGTTTACTCTTTTTTATTGTTTTATTTGTTCGTAATGACAAGATTTTAGATATAATTTACGATTACATTAGTACTGGTCCAATATTACTTTCTAGTTTAACTGATCCAGACTCATCTTCTTTTTTTATAGGATCCAGCCCCGCTGATGTAAATCTTTTATTTTCAGGTTTTCAGTACCTTATAAACATATTTATTAGGGCTTTTTTTAATACTGATTTAATATCAAATTCCTATCTATGGATAAAAATTCAAGATCTTAACGTTATAACCGGGCAATCAGGAGTTATATTTTTTCCTCACAGTACACTTTACACATTATTGGCAGAACCATATTTGAGTCTAGGTTTGTTCGGAGTATTTACCCTGGGATTCTCTTTTGGGTTTATGATTCCTTGTTTAGAGGCTAGTTTCATCAAGAATAATTGCACTTTTTCATTATTTCTTCTGTATTACGGCATGTTCATATTACTCTCTGGACCTTTTGTTGGACCATTCTCGTCTGTTACATTCTGGATGGTCCTATTATTCATTATCATATTTAAAAATAAGCTATTTATTCGACGTTTATAGTATTCAAAGGACGTGATGATTTACATTTATGCACCAACAATTAAAGAAGGCGGCGGTAAAGTTGTACTTCAATATACTTTGAAACTTCTTCAGGGTAAATCATACGTTGCTCTCATTACTAAAGAGGTTTTAAAAGTAAACTGGTTGCAGGGTCAGAGGGTTAAGGTAATCACCCCTGGGTTTCTATCAAGACTTAAAGCTGAATTTTGGCTATTTAAAAATGTTGAGATTAATGATTCAGTTATTTGTATGGGAAATCTACCTCCAATTTTTAAACTTAAGTCAAAAGTCATCGTTTATTTGCAGAATGCATTTTTAATAGATCCTCTTTTTAAGAATTTATCTACCTCTGATTTTTTTAAGTATTCTTTATTGAAAATATTTTTTATATTCTTTTCAAGAAATGTAAATTTATACCTTGTTCAGACAAATTTAATGAAAGAAGAATTCCTATCTAAATTTGGAATCAACTATAGAGTTGAAGTTTTGCCATTTGTTGAAATGAAATCAATTTTTGAAAGAGACTTTATAAATGATTGTAAAAAAATTACACCTAAATATGATTTTATCTATGTAGCTTCTGGAGAAAAACATAAAAATCACATTAGGTTGATTGATGCGTGGATCTTTTTGGCCAAACAAAATTTATATCCAAGTTTATGTTTAACATTAAATCTTACACAGAGCCGTGTGCTTGAAGAAAAAATTCATGATGCTATTAGTAAGTATGGGGTAAAAATTTCAAACGTGGGGCATGTTTCACGTAATAAAGTATATGAGCTTTATGTAAGCTCAGGGGCTTTGATCTACCCGTCATTGGTTGAATCTTTTGGTATTCCATTGATGGAAGCAGAGGCTGCTTCTATTGGCATTGTTGCATCAGAGTTAGATTACGTTAGAGAGCTAGTCGACCCTAATGAAACTTTCAATCCTTATTCTCCAAGATCAATAGCTTCTGCAGTCAAGCGATACATGAAGATAGAGCTAAATACAAATAATTATGTAAGTGTTGAAGAATCTTCCGAGATGCTTAAGAAGGTATTTTTATAATGCGAGTGTTATTGTTAAGTCAGTATTTTTGGCCTGAAAATTTTCAGATAAATTTTATTGCTAAATTATTGGCAGAAAGAATTCATCTTGATGTGTTTACCGGTAAGCCAAACTATCCAGAAGGTTCCTTTTATAAAGGCCATGGTTTTTTTGGTGTTAAATTTGAAAAGCTTTTTAATTTTACTATAACTCGAATCCCGATTTTCCCAAGAAAAAAAAATCGCTTCTTTTTAATTCTAAATTATATTAGTTTCACCGGCATTGCTATCTTTTTGTTACCATGGGTTATGCGAAAAAATCGTTACGATGTAATTTTTGTTTATGGTGTTTCTCCCATTTATCAAGTTATTCCGGCAATTTTCTTTGGATATTTGAGAAATATTCCTGTTGTGTTATGGGTTCAGGATTTGTGGCCTGAAAGTGCTGTACATGCAGGAAAATTGAAATCAAAAATATTGATTTCAATTTTAAAAAAATTAGTCATTTTTTGTTACTCTAGATCTTCTTTAATATTAGTGCAATCTGAAGATTTTGTTGATAGTGTTAAGAAGTTATCACCTAACTCTAAAGTTGAATATCATCCAAATACAGTGGATGAAATATTCTTGCGGAATAATTTAAGCGGTAAGTTCGTTGACAAGGCCTATTCATCCGAATTTTTTTCTGTTGTATTCGCAGGTAATATAGGTGAGGCACAGTCAATAGAAACCATTGTTTCGGCAGCTGAGTTATTGGCCCCTTTTTCTAATATTAGATTTGTATTTGTGGGCTCTGGAAGTAAAGGTGAGTGGTTAAGACGTCAAATTGAAGAAAAAAAACTAACGAACGTTGAATTTAAAGGAAGGCATCCTTTAGAGGAAATGCCTTTAATTTTGGAAAGTGCCGATGTTTTGCTTGTTACTTTGAAGGATGCCGATGCATTTAATAAAACAATCCCTAATAAAATTCAAACTTATCTTGCTATTGGTAAACCAATTGTCGGATCTTTAAACGGAGCTGGAGCTGAGCTTATAAAAAAATCCGGTGCTGGTTTTGCTGCGCCTGCTCAGGACGCTAAGTCTCTTAGTGATATAATATTAAGATTCAGCAATATGAATGACGAAGAGCTACTTAATTTTAGTCAAAATGCTAGATGTTATTTTGAGAATAATTTTGAGCCTAATTTTCTCGTTGATAGATTATTGGCCCACTTTAGTTCAGTTCGAAAGGAGCTCTAGGTTTGAGAGTACTAATTCTTGGTGTTAATGGAATGTTGGGTAGTGCGATGTTGAAGTGCTTGGCCCAACGTCCTGATTTGGATGTTTTTGGGACGATTAGATCATCCGAGTCTCTGAAATTTCTCAAAGAGTATTCATGCAGTGATAATATTTTCAAGGGAGTTGACGTAACTAATCCGGACACTCTTCTTGAGATAATAAGTTCTATAGAGCCTGACATTGTTATTAACTGCGTGGGGTTAATAAAACAGCTGGCTGAATCTGACAACCCTTTGATTACTATCCCCATCAACACTATTCTGCCTCACAGATTGGCGAATATCTGTAAGTTGGCAAACTCTAGATTGATTCATTTTAGTACGGATTGTGTTTATTCTGGTTCCAAAGGGAATTATATTGAAAGTGATTCTTCAGATGCTTATGATTTATATGGAAAGTCTAAGTACCTTGGGGAGGTTTATAGTGAAAATTGTCTTACTATTAGAACATCGATTATTGGCCATGAACTTCAAACTTGCAATGGGTTGGTTGAGTGGTTTCTCAGTCAAGAAAGTAGCTGCAATGGATATGTGAATGCAATATTCTCTGGCTTACCAACTATTGTTTTATCACAAATAGTACGCGACGTAATAATTGATCGTAACGATATTTCTGGCCTTTATCATATATCTTCGGATCCAATTTCTAAATATGACTTGTTAAAAATAATTTCATTAAAATACCGAAAAAAAATTGAAATTATGCCTTCAAGTGAATTAAGAATTAATAGATCTCTAAATAACGATAAATTCTTTAAGGCAACGGGATATAAAGCACCACCATGGGGAGAATTAATTGAAAAAATGTTTGCGATCATGTGACTGGAATAAGTATGTTTGAAAATAAGGTATTGCTGGTTACTGGAGGTACAGGTTCCTTTGGACGTGCAGTTTTGGATAGATTCTTAAAAACTGACGTCAAGGAAATTAGAATATTTAGCCGTGATGAAAAAAAACAAGAGGAAATGCGGATATTACTTAGTAACCCAAAATTAAAGTTCTATATAGGTGACGTAAGAGACTATTCTAGTGTTAAAGATGCCATGAGAGGCGTTGATTATGTATTTCACGCCGCTGCTTTGAAGCAGGTTCCATCTTGTGAATTCTATCCTTTGGAAGCTATTAAAACTAATGCCCTTGGTTCTGAAAACGTTATTTCAGCCGCCATAAATCAGAAAGTTAAAAGAGTCATATTGTTGAGTACTGATAAAGCTGTTTACCCCATAAATGCTATGGGTATATCAAAAGCTATGATGGAAAAGATTATGGTCGCAAAATCAAGATTGCTTGACAATTCCGATACAGTTCTTTGTGCGACTCGTTATGGGAATGTTATGGCTTCTAGAGGCTCAGTAATTCCTTTATTTGTAAAACAAGTAAAGGATAACAAGCACATAACTATTACCGATCCAAACATGACAAGATTTCTTATGACTTTAGAAGAGTCGGTTGATCTAGTTATCTATGCATTTGAACATGGAATGCAGGGTGATATTTTTGTTCAAAAAGCTCCATCGTCTACTGTTTTAGATTTAGCGCACGCAATCAAGGAAGTTTTTAAATCAAAATCAGAAATAAAGATTATTGGTACGCGTCATGGTGAAAAGCTATTTGAATCGCTTATTTCTAGAGAAGAGATTGCTAAGGCAGAAGATCTTGGTTCGTATTATCGAATACCGTCTGACAATCGTGATCTTAATTATGCTCAGTACGTGACTGAGGGGGAAGAAGTTATTGCAGACCTTAGTGACTATACATCACACAATACTCATCGATTAAGTATAGACCAAATTAAAGAACTTCTTTTATCTTTGCCTTATATTAGAAGTGAATTGTAACTTGGCGGAAAACTCAATATGAATTATTCACAGTCGCAACTTAAAGAAATAGCTGATTCATCAATAGCAAAATTAATTAGCGTTGAAAAAAATATAAACTATTTTGAAGAGCCGTTTAAACATGTCTTCGTTGATAATTTTTTCCCTACGGATTTTGCATACAACTGCCTAAAAAATTTCTCTGATGTTAATGATAAAGATTGGGACACCAGTTTTGACAAGGATATTGAGGTTAAGTACAGAACAAAATGGAAGTCTGAGCTTGATATACCAGATGTTATTGTTGATGCTGTGAGAATACTAAATAGCGCTGATTTTTTAAATGCGATGTCAAAAGTAATGGGTATAGAGAAAATAGTTTCTGATCCATATTTTACTGGGGGCGGGCTAAATGTTACTAGAAGAGGCGGCTTGCTTGATGTTCATGTTGATGGTAATTACCATGATGCAACAGGGTTAAATCGTAGATTAAATGCTTTAGTTTATTTAAATCCTGGATGGGAAGAGTCTTGGGGTGGTGAGTTCGGGATTTACGATAACACAGGTGATCAGTGTGTGAAAAAAATAGCCCCATTGTTTAATCGATTAGTGATTTTTGATAGTCATGATAAGAGCTTTCATGGCCTACCAGACCCAATAAATTTTCCCGATGAGGTGCCTAGAAGATCTATATTGTTATATTACTATACGAAAGATCCTAGACCTTCAGATCAAATTGTTATTGATGAGCCTCATAGCGCCCTTTGGAAAAAAAGAAACCTTAATGACAAAAAAGGCAATAAAACACGCGATTATTTTTAATTAAATGCTGCAAGGATATTGAATATGTTTAAAGTGATGACAATTTTGGGTACACGTCCCGAAATTATCAAGATGAGTCGGGTGATCGCTGAGTTTGACGCGCAAGTGAATCATGTTCTAGTTCATACAGGACAGAATTATGATTATGAGTTAAATCAAATATTCTTTGATGAGCTTTCTATAAGGAAACCAGATTATTTTTTGGGTGCAGTAGGTGAAACTGCATCAAAAACCATCGCTAATATTATTGACAAAACGGATGAAATTCTTCATATAGAAAAGCCTGACGCCGTTTTACTTTATGGTGATACAAACTCATCTCTGGCAGTAATTGCTGTAAAAAGACACAAGATACCAATTTTTCACATGGAGGCCGGCAACCGATGTTTTGATCAGCGTGTTCCAGAAGAGTTAAATCGCAAGTTAGTTGATCATTTGAGCGATGTGAATTTTGTTTTAACTGAACACGCAAGAAGATACTTAATTGCAGAAGGAATTAAGGCTGAACTAATATTCAAGACAGGCTCTCATTTACGAGAAGTATTGGACTTTTATAAGCCTAAAATTCAAGACTCAGATGTCTTGAATAGGTTGGGAGTTGAGTCTGGTAGATATTTTGTTGTTAGCGCACATCGAGAGGAACATGTTGACTCATCAGAAGGTCTGCAGGATATATTAGAAACTCTGAATTCACTGGCTGATAATTACCAATTTCCAGTAATAGTATCTGTTCATCCAAGAACTAGAAAAAGACTTTCTGATTTTGGGATTGGCGAACTAAATCCAAATATTAAATTTCTGAAACCGTTCGGTTTTTGTGACTATATTAAATTGCAGATGGAAGCCTTTTGTGTAATTTCGGATAGTGGAACAATTACTGAGGAAGCATCATTACTAAATCTACCAGCAGTTACAATTCGCAATGTTCATGAGCGACCAGAAGGTATGGACGAGGGTACTCTCATAATGTCAGGGCTGAAAAAAGAACGAGTACTAGATGCTGTGAAGGTTATTTTTTCCCATTTCAATAGAGGGGAAAGAGTAATTTCACCAGTTGCTGATTATGATAAAAATTGTGTTTCCAAGCAGATATTAAGAGTGGTTCTAAGTTATATTGATTACGTAAACGTCAATATTTGGCATAAATGATGATAAGGAAGCTCTTTCTTTATTCTGTTGCAGTAATTTCTGCAATTCTCTTCGGTTGTGCTTTTCCTCAATATATTGGCAATCCCATTTATTATGTTGCATTTAGTGTACTAGCTAATGCTCTTTTCATTTATGGATTTCTATCAAGATCATTTTTTGCTTTATTTATAGGTACATTTTTTTGGTTGGGATTTTGGGTTAAGTTTTCTTATAGGCTATGGAGGTTAAATCACGCTTTTGTTGATCCAGTAGGTCTGTTTGATTATTGAGCTCAAAGCTATGATCATGCTTTAGCGCTCGATAGAAGACCACTTTGATAAAGCTTATGAGTTAGAAGCCGAACTTGAGACGCGCAATAAAATAGCCATTTTAGATGCAATACAAGGTATTTTACCAAAAGGCGTCTCGTGTATTTATATTCGCCAAGGTTAGCCAGGTCTGCGCTTCAATCGACCAAGACCCTCAACTGCACACCATCGTTTGCTTGGTGGCCAAGGCCTCAATCCTATCAAATCTTAAGTTGCTTTGCCTCTTGAGCGAGTCGAGGCGACGCCTCATTGACCATTTAGGGCTGCTGGGTTTATAGGTCACGCATTGGTCGATAACTTAATA
>Ga0114998_10001760_pt1 | contig 16677 bp, 9 predicted proteins | sample ArcticOcean_MG_C_5_FD_87044 | JGI IMG/M metagenome (GOLD analysis project Ga0114998, IMG submission 87044) | Marine microbial communities from western Arctic Ocean - ArcticOcean_MG_CB4_138 | ecosystem: Environmental > Aquatic > Marine > Oceanic | place: Arctic Ocean: Canada Basin | collected...
ATAGATATTTTTACGTTCTTCTTCTCGAGTACTAAGCCGATGGGTTGTTGTTATTTGTTGTTATTAGTTGTCTTTATAGTGATGTGAATTATATGTAAAGTTATGGAATTACAGAAACAGCAGCAGACAGCAGTCAGGAGAGGGGCTAGTTTTTAACAGAACAGTCAACAGCGTACTGCTGCAAAAGATGACCGAATTTCTTTGAACAAAATGTTCTTTACTCAACAGAGAGCGATGCAGAGAGCGCGAGCGTGGACTGAAAAACGCCCAGCGGAGTCTTATCGAACGATCATCGAGAATCACGGAAGAGGACGTCGTTTAAGTTCACTTTTTCACCGAACATGTTCGTCGCCGTCGAGGCGATGGAAGGAGAATCGGATGAAGCGGTAGAAGCGCGAGGTCGTTGCTTCGAGCGTTCGCGTTCGGCTCTCATTTCGCGAATAGAACCGTCCTCGAACTTTGTCTTTATGTGGTTCGATAACGAAGCGCCGCCCATGGCGATTAAGACTTCGGTTGGGATGTACCCAGGTTTCGGGCGCGCGCGAGCGCGCGGCAGTAAGCGCTCGCTTTCATCGACTGGCTCGTAATCGAATTCGTTATGGCGAGGCGCTCGAAGTTCCGCTTTCGTCGTAAACGCTGCGACGTCTTGCGTGCGTTGTCGTTGTTGTTTAGCGTATACGGCGTCGGCTTCTGTCGAGGCGCTCGAGACGCGACGTTCGTATTGGTCGCGCGGATCCACAAAGTTTTTCAAAGCAGCGCTGCCCTTGAACTCGTATCCCATCTCTCTTCTTCGTTGTCCAGGTGATTTATAAGATCCCCAGCTTTCGTTCTTATCCCACTCTGGTTGTTTCGGATCTCTCTCTTCGGCTACGAATCGTTGTTGTTGTTGTTGTTGCGAGTAATAGTCATCGCTCGGTCGCGGTACTTGCGCTCGTGGATCGACGACTGGGATTTCGGGAACCCATGAATCGTACGATTCTCTAGCCGCATGTCTCGAAGCAGACGTAGGCGGTCTAGTTGGATGGACAACTGGCGGGTCGTATCTTTCCAGAACAGGTCGCGTTCTGACCTGGTGTTGTTGTTGCTGTTCGTATTCATATTCTCTTTGTGTTTGGTAGTTCATGTTCATCTCGTCAATGTTATTCATAACAGGTGCACTTTTCTGTTCATATTGTTGCTGTTCTCGCTTTCGATTAGTCGCGTTCCTCCGCTGCTGCTGCTGCTGCTGTCTTTTATAATAACCCGAAGAAGAAACGGCCGCGTTCGTAAACGCTTGCGCGCATACAAAAAACCCGCTCACGACGCTCGCGAATATCGCAAACGCGCTGACTAAAACTCCCCCAGTCGTCAGCGCACTCGCAACACCGTACACTTTTGCTAAAAAAGTAAACCTCGCGGCATTAATCGAAGCCGCTGCGACGCACGCGCTGACCATCGTAATCGGAATTGAAATCTTCGACGCCCGAAATGTCCAGTCGAACCACTCCTTGGCTATCGAAAACCGTACTCGTCCCGCGCTCGTTCGCTTCGTTGATATTCTTCTATTTCTATTATTACTTTTGCTTTCATGGTCTTCGTTCGCGTCGTTGAAGAAAAAATCTTCATACTCTCCATCAAAAACGAGCTCTCTGTCCGCCCGCGCGTCGTCGTTCGCTTCGTCTTTGAAATCTCTAAAACGTTCCCCTTTCTTGGCCACGAAATCATAATCTTGCCACCCGGCGATGCTGTTCGCATGCGCTTTCGCATACGCTCTTAAACATACACCGTTACCAAAAGAAGAGGAGGACGACGACGACGAACACGGTTTCTGTTTAATCTCGCGCTGTTTCGAAATAACGCACGCTCTGACTCGCTTCCTCGAATCAATTACGTGCAACGAAAAAGTCGTTTGACTGCGCGAGAACATTCTTCCTCTCCGATGCGTCGAATAAATATATACGTGCGTGTATTTATAGATACGGAGAGATGTATATCTTAAATTACTCTCGTCTTCTCAAAAAAACCGTTTAATCGCAACGAAAACTCTTCTTCTTCTTCTTCTTCTTCTTCTTAATAAGAGTGTTCGATTCGAATTCGCTTTCGTTGTTTTTATATCGTTTTTTTCTTTTCTTTTAACGAGCAAAAATAATTCCGATATGGAAAAAATCCCTAAATAATCCCCCTTAGTAGTATTTCCCTAAAAAGGTCCATTTGCGTCATAAATATCTCAACTGCCGCTTTATTACTAGTACTCACCACTAGTTTATATACACACACACAGACATAATAGTAATAACAGCGTACATACATACATACATCGCACGACTACGATTCAGAATCGCTCCTCTGTTTTCTGTTCTGAAACAGAAAGCTCACGAAAACAGGTTCACGGACCGCTTCCGTAGAAGTCATCAGGGAAGAAATGCGTTCAACACACTTTTCAATCAATAAGAAATAAATAAGCAAAGCTATTATTAGCGAGCACTGTTTCAACACAGAGAGAGAGAGAAAAGTGATATTAAGTACATAAACGTGGTCTGCTGCTATCGGATGACGGTATAGAATAATGGACGATCGCGCGAGTGCGTATGCAAACCGTGCTCGTTTTTTTGAAAAGCCGAAAGAGATCCCGAAAGATTTCGATGCAACGAACAAGCCTCCGTGGGTCCTTCCAAGACCGGATTTCAGGTTCAGCGTACCTCCAAAGAAACCGAGCAAGGCGAAGAGGAGGAGGATGGCGACTACTGCTGCCGCTTTTGCTCACGCTGAAAAGAGGAACGTAACAAGAGTAAGCACTGATGATGACGATGGCGATGATGACGATGATCGAGAGGAAGAGGCGCAGACGACGCGGTGGGAGAATTTCGTGGAATGGCCACCACCGAGAAGAAGACGAGCGAGTAGGAAAGAGGAAGAAGAAGACGAGCGAGGTATTAATTTTGATGATCGCGTTGTTTTTTTTATCGATACGAACGCTGGAGATTTAGGGGAAGATGTAGAAGGAGATTTAGGAGGAGGAGGAGGAGGAGAAGAAGAAGAAGAAGGGGAGGAACGAACGATGATGTTCGTGTTGACGGACGAGTGGGCTAAGAAATTCGCAAAGACGGCATTAGAACGAACAGAGCGAAGGAAACAAAGGAAACGCGAAGAAGCGCTTGATAGACCGAAGAATGCGAGGGTAGAGAGGGCGAGAGCGAAAGTTGAGGAGACTATGAAGAGGTGGGATTTGCTCGATGATTAGATTATACGTAACGGATGTAGTAAATAGTTCAATAATTTGCACGTGAGTGTAATAAAATGAAATACATAGATAGTATTATTATCATGAATGCCGTCGTCGTTTATTTACTTTCTTCCGGTTTCTTTTGTTTTGCCGGTTCTTCTTCTTTCTTCTTCGTCGGGGTACCAGCGGCTGTTGAAGTAGTTTCTTTCGCGTCTACAGCGGCGGGAGCTTGCGCGGCGGCGACTTCAATTTTCACATCTTTTGGCGCTTTCGCGTCTTCGATTCTTTTTATTTCAGCTTCGGCGGCAGCTTCGCGAGCGTTTTGAGCATCAATCTGTTCTTGCGTGAGCGTTTTCACCTTTTGGAGATCCTTCTTCGGTTCTGACACAGGAGGAAGAGGAGTCGCGTCGGGCGCGACCTTCTTCAAAGGAACATGTTTTTCTTCAACCTTCGCCGCAGGTGCTTTCGAGAACAAACCTCCTCCACCAACGCTCGGTGCTGCTGCTTTTTTGGCTTTGTACTGTCTCCAGCGTTTCAAAACAACCGATGCCGCAGCTCTTTCCGAAGCTAACGGCCATAAATTTGAAGGCATATATCCTTGCCAAGCTCCAGTTTCTAAAAGCTCTTCGACGGACTTGTGCTTATGCAAACCCAAATCACCTTCGTGCGCTTCTTTGACTTGTTGCGCACGAATAACGCCAGCTCGAGCTTTTTTGATATCTTCCTCAGTCTCGTCAACGTTATCAGTGTACATCGGTCGTTTCAATGCGATTTGAAGTAATTCTTTTGAACGCATGGTTTGAAGAATCGTAATAATTGGAATTGGACAAAGCCAAATTCTGTATTCTTCGGATCCGTAACCGAGCGTTGGCATGCCAAGGATGAGCACGATTTGCGCAAAAAGCAAAGTGAATATCATCTGTCGAACGAGCCACGCCCACATGGCAATATCACCCATGTACTTTTGCAAATACGCGTACGTGTACATATGTTTACCAAAGATGTACATGATGTAGAAAAATACGAAAGCAAACGGTAAGATGATTGGCGCGATGATGGAATAAATCATGGCGATGAAGAAAATCATCATCGCTTGCGGCGGCACAAGCATCATTGGCGTCGGTTTCGGAATTGCCCACTCAACTTTCTTCTTTTGTGGCGGCCATTGTAAAGAACGAACTCTGTACATTACAGATTTGACGCAGTATCCACCGATTGAACCAATGTTTAACAGTTCCATAATCGTAGACGTTGCAGTTCTCATGATTATAAACTTGATGAAATACGTAGACGTTGCAATCATTTGTCGTGTAAATGTATACGCAAACAAGTGAGGCTGCTGTAACCAATCTTGTAAATCGAGCCAAAGTTCTCTTTCAGACATGTTTCCGACGACTAGATTGACAATCACGATATAGAAGTATGTCGAAGCGCCAAACGAGTCCATCAAAGAATAAGACGTTAGTCCAGTCAAACGTGAAGTCACCGACGCAATCGAACCAGCGATTGAAATCAAAATGGAAAGCAAAACGGCAATCATGATAGAATATAACGTTTCCCCGTACTCTTCGCCGACGTACTTCACGATTTCTGATTTGTACTCGTTAAATAATTTCGTCGCGTACGATACAGGAAACATGAAGAAAATGGTTATGAAAACACAAATGAAACGAACTTGAGCCGTCTTCCAATCTCGCACAGGTTTTGTGCTCGCGATGTTGTGCCAGACCATATCAGTTGGACCAGGCGCTTGCATCGTCATCCACTGGCCAAACTGATCATCAATTTGGACGGAGCCCATGACCAAAGCATCTTTTTGATACTTGAACACAACAACAGCGCCTGCGGCGGGTTCGATCGAGTTAATTTCTTTCTCTCGAACGGCGTTGAACCTTTTGAAGAACTTTTCTTCTTTTGCAACGTATTTAGCATAGCCACGCGTGGCCTGTTTCAATTCGAAGCGCAGAATTCGTGCACTTCTTGAATACCCTTCAAAAGCTTTTGGATCTTCTTCCTTTCGTTTCGTGAGTTCGTTGTGCGCCTTGGTATACTGAATCATGTAATCTTGAACGGCTTTCCATTTGCGAGCAACGCTGTCAAGTTTCCTCGTATCCGAAGCGAGCATCTTAAACGCAATCTTATCTGCGCCTACAATTCGTTCGACTTTAGAGGTTAGAATAGAATCTGACTCCCACCTCATGAGCGCTCGAACTCGTCCGTCTTGCGCGAAGACTTTATCCGCGGCAGACTCTGAAGCACCAGCTTGTTCGAGATCACCATCGCTGCCCGGGCTTTTAGAAATCGATTTTTGGAAGCCGGCGAGAATACCTTTTTGTTTCTTTTCGCCGTGATCGAAGTCATCGCCCATTTTCTTTTGAATGGCTGCAATGTTAACAAGACCTTTGATTCGACCCGCAATTGAAGTCGACTCTTCTTCATGTTTCAACTCTTTACCGAGTTTGTCTTGCATCGCAGCGATGCGCTTTGTTTGCGCTTCGCTCAAGTCAGTCGATGGAAACGGCGACGTCGTATAACGAGGAATATCAGTTATGACGACGGCATGCGATTTGATGCCAACCTCTTCCGGTTTTAAGTTCCACATCAAGCGAGCGAACATGACGCATTCGCGCTCGATGAGTTTAACTAAAACGACTGATAATAAAAGCATTTCGGCAACACAAAGTTGCCAAGTGAGATGTTCCTTTGCTGAAGCCATGGAGAGTTGGCGAACGTTCCCTGATAACGCGGCATCGATGACAGCTTCTTGACCAGAGAGTTCATCTTCACCATCGGTGAAATAAAAGTACACCAAAACTGGCGTGCAAAAAACGGATGCAAATAAGAAGAAGATTGAGCACATGCGAAACCATCTTAAGACCATATATTCGTCTAAGGTCATGTGCGATCGTAAATATGGCATATCCATTCTAATCGCGTGCCAAAGCCACGCTAAACCTAACATCCCCGTCGGTGGTGGCGCAAGTTCGTTGAATATGGCATAATCCGGATTTGTTCGATCCAAGTGCGCGCACGGATCAACGACTGATTTTAACCAAGGTCTGCCTCTCAAAACGAGAAAAATGAAAAACGCGAACCAAAACACGACGACTAAGGCACCGACATATTTCGCGGCTTCAATACCAGATAACGTTTCTTCGCAGTTGCCACCATCGGCGCACGCGTACTGATATATGCACGCCACACCAGTACCAACTGTCCCAATTCCTTCTTGTGAATAGGCTCCAGAATATCCAGTCGCGTAATATCCTTGTTTGTTATTACATGCAAAGCATACCATCAAAGACGTATCTGGACACGCGTTAATCGTCGTCTCAGCGGCCGTCGAGCTCGAATTCGTATACGCTTTCAAAGAAGCATACCCTAACGATGAATCGAACACGAACTGAGGCGGTTTATCCGTCGTCAACAGCGTCTTCACCGTATTATCGCCTCCGAACATCGACTGATCTTTAAACGCGCAATTCGTACATCCGGCCGGGCACGCGCAACTCGTCGCCGTCGATCCTTCCGATGATTGAGACGTTAACTTTACAGTTATCCACGCTCCGGCGTTTAAAAACGCTGTATTCATAACAGTAAGTCAGTCATGAAGAAGAAAGATAAGCGAGCATACTCGGTCAGAAAATGTTCATAATCGCTCTCATCGATTCTTAACAACAACAACGACAACAAAAACGACGACGACGACGACGACGACGACGACGCGTTATTTACACTACTTGGTCACATCCGTCCCCTTCAGTACATCGCGGTCAAACAGAGTTCTGATGAGATAAAACGAACAAAAACGAACAAAAAACAAAAACAATCATCGTCGTCTGACTACGTGCACTCACATTCACTCGTCTGCGCTCGAACGAGCAAGCAAAAGATAGCATTCGTTAGCACTACTAACGAGAGCGTGTTCGTCGCTCGCGTATTACTCATCGCGCGTTTAAAGAGCATATTCGTCTTCCTCTTCTTCGCCTCAAATTCGATCCGGCTTAAGATAAAGCAGCAGTCGCGCAAGCTACTACTTAAGCGACAGACAAAGGCAAAGAGAGCGAGTGTTGATGATACTACCGCTCTACTCTAAAATGAAAACGCGCTCTGATGATGAATAAATATGAATCGAGAGCGGTCTGCGGAAGAGAGCGCGCTCGATTTTCTCTTTTTGTCACGAAGTCGAGCGCGTGCCAAGCCGGAAAAAGTCCGAATCCGCGGAATCCTCTTTATCTTATGAAATTTACGAATAGGACAAAGTGTCGAAATTGAATCGCACAATTAATTACGCGAGTGCACAATTTTGGCTTTTTTTTTCAAAAATGCACAGTTGCGACATCCCTATCGCCTATGCACAAGTGCTGCTGCCAATGAATTTTCGGCTTTGGCAGCACATCATCAGGCAGCACGTCTTTGAGGCGAAACTGAATGGATTTTCGAACGAACTCGAATGAATACGCACGGTATAGAACATGAAAAGAACTACGTACAACACGTCTATTTATCTATATTCTACTCTAATAATCTAACGATGTAATAATTAATGAAAAGAAAAATAGGCAAAAATCATCCCCTGCGCTTCGATAACCTCCACGAGTCCTTCTCGTTAAACCTATCGAATAAAGGTTCGAGCTTTTCCATTCTCTTACGTTTACTGATCACGCGCGAATCGGCTTGTTTGAAAAAGCGCGGAGCGAGCTCGACTAACCATTTCGGGTCAATAGCAGTACATTCACGCATGTATTCCTTTGATGTTAAAACTAACTCGTGGTAAACGACCCAATCGGGTTGGCGTTGGAATAACGAGGACGACGGGTGGATGTACGTCGGCGTGTTTTCGACGAGCGTTTTGAAACCTTCTTGAGGGTCTTTCTTAGCGGCGTGGAAGAAGAACCCGGAAGTGATGGCCCTGCGAATTCTGTTGAAGTTTCTTCCGCACGAAGTGACTTCGAGGCGGTATCTATCCATGATCGTTAAAAGTTGCTTGCGCACGTCTTGCGCGCGACGGAGTGATCTCGCTTGTAAATAGTTTTCAAAACACCACGGCGACGTGAAGTTATTCGCCTTCCAAGCTTCGTAGACAGTTAATAACGTTAAATGATCGCCCTCGGGTTGAAAAAACTTCGCACGTTTCTGATCAGCTGGACCTTGTTTTTCCTTTGGACGATAAAATATGTTTTGCGCGGAAAGCATTGCGACGATTGTGAGAATTTCTTCAGCGCACCCTAAATCTACAGAAGCGATGAGCATTTTTGACATTGGCGGTTCGAGAGGGAACTCGGCCATTTTTCTGCCGAGTCTCGTCAATAACCCTTCTTCGTCCAAAGCGTTCAAGTTATATAACTGTTCAAGAGCGGTGACTAAAGTTTGTGCTGGAGGTGGGTCCATGAAATCAAAGCCTCCAGGACCGAGATCGTTTATACCCATAGCTTTTAAAGTTAAGCACGTCATGCCCAAGTTCGTTCGCTGAATCTCGGGCACCGAAGTTGGTAACATTTCGTTCTTGAACGCAGCCTCTGTGTATAATCGAAAGCATTTTCCAGGTCCAGTTCTACCAGCTCTACCAGCTCGTTGTCTCGCCGAAGCTTGAGAAATCGGTGTAACTATTAAAGAATCCATTCCAACTTTTGCGTTGTACACTTTTTGCTTCGCAAATCCAGGATCAACGACGTAATAAATGCCATCGATGGTCAAAGACGCCTCCGCAATGTTCGTCGCAATTATGCACTTACGACTTCCCGGAGGCGCTGGATCGAAAATTTTCGTTTGCATTTCAGACGGTAAAGATGAATACACGGGTAAAATGTGCAAATCTGGCACAGATGGACCAAGCGCTTTGACGCGCTCGTATAAAATCCCGCAACCTGTATCGATTTCTTCTTGACCGGTTAAGAAGAGCAAAATATCACCCTCGGGTTCGGTTAAATGTATTTGCATCACGGTAATTAAAGCCGCATCTAGATAATCGCTCTCGGGAGCTTTTGTATACATTACTTCAACTGGGAAAGTTCGTCCAGGAATTGTAAAAATTGGACACTCGAAGAAATAAGTCGAAAACTTTTCGGCATCGAGCGTCGCAGAAGTGACGATGATTCGTAAATCTTTCCGTTTCGAGCAGCATTTCTTCAGCAAACCAAACAAAACATCCGTGTGTATCGTTCTTTCGTGCGCCTCATCGAGCATAATGACTGAATATTGCGTCATCATTTCATCTAACAAAGCCTCTCTTAAAAGCATACCGTCTGTCATATATTTAATCACCGTATCTTCGCTCGTGCAATCTTCGAAACGAATGGCGTAACCGACTTCTTCGCCTAACAAACAACCAACTTCTTCGGCGACACGCTTTGCAACGGACATCGCCGCGACTCTTCTAGGTTGGGTACATCCTATTCTACCTTTTGTCGTATATCCACTTTCTGCGAGATATTGTGTCATTTGCGTAGTTTTACCGCTGCCGGTTTCACCGATGACGACTAAGATTTGGTTTTCATTGACGGCTTTGATCAGTTCTTCTCTAAGTTTGAATATAGGAAGCGACTGTCGTTGTTCGATAATCGATCCTTTTTGACTAAATCCGAACTGTGGCGCTTTACCAACCGATTGCTTCTTCCACTCTGGCATGTCCTCTGGCGCGATGTTTTGACCTCGAACATCTGCGACGAGTTTTCGATCATCTTGCGCAGCCATTGGGTCGAGCCAAGCCTGATTGAGATTTTCTGGAACATCTTCGTCCATCGCTGCTCGTTTCCTTTGATCAGTCATCTCTCGACGCTCTTTGGCCAACGCACCTTGTGTCATCGCCGCCCGTTGCATAGATCCGTCTGGATTTTTAACAATTCTGATCGGAGAAATATCGCCCAAAGTTTGCTCAGTTTGTCCGGCAAGAAACGGCGCTTCTTCTTCGTTAATTTCAATATCAAACTCTTCTTCCGCCTCTTCTTCGTACGCTAATACACCATCGTTTTCGGGATCAAAGTTTGGATAGTCCTCAACTTTTAAAACGCCACTCGCGATGAGTTGTCTCGCTTCCCATAATTCTGGAGACGACATTCGTTTAATCGGCCTTCGGCGATTTAAACCACTCTTATCGTCAACCATTCGTCCATCTGCGGCGAAATCTTCCTCGGTTTGCTTAATTCCAGATAATCCTTTTACGGAGTTCGTCATGTTTGATCCTTTCGCGCCAGCACCAAAGCGTGGAATGATCGGATCATCAGAAAATCCCCCTGCTGCTCTCGACGAAGAAGGCGGCGCAGGATTTGATCTCGGCGGTGGAGGAACGTTCCTACTACTATTACTGGTATTATAGCTATTATTATTATAAGTTTCCTCCTCCTCTCCAGTTCTTTGATTCACGTCACTCATCGACAAAGCTATTCTATTATTCGTCATTGATAAAACCTTCACGAAGCAAAAATTCCCTTTTTGCACAGAATCTCGAGCCGAATTCCCGTTCGAGACCCTCGGTAACTTTGAGACGTGCGCTAACCCTTCGGTCTTATCCAAAAACTCAGTGAGCTCAACGAACGCCCCAAAATCCATCACGTTCGTCACCATCCCTTTATAAATCTTATTCACTTCCGGTTTCCCTCGAATCGTCTTAGCGACCGCTGCGAGTTTCCCGTTCTCCTTCTCGAGCCGATGCGCCGAATCATCCAAACCTACTCCTCCCTTAGAAGAACTCGCTCGTTTACCATCGACATAATCTAACCTCTCCGCGTTCAAAGTATCCAATCTCGGATCATCACAAGCGTTCTCGATCGGATTCCTATCTCCGTATAACTCCCTCGATAGCATCCTCGCATGTTCCTCGTGGTCTCTCACTTTCAACCCAGGGAACGGTTGCTCCTTCGTCGGTTTCTTTCTCACGTTCTCATCGTTCGCATTCGCACGTGCTTTACGACCGTTCCCCTTCTCCGCCTGTTCGATCATTGCGCATAATCCTTCGGCCTCTTCTAAAGATACTTCGCACCCGAATTCGTTCAGGACTTTATGGAACCGTGCAGAGCAGAACTCGCATTCGTTGGCCTTCATGTGAACGAATTCGGATAAAGTTTTATCCGCGACGCCTATCAATCGCTCGAGCGCTTTCGTGATCTTTGTGATTAAGGATAGGTGTGCGAGTTTTTGCATCATTGGGTTCGTCATTAGTCGTGTGTGTGTGTGTGTGTGTGTGTGTGTGTGTGTGTGTGTTTCTTCTTTTATTATTTTATTATTTTATTATTATTTTTATTTTTAACGTTAGTGTTGTTTGTTTTCAATGATGCTCTTAAACTGTTAAAACTACCACAAACGCGGGATGAGTAGCAATTATAAAAAAGTTCTTGACGCAGATCTTTGACTCGTGATATGCGACGAGAATGAGAGAGAGAGGTGTTATTATTTGATCACAAAGCGCTATGTGTATCTATATATATATCTATATATCTATATATATGTATAACGCGTCTGAAGAAGAGTGTAGTTTCAAAACTCGTACTCGTCGAAGACGTTGTTCGAGCGAAGCAAGAGTTCGGAGGCTTCGCGGTACCACTTTTGTAATACGCGTTCTTTTTCAGAGTTTTCTTCGTCGAAATCGATATCGACGTCGTGCGTGTGCATGACGCCTTTCGAATACGAGCGAGTGTTTTTGATGGAGTATATGTATACTTTGCGATTGCGTCGTCTGGCGCAGTCGTTGCTTTTGATTATTTCGTCTCCCTTTGACGTTCTTTTCTGTTTCTGTTTCTGTTTTTCTGTTTGTATTTTTCGAGGTTTTGTGATGTAGGCGAGATCAAAATATATGCTCGCTTTTGGGGGGTTAAGCCTGCGTATGTTGTTGTTTAATCGTGCAAAACGTGATCGCTTAAAAGCGTGAGAAGATGAGTCGAATATCAAAATTTAAAGTGAGACGTACCGTTTTTTTGCCATCTCTTGATCGTATAAGAAAGAGTTTTGAATTAACGGTTCCCAAATATCCGATCGCGTGATTATCCCGATTAATTTCCCAGGCTTTTCGTCATCGTCCTTGTTCTCTTCAACGACCGGTAGACGATGTATTTTGTGTTTCAACATCAAACCAGCGGCTGAAGAAACATACGCGCGCGGCGAAACCGTCAACGGCATCGGAGTCATCGCTTCCCTAATCATTCTGATATGTTTCTGATCAGCGAACGAAATGTAAGAAAGTCTCTTCACGTCGTTGCGTGATACGACGCCGACGAGGTTATCGTCATCATCGATCACTGGTCCACCTTATTTAAAATTTAGATACATAAAACCACGAGATATTTATAATTTTTACCGTGATATTTGCCAAGGAACGATATTACTTTTTGACTCGTTAAATGGTCCTTCTCGTGCAAGCACTGCGGTTGAGGAGTCATAAACTCTTCCACGCGACTGTATGGCCAAGATATGGCCGCTTCATCGGAAGTTAAGTGCAATCCTTCGTCGTTCTTCTTCTTCTTCTGTTGTTGTTGTTGTTGTTGTTGTTGTTGTTGTTGCGTTTCCTTGGAAACAGCTCTTTGCTGTCCGATATTTTCTCTAGGATTTTTAGAGCGCGCTCGCGTAAATGCGAGATGAGGATAAAACATTGGCGATATTTGAGCCATTGAACACATTACTTGTGTATGTGTACACTAATATGCGCCGATATTTATTCGTGCGCGTGTTTATTTGTGCGTGTGTGTATTTGTGTTTATTTGTGTGTATTTTTTTCCCGCGATATTCGCTCGTATCGAGATATTTTAAAACAGTAGTATAGAGAAAAAAGTGCGCGTGTGTGTGCGCATGCGTGTAACGTAACGAGTCTTTGGCGATATCTCTAGCGACGAGACTGAGCAATTCCATCGTCGTCGTCGTCGTTGACTTTCTTCATTTCTCTCTCATTCCTTTCCTCGATCGTATGTATTCATCGTTCAATCGATGCAATTGAAGTCTTTGTTCGCCCCAAAACTCGCACGATAAACGACGCTCTCCGAGCTCGAACCAATGTTTATTATATACAGCTATTGCGGCGATCTCCTTGCTTCTATCGTTCAATTCGTCAATCACGCGAAATCTTTCTTCCTTTTCTTCTTCTTCTTCTTCTTCTTCTTCTTCTTCGTTCTTGTTCTCTTCTTTGAGAAAGCGATATAGAAGTACGCCTTTGACCTCTCGCTCTTGATTGTAATCTTCTTCGTACCCATCTTCATCTTCTTCGGCAGTTAATTTTGCGCAGACGTATACATCACATCGCGTTATGTCTGCTTCGTATAATAAGCACTCTCGCCAAAGAAGCACGTCGTTCACAACACCGACGAGAGTTTTCTTGATGTCGATATTTTTCTTCGTATCGTTATTGAGCTCTTTCTGGATATTTCTATTTTTCTTTATATCGCGAATAGCGCGCGCGGCTGATTGCGGGCACGGTACTGCTTTAAAAGAAGACATTGCAAACATTAAATCAATGCACGCGTGTGTACTCGTCCGTTCATTGAGGAGGATTTGATTTTCGAGGCGCGGTATATATTCAAGTGAGCACCGCGCGCGCGCGTTAGTTTTTTTTATAAAGTTTGTTGACAACGGCCAAGAAGCTCGTAATCAGGTCATTACCTAAGTTTCTCTATAAATCGAGCAAGCTATGAGTAGTAGTAGTATTCATTGTTGAATAAGATATGTTTACATCGTTAAACTGCGTCGTTAACGAATCTTGCGCAGTCGAGCGACTTACTGCGACTAACAGAGCTTTCAAAATTACTTTTCGGCGAACTTTCGAGAATTCGTTCGCGGTATTCGAGAACCACGCTTTGGAGAACGCTTCGCAAACGCTTTCGAGTCGAGCGGCTCGATTTTGTGCATTCGCGATGTTCACGTAGTTTGTTAAAAACGCGATGACGTATGACGTTGTTGCGTATGCAGTTCTTTCGAGCGAAGTGCGCAAGATGTTGTCGACGTGTTCTTTCTTGGTGCTCGAGGAATAAGAAGAAGCTTGGCCTTCTGCGCCTTCGTTGTTGTTATTGTTGTTTTGGTGGAAACATTTTTTGAACATCGTTCCGTCGCCAAAGAGCGGTTCTGGCAACGCCTCGAAAAATTCCAACAAAGCGAGTGCGAGTTCGGTAACACTTGCGGCTGAACTCGGCATCGCTTGCGTCGTCGTCGTCATCATCATCGCTCCAGTGATGAAATCATCCAACAACGACGCCGACGAAGACTGTTCTGAATTCAATAATAATTCGTTCGATGCTGAAAATCCGCACGCTATGCGCAAACAGTTCTGGACTGCATTTTTGTGCTCAAATTCGCTTTTCGAAGTGAATAAATCATCTTTTGAAATCGTCCCGAACGCAAATAACGAGTCTACGAGCGTTGAAATCACTAAAGGAACATCGGGCGGAAACATGCTCAATGGCAACAAACGTATGGGTTTCCCAAAAATTGGATTTGGCGCATATACACCGGTAAGCGCAACGTACGCGTCTTGGCAATGTTCAGCGCGAATGACTAAGACAGCCTCTAAAGAAGAAGAAGCCCCGATTGATTTCAGTGTCTCAGAACCACTAACTAATGCGGAAATTTGAACTGAAACAGACGTCTCCGCCGAAACTGTCAATTTTCTTGGACTTATATCGCATACCCATTTCGGCGCGTCGCGTTCGGTATCACTGACGAGATCGTCATAACTACCTCCACGGCCATGAAAACCAACTGAAAACATCACACGATTGCCATAATTATTCCTTGGAAATTTAAACGTGATTGTACGCGTTACTCTTTCGTAATATTGTACGACGCCAAAGTCGCACGTATTACCGCTTTCTAAAATCACCTTTGTGGATTGCACTCTGTTCGTCTCCTCGGCGTCAAGTTTTCTTTGAAAATCAGTCAACATCCGTTTTAATCGTCCGTTATAATCTACAGTTCTGCATTTCAAATTAAACGTCGCCGATACTGGTTTATGATCGGAGTGGTAAATCTCGTCGTGGTCGTTATACGCGAGCAACTCTAAATCGTCTCCTTTCCATAAGATGCGATCGCACCATGCCGGCGCGCGTTTTTTCTTTTCTTCTCTATAATTTTCTTTGCTCACACTACTATTTCCATCGTCATCGTACTCGTCGTATTCGTTATCAAAATCATCGTTCGTTCTTTCTTTTTCTAAATTACCTATGCCAGAGTAGCGAGACGTTCCTGGTTTAAATTTATACGTCATCGGAAATCGAATATCACCTTCTTTAAACCCATTGAAAACGTTCCCCATTCGCATTTCTTGAATTAACTGGTCATGTTTCAAAAAAGGAAGGTAATTATTTGCGTCACTTCGAAACGAGCTCGTATTGTTATTGTTATTATTATTATTACCGCTACCGCTCGCTTCTTTCGACGACCGAAGCCTTACGTGTTCCAAGACATCATCTTTCGGTGCATTTAAACGATAATTCAAATCTCCAAAGAATATGCAAGCAGATGCATCCTGAATCTTCATCGCAGTTGAACCTGCATTATTATAATTTTCCTCGGCGGTATTTACAAACGAGCACTTTTGCAAAATCTCTTCAGCGTTTGCGTTTCGTCTCTTCGCGTCTTCTTCCTTCGATCCAGCCGCAAGATGCGCGCATACGAATGCAACGGTCGTATCACAAATTTTAAACATCGCACAACATCCACCTTTATTGCCTAGCTTTATTCCATTAAAACCTAACGAAAACCCAGTCGCTACCGTTGTCTTTATCGGTTTCTCTATAATACACTCTTCGCGGAACTTTTCTTTCGCGAATACAGTTAAGAACACCCCAACTAATTGCTGCGAGATAACTTTTACATATTTGTGGCGATTATAAAGCTTACCATTTTTCTTCTTCTTGTCTATATCTATATCATTATCGTCGTTCAAACAACTCAAAATCTTCTCCTCCCAGATCTTCGCCTCTCTCTCGACGTCTTGCACTTTCAAAACCTTTTGCACTTGTAAAGGTACAATCTCTTGAAATCCAACGACATAAACATCAACTCCTTCCTCATCATTTGAATCATCACTATCACGTAACCATTTATTAAATAAATCTAAATCTTTCTCAGGTTTCTTCCCGTTCGCGTTGAACGTACACACGCGAATTCTCGTCGTCAGTTCAATTTTCGTGTACAAATCGATCCTCTCTCTTTTGAACATTCCTTGGATTCTTGAGTTCTTAATCGAGAGTTTATTCATTATCTGGACCTTCGTTTCTTCGTGATGCTTTTGATAGTCATCGTTGCTATTATACATATCATTCTTCTCATTCTTCTCATTCGTCCCAGTAGTAGTAGTAGTCGTCGTCGTAGTCGTAGTCATCATCTGCGTCATCTCGTTCCTTTCATCGTCGAAGTCGTTCGCCTCGAACGTTTCCCATTTCGAGCAGAGTTCGTTGAAAGCGCTCTGTCGTTCGCCTCTTTCGCTGAAGAAGTCGAAAACGTTCGAAGAAAACCGTTCTTCGTTCATGTCGCTCTCGCTCTCCCTCTTTCTCCGTGTG
>Ga0114998_10001761_pt1 | contig 16668 bp, 17 predicted proteins | sample ArcticOcean_MG_C_5_FD_87044 | JGI IMG/M metagenome (GOLD analysis project Ga0114998, IMG submission 87044) | Marine microbial communities from western Arctic Ocean - ArcticOcean_MG_CB4_138 | ecosystem: Environmental > Aquatic > Marine > Oceanic | place: Arctic Ocean: Canada Basin | collected...
GTCATTCGAATAACCAAATTTTGCAGTATAGTCTTCAACATCAAGGCCTGTATCAGCGTTGCTGCGATCGCTGCTCTGAAAGCCCTCCGACTGCCATTGGTGAGTTTCGACCTTAAAACCAAACCCACTATTATTCGTGCCACCGTAAGTTGCGTGAACCCGATAGGTCCCATCCTCACCAGCTTCGGCATTCAAAGATCCTCCTCGATCTGTTGGTATGGACGTCGAAATCATATTCATCGCCCCACCAATGGTATACGGACCCTGCGTAATCGCAGACGGACCTTTCAAGATCTCGATAGCCTGCATGCGGCCGGCGGTTGGAAAGTAATAGGCAGATGGTGCCGAATAAGGTGCTGGTGCGATCAACACATTATCTTCCAGCAGGGTTATGCGCCCGCTTCTTTCTGTCGCAACGCCGCGTATGCTGATGTTGGGCCGCAGGCCATAGCCGTCTTCTATCTGGACTGAGACGCCCGGCGACTGGCGCAAGATCCTCTGAATATCCGAATAGGATTGCTCCTGCAATTGCTTTTCACCAATGTATTGCGCAGCGCCGCTAATTTGGTGGTTGTCGGTATTCTGACCGACAATGGTGATTTCCTCGATGAAAGGTACTTCGTTGCCATGTGCCACGTGGCTAAGCAGGATTAGGGTAAGTAGGACTATTACAGATTTCACTTTATTGGCCTCAATTAAATTGTAAGCCAGCAAGTTAACCGAAATGAGAATCATTATCAATATCTAATAAGAATAATTCTCATTAAATCGATCAAATCATAAAACCCAGCGCTAGAAACACCAATAATCCCGCAATACTCGTGAGAAGTGTCGGCACGCGCAGCGCTCGTGACGATGTGCCAAGCCAGAACCCGCTCAGTAGAACAATCAATAGACCAACGGCCATGAGCTTCTGCAGGTCTTTGAAGAATAAAGGTCCGTGTCCTTTATGAAGCTCGATCAGTGTCTTAATGACATCCGGCTGATTGAAGGTTACCTCTAACGCATCATCGCGGGTTCTAATCTGATAATAATCAGAAGACGTTGGTCGGGTGATGAACGTGCCACCGGAAACTTTTACGTACTCAAAATTGTGATCTATTCCATTGGCATTCAACAGTTCGCGAACATCACTTTCCAGCGTTTTCGAGTCAGCCGATATCATCTTTGTGACAGATAAGGGAACCGAAGTCGATTCAATAGAACCTTTTATACCGAGAAGATAAAGACCACCGGAAACAGCCGTCGCCAATAGCATCGGGAGAAAAAAAGCAGCAACATAGAGATGGATTTTGATCCAGAGACTTCGCATTCGAATCTAACGCCTAACTGTTATTTAAAACAGGATACTAGCATCTGATTCGACATTTCAGTAAGCCCCAATTTTATCGCCCAGCGCAGCCTCCCTGAAACCCGCCCCATCCTATGCTTGGTTTCATGGCGGAGCGTCGCTGAGTTAAAGAGAGGGTTTTCCGTCTTGGGTAAAATAGAGAAAACGACAAGATGTTGAAGTCTTTAGAAATGGTCCGCCCAGAGAGATTCGAACTCCCGACACCCAGGTTCGAAGCCTGGTGCTCTATCCAGCTGAGCTATGGGCGGATAGATTTTCGATATTACTTGCTTTAGTGGTTCTCTTCGAACCAAGGTTCAAAGTCCGCGTGCGGGCCACTGAACTCTATCCAGCCGAGCTATGGGTGGACAGAGCGCGAAGTATAGGCAAACTTGTCCAACTGCGCCAGATTTTCTCGGGAAATAGTTCGACGAAGCTATTTCGCTTCAATTCAGCAAATCTATGCGGCTTCCACTTAAGCGCAGATTGGCGAATAATCCTCACCAAACCATCAACTCAACAGTCGATCGTACGATTGGCTAAACTATCAGGAGCCACTATGTCAGACCAACTTCAAAATGCTTTCGAAATTCTCACCGGCCGAATCGGTGAGCAGACGTCACAGACCGAGTGGTTCGAAATTACCCAGGAACGCATCAATGATTTTGCTGATGTGACACTAGACCAGCAGTGGATTCATATCGACGTCGAGAAAGCTAACGCTGGTCCCTTCGGTGCACCTATCGCCCATGGTCAATTGACCTTGTCGATTATGGGTCACTTGCCCCGTGCGGCAGATGCGTCCAACAAGCAAACTGCTCTTGAAGGCCAGTCACTGACAATCAACTATGGCTTCGACAAGGTACGTTTTCCATCGCCTGTGCCCGCTGGCTCAAAAATTCGCACCACAGGCACACTCAAGCGTGTCGAAATCAAAGGCGCAATGATTGAGACAATGAATGAGCTCGTCGTTGAAATCGAAGGGCAAGAAAAGCCATGCTGCGTCGCCGAGAGCCTAGGCCGGCTCGTCTTCTGATCCGTTTTGCAGGAAATGTTCTGGGAATATCCCGGGAATGCTCTGGGAACGCCAAAGCAACGTTGCTGAAGAATTTTCTCGGCAACGTTTTTGCTTTGAGCGCCTGCGTCATGAAAATTAACAGACCCTTGCTCGTTACATTTTTGATACTCGCCGCCTCACTAACCAGCGCCGCTAGCTATGACTGGCCAGGCCTAAAAATAACAAAGTGGCAACCATAAGGAAACCAACATTGTGATGAATTGGTTTTTCTCGGGGCATAACAACAAGGTCAGTGTTGACTAATTCTTTGGCAAGGATGACACGACTTTTGGAAATTATGAAAACTATCACAGGACACGATTGCAGTGGGATTTCCACCTGTCGTTGGCAAGTGACTGACAAGTATCCGATACGACAAAAGACTCACTGCAACTGCCCTTACTCTCCTCTGCGTGCAATCAATGCGCTTTGGACCTCTGCGAGTCTGGCGCGACTCATTGTGATTCGCGACATTAGAAAAATAGGTATAAAAAACAGTAGAGGCACCGCAACACCATCGCTGAACGCTAACCGAAATAGCGTGTCTTGATCTATAGAACCAGGGACTGCTTGTTTTGGCAGGCTCACAACAAAATCAAGAATAAGGCCACCAATCACAATGCCAATACTGCTGGTCGCCTTGGCGGAAAAACTCAAGCCCGACGCAAACACGCCTTCCTGTCGACGACCCGTTTCCAACTCTTGTTCATCCAGCAGGTCCGCAACCAGACTACCAACCATGATGCCGCAAATCGTGAGTAGATACGCTTGAACCGTCGCTTGAAACACCAGCAGTTGCAGCAATAGCACGTCGCCGTTGTCAGGTAACACGTCCCAAAATCGCAAACAGACCTTACCGATAGCACTCACCATCACCATACTAAGACACACTTGCAGCATGATATTTTTGTCGAATTTTATTTGCAGCAACGGCACTGTAATAAATGCTGCCATCGCGCCTAAACCTGCGAGTGCAAACCATTTGAGTTCTGTAGAGGTAAACGCCCAAAAGTAGGTGTTCATATAGATATCGAACACACCACCGACACCACCAATACCTGAGAACAACAGAAACAGAATGAACAGACGCCGAAAATTCGCATTTCTCAGCGCAAGCACAACTTCATCAAAGGCATTTTGCAGACTGAAGCGAGGCACCGAATCTACAGGCTGTAAAAGAAACGGGATCTCTTTTCGTGTGCCTAAGCTAGAAACCAGCGCCCACAGAGTAACTAAACCCCCAACCACCATACCGAAACGCGGATAGTAGTCACCATTCAACTGTCCCGCCGGGTATTGTTCGGTATTTGGAAACAGGTATTCCCATGTAAATAGGAAGAAGGCAATACCACCAACCCAACCGACGAGGTATCGAAAGGTAATAATTGAAGTTCGCTCAATATAATCGTTAGAGAACTCTGCAGCAATTGCATTCCAAGGTACGATGAAAAAAGTGAAAGCAAGTCGACAGGAAATAGTAAACAACAACAGCCAACCGAGCAGCATGGGATCACTCAAACCTGCTGGCGGATCAAATAGTAGGTACAAGGTTAATCCAAAAGGTAATGCAGCAGCCAACATGAACGGGTGCCTTCTACCTAACTTTGACTGAAAGTTATCTGACAGCGAACCGACCAACGGATCTGATACTGCATCGACAACGAGCGAGATAGCGATGGCCAGCGAAACTAGCGAGGCGGAAAGGCCCATAATTTGAGAGTAGTACAGCAACAGAAAGGTATTAAAGGCGAAATCTTTATGGCTGTTAACAAGACCGCCAAAACCTTGGAAGACTTTAGTGGAAACGGGCACTTTGCCCTGCCGAACTTGTTCGCGACGATACTGTACTGGTTCGCTCATAGACCCCTTTCGATCAATCCAGAATTGACGTTAGGACTTAGATTACCCTTTAAGCGGGATTCAAAATTCTATCAGCAATTTTTATCAGATTTCTAGTGATTTAGCACACGTATTTAAATTTCGTTAACCTCACATAGCCAATGTGTGTTGACAGATAGTAACGAAGCTAGGGTCGCAGAAGCAGACGGAAAACCGGATTGCGAGATTAGATTGAGTGCAAATTATAGGAAGACCTAAAAAGACATTTCCATGTAGACATCTGCGCGACTGTAATCAGATGCGACAGGAAACGGTTGCCGAACAAATCCAATTGATCGGTAGAGCCCCATCGCCGGCGCTAACCGAGCATTCGATTCCAAATGAATCCGTTGCGCACCCATTTTCTTGGCTTTTTCAACAACAGCCAGCGCCAACAATTTACCAATGCCGCGACCTTGAGCAGATTTTGTCACGCCCATTTTTGCCAACTCGAACTGGCCTTGATCGGTTTTGATTAACGCGCAGGTACCCAACACCTGCGATGTTCCATCATCGATCGCAAACAGAATTTCACCGCCACGATTGATGATGTAGCCCTCAGGATCATCTAGCGCTAATCGGTCGGATGCTTCGATCTCAAAGTGCTCGGTTATCCATGCTTCGTTAATTGATTTAAATGCTGCAGCATACTTACCTTGATAAGCGCTTAAGGTGACACCCGGCAGACCAATGTTGTAACGCTGCTCGAACCGTTCAACGAAGGATTTCTTTTTCAATACCGCCTCAACAATATCCAAATAGCCGAGCAGGTCCACTCCAGCCTCCTCAATAACCTCATCAAGGGCGCCGCGGATCGGCTGCCAGATTTTTTCTAGTGATTGTCTCGCTTGTTTACCTTGCTGAGTTAATGCAAGCACACGCTTACGCTTGTCTTTGGTATCTTTGTAGGCTGCAACAAAACCCGCCTTAATCATTTCATTGACGATCTGATTGATCGACGGATGACTAATGCCGAGACTCGTCGTTAATGACATGACGGACGAAGGACCTTTTTCCGCAAGATGATAGTAAACAGGGAACCATTTAGGCTGGAATTCAGAGCCGGTCGATTTATAAATTCGAATGCCATCCTGCATGAGCAAATCGGACAAACGCTTGAGCCTGCTAGCCAAGCTCAGAGCGCCCAGTTCTCGAATCAGATCCATCCGTTAGCTCCTCTTTTCTATGCGCCATTTTTTCGCAAAAGTGAGTGACCGACCGTTGCTATAAGACAAAGTCCGAACTATCGGCGGAAAAGTGATTGGCATTGTGCGAACTCGCATAATAAATTCAATCGCCATTTATGTAGCTATCTACGTAGTTAACTACATAATTTACGACATAACAAATCGCCAACTATTGAAGCTCTCTTAATCCGCTTTCACGTGATCGCAACCATCCACAACCCGGTCTTCCTACTAAACTGTACTCACCGCTATCCTTTGACTTAATATGGGCGTCAATCACCATCGGGACTAACATTGTGTCTAGCATCACTATCACACCTATCGCCGGCTCACTCGGCGCAGAGGTAACCGGGATTGATCTCAGTAAACCACTCGACAATGAGAGCACAGCAATCATTGAGGATGCTTTTCTGGAGCACCTGGTGCTGTGCTTTCGAGATCAGCACCTTGATCCGACCAGTCTGCTTGAAATAACAGAAAAAATGGGCGGCGTCGGCGTCACCCCGTATCTTGGCGGATTATCAACCCATCCCGACGTAGTCCCCGTTATTAAAGAGCCTAACGAGAAGTCAGCGCTTACTTTTGGTTCAGGTTGGCATACCGATTTCACCTTCCAGGCGCAGCCCCCTAGCAGAACGCTATTGTACGCCGTTGATGTTCCGCAGGTCGGTGGTGACACACTTTATTGCAACCTCTACAAAGCCTATGACTCGCTTTCACCGGGCATGCAAAAGATGCTGGAAGGCCTTACTGCAATCCATAGCGCGGTCAGATCCTATGGTCCAAAGGCAACCCTGAAAGACACACAAGAGAACATGACAATCATCAACGACTCGCAAGAGCCTGAGGCAATGGAACACCCTGTTATCAGAACGCATCCACAAACAGGCAAAAAAGCACTGTGGATAAACCCGGTTTACACCATTCGATTCAAGGATATGACCGAGCAAGAAAGCCAGCCTTTACTCAACTACCTCAATGCGTTGGCAACTAACCCGTCGAATACCTGCCGAGTGCGCTGGCAGAAAGATTCGCTGACCGTTTGGGATAATCGTTGCACGCAACATTGCGCAACGTCGGACTACCAAGGACATCGCCGAGAAATGCTCCGCACCACCGTCGCAGGTGACCAGCCCTTTTAGGGCTAATAGGCCCAACGACGGCAGAGATAAGGATAATCGTGGATCTTTCTAGCTTCAGCAAACGTGACGACTCCTTGTTCACGTTTGCATTCATCGCCTACAAGTGGCTCTTTGTCATTCCCTTTTTGGTTTTTACGACATTTGTAATCGGCTCCTTAATCACCCTCTTGTCGTTACTCGGCATGCCCGACTTATCATCTAGAGTATTCGGTCCTTTATGGGCCAGACTCAACATCGCCGTTTCACTCGTGACCGTGAAGGTCGAAGGCTTACACAACTTAGATCCCCAAACCTCTTACATCATAGCGGCCAACCACCAGAGCTTGATCGACATTTATGTCATCTACGGCTATTTGCCAACAAACTTTAAATGGGTGATGAAGAAAGAATTGCGCTCAGTTCCCATCCTCGGCGTTGCCTGCGAGGCAATGGGACACATCATTGTAGATCGAAGTAACACCAACGCAGCGTTAGGGACCATCAATTTGGCAAGAGCGCGTATTATCAATGGCATGAGTGTGCTGTTTTTCCCCGAGGGAACACGATCGCGCTCTGGCAGCCTGATGCCTTTCAAAAAGGGCGCATTTAGACTTGCGGTGGAATTAGGTTTACCCATTTTGCCTGTCGTTATCCATGGCACCAACAAGATATTACCTTCTGATACAACAGACCTCGCACCGGGCAATGCAAGGCTTGAGATACTGCCACCAATCGAGACGTCAGGTATGGATGAACACGATATCGGTGAGTTATCAAATCTCACCCGTGACGCCATTCAAAATTGCTTGGACGACACCGCCTGAAGGCGCGCAACCGCCATCGCCGGTTTATTTCTTTTTCTTGTTGCGCCGCTTGCGGTTCTTTAGCGTCTGCGCCGATGCAGATGGCACAGCAGCTCTAGCGGCTTTAAAGGCTTTTTTAATCTTGTCGACTTTCGCTTCCTTGCGAGCAACGTCATGGGGCGCACGCGCCTTATCAAGTTCAATTATCTTATCTTCCGTCACTAGTCATACCCAATTGATACCCTATCTGTTGGTCCATCGTAAACGCTCGTTAAAAAAAATGACAATCTCACACAAAGACAGCCTGAATAAGCCGACATCTGACGCTCGTGGCACTATATAGATACTTAATACCAACAAATAATGTCCGGTTTACTTTTCCCTAAGAGCCTTATACCATGCCGCTAGACCTACGCACACTAATGTAAAATTAGTCAAAAATTCAGTGTGCTAAACTTAAAAATCAATGACAGCAGACTTGTATACAGTGCTTAGAAATACAGCGGACCGTGTCCCACTTTTTTTTATCCTATCCTTAACAGCGCTCGACTTTTTCCTGTATTTTACAGTTGAAAATTTTTGGGTCCTGTTCATTTATTTTGTGGCGATGATCATTCCCAAAGGCTGCATCTGTGCCTGGAATCACCATCATCAACATACTAAAACATTCAATAAGACGCTTTGGAATAGGTTGCTCGAACTCGCCTATGCATTTCATACCGGGGTCACGACAAATCTCTGGCTACTTCACCATGTATTCGGCCATCATCATCATTACTTGGATCAAAGCGTCGACGAAAGTCGATGGAAGCGAGCTGACGGTTCAACGATGGGGGAGCTCGAATATACGCTAAACGTAGCACTTACTGCTTACTATCGCGGCTACCAGGTTGGTAAACGCTATCCCAAACATTACCGCACGCATGTCATCTACACCATTTTAGCCTTTTCGATTGTCGGCGCACTTACTTGGTATCAGCCACTACAGGGCATGATGCTTTTTGTCTTCCCTATGATGACAGGTTTATTAATGACAGCTTGGGCAACCTATGATCATCACGCCGGCCTTGACGAGACCCAGGATCACTTTAAGGCGTCGTACAACAATACCAATGTCGTTTTCAATACCCTCACTGGTAACTTGGGCTATCACACCGCCCATCACTACAAGCAGGGGCTACATTGGTCAGAACTACCACGATTGCATGATGAGATTAAGCACAACATCCCTGAAGAACTTTACTTCAGCTCTATTTGGGACATGATCACTAATAGCTTCGTTGGTCGCGCCTTCAAACTCTCGTCGTAGGATCTAGACTCGGCGACTTCACCCTAAACGCGAACCGACGCTTAAGTTTGCTTTGCAGATGAGCAGCACAGATACGAGGCACAGTTGATATGAGTGAAATGCGAACCGATGCGAACCGCTGTTTCGTGTGCGGCCCTGGAAATCCAATCGGGCTAAAACTTGAGTTCCGTTTAGACGGCGACATCTGCCGGTCAGAGTTTACGCCTTTAGATATTCACTGCGGTTACGATGAAGTCACTCACGGCGGCATCGTCTTTGCTGCACTTGATGACGTGATGGCAAACTGGATTTTTCTAAAGGGTATTCGCGCTTACACAGCCAAGTGTGAAATCCGCTACAAAGATACTCTCCCAACCGGCACAGCCGTGCGACTCGAGGGACACTGCACCAAGCAACGAGGTCGCCTGGTACAGATGAAGGGGATCATGACCCGCATAGACAATGATCAAGTTGTTGCAGAAACCGACGCCAGCTTCATGGTCGATAACAAAAGCTAATTATTGTCCTTCAGCTTCAGTATCTGCAATGATTTCGTCAGCCAGTAGACCCACCGATACAGCATATTTATTGGCGCAGTTATAGGCCAAAATTCTAGAGAAGTTCGGCCCAACCAGATAGGCATTCTTCTCGCCCTCTTCGGGAATCACCATCGCTATTGGATCTGGCAAATCTGAATTGGCGGGCACCTTTACGCCCAAAGCACCCCACTGCTCGTGAGTCATCTCGTTGGTGTGATAGCGAAATGCCCTGCAGCCAGAAGGTGGCTTAGTCCGTTTCAAACTCACAAAATCAACATCCGTATTCGGCAGCAGCACCTTGGCTCCCCAGGTGCGCCCCTCGTTCCACCTATTCTTGCTCAAGTAATTGGCGATAGATGCCCAAACGTCTTCGTTACTCTGCCAAATATTTTTGCGTCCATCACCGTCGTAATCTTGTGCGTAATTCAAAAAGCTGGAGGGCATAAACTGGTTTTGACCCATCGCTCCAGCCCAACCACCAACAAAATCCTGCGCTGAAATATGTCCCTCATCGAGAATCTGCAAGGCTTTGAATAACTCCTTACGAAAGAATGTCGAGCGTCTGGGGTCATAGGCAAGTGTGGCTAAGGACCTAATGATGGAATACTTACCTTGGTAGGTGCCAAAATTAGACTCTAATCCCCAAAAGGCGACAAGATATTGCGCATCAACACCATATTCGGCGGCTATGCGCTCGAGCAGGGCTTTGTTTGTTTGATAATATTCACGGCCTTTGTTGATTCGATAAGTGGTCACCCGTTTTCCAAGATACTGCTCAAACGTTTGAACGAACTCCGGTTGCTTACGATCAAATCCGAGCACCCGAGGATCAGGCTCTATGTTTGACAACGCAGCAAGCGTCGACGGACTAAATCCACGAGTCGCCGCTTCATCTTGAAGTTCTAACAGCCAAGCGTTGAATTCCTTTGCATCAATTTCCACCGCTGCAGCCTGCGCGATTGAACTTGTTACAAGGATGATCGAGATGCCAAGTTTTAACAATTTTTTAAAAGACATTTTCAGTAGGTATCCACCGCCTAATACAAACATGATGATAACAGAGAACAATGCACCGAAAAGTGAAGGATCATTGCCTGCGGCGTGAAATTCTTCATAACAGTAAAACGATAACTTGATTCGAACGCAGGGCTGAGGTTAGATCCGCAACTGATTATTAATTTGTAATATAAGTTGAAGACCTATGGCGATATGGAAAAATCAGTGCACCGTTAGGGAATTGAACAGTAAATTAAAGGGCAGCGTTCAACAGGGCTTGGGGTTCAAAATTGCACATATTGGCGAAGACTTTCTTGTCGCGACGCTATCGATGGCGAATGACGCTGATCCTGAGCAACAGAATCTGCGTGAAGCCACCCTACTGATGACAGCAAACACGCTTGTCGCGATCGCCGCAGAAGCTTGCATCAACACTCAAACGCATAGCACGAAAACAACCGAAATCAATATCAGCCAGTTTAACAATACGACCGAAGGCACGATTACGGCAATGGCAAGGCCGGTGCAATTAGGTACTGATGCGCAGGTATGGCGATTCGAGATACACGATGAGGAAGACCTGTTACTTGCTGAAGGCAGGCAAAGCCTGTTAATCAAGTCTCGTTGAGGCGGGCCCTCTGACTGCTTTTTTACAGCGATTAAGCGATGTAAACTTCTACGCGCTTATTACAAACTGCGCAAAGCAAACAAAATAGAACACGAGAATCGACTCGTCACTATGAACAGAAACTCTTACACCGATCTTCACCATAATGTTCACAACAAGGTTCACAGCAAGTTTCACAACTGCGTTACCAACAATCTGATCAATGTCCCGAACTATGAACTTAACTATGAACTTAACTACCATCTTAACTACCATCTTAACTACGACCTAAACTACGACCTAAGCGACATAATGTCTCTGGCAAACGCGATAGCCTGACCTCCTGCATTCCCCCAAAGGTAGCCAACCCTTTTCGGATAAGCCGCTACAAAACCCCGGATAGGTAACTACCCGGTTTTTTTTGTTTTGGACTCTCTTCTTTTCAAAAGACACTTTATGGCAGGCGTGCAATGCAATCGGGAAACCGGCTATGTTGTTAAGCCCTTTCACACCTGTCATCGCGAGCAATTTATTAGCAACACTTGGCTTAGCGCAAAGACTTTCATTGAAGGCACTCTATACAGATCAAACAAGCTTTAGCCTGTTAGCAACATTGGAAATTTTCCCTTGAATCGAAAATAGGACAGAATAGGACTCTGGGGAATAATCAGCTTTGTGACTCGGTCATATTGAAAACACAAAGCTAACAAGAATCTAAACAATAGGATCATTTATGAACTTCATGATGAAATGGGATACGCGGTTTCGCCAGACAGTCAGTCAGTTCACCGACGTCGGACCGCTGGCATTAAGGTTGTTACTGGCGTGGGAATACTGGGAAGCAGGCAGCACGAAATTTAACGGCACAAATTGGTTCCAACATATACAAGATAAGTTCCCATTTCCTTTTAGCATTATCGATCCTGACATCAGTTGGTTTCTCGCAACCTGGTTCGAAATACTCGGTGCCATCGCGCTATTGATTGGATTGGGGACGCGCTACGCGTCACTTTCTCTTATCGTGCTGACAATTGTTGCTGCAATTGCGGTTCACATTCCACCAGAAGGTTGGTCCAGCGTCAGCGACATGTTAAGCGGCTACGCAATTTCCGATGAGGGCAAGGGGAATTATAAGTTGCCACTGATTTATATCGTTATGTTCATACCTCTGCTCGTCATGGGTCCAGGCCGTATCAGCATCGATTTCCTGATCGCTCGAGGTAACAAATAGTCTTAGCCTAATTCAGTTTTGAATGTGGATTTAGAAATAGTTGAAAAAGAATAGTTAGCAAAAAAGGGCAGTTTAAAGGACAATCACTGCACTTTTTTAGCTATTTTGATACTCAACACGTGCCTAAACAGACTTCAACTCCTGCCAGCTGGAACATTGAACCTGCCTGGCAAGACCACCCCATCATCAAATTATACTGCAGCTTTAAGGCTGCAGCAGACTCCGACGGTGAAATGATTTCTGTGGGTCGGCAAAGTCATGTCCATAAAGTCGTAACCGATCACGGTATATTCTTCGTCAAACAATATTTTCAGGCTACCGGCATAAGCGCCTGGTTTGGTTACTCAAGATGTGAAGTCGAAATACGCAACATTAAACGGTTCGAAGCCCTTGGTATCCGATGTGGCAACTTAGTCGCGCACGGTATCGAACGAAAAAATGGCAGAACCCAGCGCGGTATTCTTATTACCGAAAATGTCGACAACAGTCACGACTTACAGTGGATCGCTGAAAACGCTACCGCTTTCAAGGACCAGACGTGGCGTCACAAAATCATCGACAAAGTTGCGGTCATTGCGCGTCAACTGCATCAAACAAACTTTTGTCACAACGACTTCCAATGGCGCAACATCCTCGTTATCGAAGAAACCGAACCGACAATTGCGCTGATCGACTGTCCCTTTGGACGGCGTTTCAATTGGCCATTTTTTGATTACAGAAGAATAAAAGATCTCGCGAATTTGGACGAACAGGCAAGACTGCACCTCAGCCGCAGTGATCGTCTCAGGTTTTTTAAAAAGTATAGGCATATTTCAAAGTTAAACGCATCCGACAAACAGATGATTCGAATCATGCTCGCTCGCTACCCAAATCCACCTCGTCAACAAATACGGTAGATTGGGTTGCGCTGAACCACTATTGCCAACCTAAGATAAATCCCGCCGGCGAATTCTGCTATCATGTCCTCCTCTGAAAACGATGTATGCCTACTGTGTCTAATCAATACCCAAATGCTAGTCTCATTCGACGTTTCGCCGCCATCCTCTACGATGGCTTCCTGATCGTTGCATTATGGATGCTAACCGTGGGCGTCTTTGTTGCCGGTTTTAACGAAGGTGAAGCGGTGGTCGGATTGCCCCTGCAATTGACGCTATACGTTGAGATTTACTTATTTTATATCTACTTCTGGCGCATGAAAGGCCAAAGCCTTGGCATGCAGGTGTGGAAGATTCGTCTGGTTGACGAAAACGGCGAGATGGTCGATATCGCCAAAGGTACATTACATTTTGTGATGGCAACGTTGACGCTTGTGCTACCGGGACTGCTATGGATCTTGGTTGACCCAAAACGGCTAGCATTACATGACCGATGGGCGCGAACGCGCGTGGTTTACCTTGGTTCGAAACCTTATGAGTCAGAAATCCAGCCGTAACATCGAGCCCACTTGTGAAATCACAGTAAGTTGCAACTCGGCATCGCTAGCCTGCACGCCGCAGCAGGATATAACCCGCCACAGCGCAAACCACTATCGGCAAGAGTATGGCTATAATTGGTTCGAAACCGAAAACCAAACTTGCCGGTGATAACAGATCCTGAAAAAACTTAAACATAATGCCAATCACCAAACCGCTGATGACACGCATACCCATTGTCGCTTCTCTTAAAGGACCGAAGACAAAGGAGATCGCCACAAAAACTAACGCAATGGTTGCAAAGGGTTGCAGTACTTTGCGCCAAAACCCCAACTCAAATTTACCGCTATTCAAACCTTGTTCCTGCATGTAATCAATCTTCACATTGAGTTCCGCGATCGACATCTTCTCGGGCTTGACTAAAACCTCCGAACTTATGAGCTCCGGCGTTAAATCAGTTTCCCAGCGTTGGCTGGCAAATTTCGACACATGGACCCCCTCATCACCAATATGCGTTACCGATACGTCCTCAAGTAACCAGTATTGCTCTGTTTGTCGCACATCATGAAACACCGCCCGTTCTGCAAAGAGGCTCCGAGTAAGATCATTGTTCTCGTCGTAGAAATAGTGACTGACGCCATTAATCACGCCAGTTTGAGTCACTTCACCAAAATGCATATAGACAGTCGCTTCGCGATACCAAAAGCCAAACTCAGTCGACATTTTCCCGTCAGTCGACATGGCTTGTTCTCGGGCGACTCGAGCAGACTTCTCGATACTTGGCAGAATGTACTCACCCAAATAAAGACTAACAACAACCAATAACAAGGCAGGCTTCATCGCATTCCAACAGATTGCCCAGGTTGAAATGCCCGCTGCGCGCATCACAATCAACTCACTGCTACTTGCCATCATGCCCAGCCCGGCCAAACATCCAATGAGTGCGGCATAGGGAATGACGTCACAAAAAATCGACGGAACGCTGTAGAGTACGAATAACATCGCCGCAAAGATGGTGTAGTTATTGCGAAGATCTTCAATTTGATCTAACAGACTGAAGACACTCAGGATACCAACCAAGCCTACGATGGCGAGTCCCATGGTCGCGGCTATTGTCGAGATAATATAATAATTAATTTGCTTCATGATCTCGGACTCCGTCTCAACCGAGCGAGCCATTCGCCTAGATCATCAAGGTAGTAAAGCCCTACAACGATACAAATAGAGATGCCGTGAACCCACCACAACCCTGCCGATTCAGGCGTCTGTCCCCTCTCCAAAGCTGATCTGGCAGCAGACAAGCCAACAATATAAAGAAAGCACAAAAGCATGCCTGGGACCAAGCGGGACAAGCGCCCTTGCCTTGCATTGACCTTACTTAAGGGAATCGCCATTAAGCCAATCAGCGGTACGGCAAGTACAATCGAAATACGCCAATGGAACTCAGATACGTTTCTTAAGGTTGGTTCGTCCAACAACGTGCTCGTTGAAATCGCAGTGCGTTTGCGCCGCCTCTGCTCGGCCTGCTCCTTTTGGATGAGTTGACCATACTCCTCATATTCGATGGTTTGAAAGTCGAGTTTACCGGGTCGGCCGGTGACTCGCGTACCATTTTTCAGAACGAGGAATCGATTACCGCCACTATCAATCAGTGTTTCGCCACTTTGCGCCTTGACGGTCACACTCTTGGTTACGTCAAAACGCGTGTCACTACCTTCCGTCTCATTGATGAAAACACCGCGCATTGTGCCTTGATCTTCAATGTCTTCGGCATAGGTCACGCGTTTGCCTGACCGGAGATTTTGAAAGCGACCCGGCGCAAGCATATCGAACTCTGTCAGGTTACGTTGATCGGCAAAAAGCATTTCGACTTCAGCCTCGCCCGCTGGTTTCAACCAAAGGCTAAACATTGCTGTCAGCAGCATCACAATCAAGGCGAGTCCCATCGTCATCATCACCAGCCGACGCGGGCTCATACCTGTCGACTCCAAGACGACCATTTCACTATCGGCGTGCATGCGACCATAGGTCAACATAATCGATAGGAAGAAACTGATGGGGAGTATCAACTCAAGAAAACCGGGTAGTCGATAGGCCATGATCAAAAAAAGAATATCTTCGGTTAACGTGCCTTCAGCGGCCTGATCCAGATAACCACTAAATCGCCAACCCATCGAAATAACGAGGACAACCAGCGTGATTGCCAACATGCTTGAGAAAACTTCTTTTGCCAAATATCGATACAGAATCAAAGAAAATTATCGCTTTTTTTACAGTGATGTGACCCTAACGGCCAGAAGCGTTATATTATCCCTTCACTCAACCCAAAGTCTTTAGGAGTTTGCATGCAATTCAGCACAAGTTCTGGAAATCCTGCAAAAACACGTACCCAATGTGTTCTGGTCGGTATCTATGAAAATAACAAATTAAGCGACACCGCCAAGCTCTTTGATAAAGCCAGCAAAGGTTATTTGAAGAAAGTGATCGGCCGTGGAGACATTAGCGGTAAAGCCGGCCAAACGCTAATGCTTCATGATGTGCCTGGAATCAACGCGCCAAGAGTCATGTTGGTTGGCTGCGGCGACATCAACGGGGCCACCGGCGCCCGTTACCTTCAAATGTTAAAGGCCGCGGTTGCGACGCTAAAAAAATCCTCTGCAATAAGTGCATTGTGTTGCCTCACTGAAACAGGCGCGGGTAAAAATGACCTAGCCTGGAAAACTCGGCGACTGGCAGAAGCATTTACTTCGGGCAACTACAGCCTCACCCGTCTAAAGGGTAAACCACCGGCGTCAGACAATGCACTGCAGAGTGTTGATGTCTACGTTGCCGACAAAAAATCGAATGCGGCTGCGAAAGCGGCGCTGGCGGACGGCAGTGCAATAGGAATGGGCATTAGCTTCGCCAAAGATTTAGGTAATTTGCCAGGCAACATCTGCACACCCACCTACCTGGCGGACGAATCAAAGAAGCTTGCCAAGGCTTATAAAAGTTTAACCTGCAAGGTTCTCGACGAAAAAGAAATGCAAAAGCTCGGCATGGGCTCACTACTGTCTGTTGGTCACGGCAGCGCGGAACCATCAAAACTGATTGTTATTCAGCATAAGGGCGGCAAAGCCAAGGCTAAGCCACACGTACTCGTCGGCAAAGGTATCACTTTTGACACCGGCGGCATCAGTCTTAAGTCGGCAGGCACTATGTACGACATGATTTATGATA